>LXOW01347609.1_pt1 | contig 13274 bp, 13 predicted proteins | sample 1368591 | NCBI WGS metagenome assembly LXOW01 (sample SAMN04884650, study PRJNA319009) | bovine gut metagenome | isolation source: Cow rumen | host: Bos taurus | place: Italy: Legnaro (PD) | collected 2014-07-09
CCTACGGTGAGCATCTCACGGAGCATAACGGCACCGCCACCAGCATTCTCAAGCGCGGTGAAGAAAGGGAAACGCCAAGTGAGTTCGCCGTTGATGACGTGATCCACGACCAACATCACCGAGCCACCCCAGAGCATCTTCTCCAAAGCAGGCAGATGACGTGCAAAGGCCGAATGGTCACTTCGGTTGTTTTTCTCATTGGATTTGCGGATGGCACTCGTGACCACCGCCTGTGCTAAAGGTACTACAAAACACGACATAAGTTGTTGAATTGTTGATTGTTTATTTGTTGAATCGTTGAATTTTCGATTTATTGAGTTTGATGTTAGGTTATTGAATTGCTTAATCAGATCAACAATTAAACAATTCAACATCCCAACAATTAAACGATAATGCTGTTGATTTCTACCTCGTTGCCGCGAAGCAGCCAGGTATTGTTGCTGTTGCAGTGCGGACAGGTTTTGCCGTATTTCACGGTCTCGTATTCCTGCTTGCAGCCGTCACACCAAGTCACCGCTGGAAGGACGTTGACCTTTAATTCACATCCCTTCAGCAACTCTTCCTTGTCGGCAGCCCAACGCCAGCAGTCGGTGAGCAGATGCGGCACCACCGTCGACACCTCGCCAATGTCCATCACCACGCTGGAAACATGGTCCACATGGTTTTCCTCCGCCACCTGCTTGACGTCCTTGATAATATAGAATACTATTCCTAGTTCGTGCACTTTGATAGTTGAGAGTTGATAGTTAATAGTTGATAGTTATTTCTTTCCAAAGATGATTTTTCCGGTGCGTTTGAGCATGTAAGGCAGAATGCCACTGAATTTATCCTCAGAGGTGCGCATGATGCTGGCATCGGGGTTGTCTCTATAAAGGTGAATGGCATCGAAACCGCACTTAGTTGTGCAAATGCCACAACCTATGCAGCGGTTCTCATCCACCACCGAAGCGCCGCACGAGAGGCAACGTGCCGTCTCCTTGCGGACTTGCTCCTCAGTAAGAGTTACCATATACTCGCTGAACGGATTCTCCTTAGCTTCATGGCCTTCCATTTGACGCGAGCCATTGTCGTACGATTCCACCAAGATGTCGTCCTTGTCGAGTTCGATGAAGTCGCGACGGTTACGGCCGATGGTCATGTGGCCGTGCTGCACGTAACGGTGCAGACTTTCGGCAGCTTCCTTACCGGCGGCAATGGCGTCGATAGCGAACTTAGGACCCGTGAACACATCGCCACCCACGAAGATGTCTTCTTCGGCGGTTTGATACGTCAGTTTGTCGGCCACGGGATAGACACCTCTAAAGAGTTCCACCTTGGTGCCCTTCAACAGGTCGTTTAAGAGGACGGTCTGACCGATGGCGAAAATCACCATGTCGGCCTCCAAAGTAATCAGTTCGTTTTCGTCATATTGTGGGTTGAACTTATGCTCCGCATCGAACACCGAGGTGCATTTCTTGAAGACGATGCCGGTGACTTTATCTTCACCAAGCACTTCCTTCGGTCCCCAGCCAGGATTGATGACTACGCCATCCTCACGAGCTTCTTTGCGCTCTTCAAGAGAGGCTGGCATGATGTCCTCGGTTTCCAGTGATAGCATGGTCACCGAAGCCGCACCACTACGTTTGGCTACACGAGCAGCGTCAATAGCCACATTACCACCACCAACTACTACCACTTTTCCTGAAACCTTCACGTTGCCACAGTTAGCCTCATGCAGGAAGTCGATGGCGGTAGTGGTACCCGGCAGAGTTTCGCCCGTGATGCCAGGCAACTTGCCGCCTTGACAGCCGATGGCCACATAGAAGCCTTTGTAGCCTTGTTCCCTCAACTGTTCTATGGTGATGTCCTTGCCCACTTCCACGCCCGTATGGATATCCACGCCAATCTCACGCATAATGTCGATTTCAGCCTTGATAACATCTTTTTCGAGTTTATAGGAAGGAATACCGTAGTGCAACATGCCGCCAGGCTCCTCATTCTTCTCGAATACGGTGGGCTTGTAGCCCATAGTGGCGAGATAATAGGCACAACTCAGTCCCGCGGGACCGCCGCCGATGATGGCAATCTTTTCTTCCCAGTGATCCTGCACATTTGAGCAGATGTTCACCTCAGGAACAAAGCGGGTCTCGGCCTTCAGGTCTTGCTCTGCGATGAATTTCTTCACAGCGTCGATGGCGATGGGCTGGTCGATGGTGCCACGGGTGCAGGCATCCTCGCAGCGACGGTTGCACACGCGACCGCAGACGGCCGGGAAGGGATTCTCCCGCTTGATGAGCTCCAACGCCTCGGTGTACTTGCCTTCAGCGGCTTTCTTCAGATAGCCTTGCACAGCGATATGTGCCGGACAAGCGGTCTTGCAAGGCGCCGTACCTGTCGGGTAGCAGTTGATGCGGTTCTTGTCGCGGTAATCCTCATCCCATTTGTGCTTGCCCCACTTTGAGGCATCGGGCAATTCCTGCTTGGGATAGGTCTGTTCGCCGTGTTTGGTGCATAGCTTCTGGCCTAACCTCACGGCACCTGCGGGGCAATACTCCACGCAGCGACCACAAGCCACACAATTCTTTGGATCGACTTTGGCCACGTATGCGCTACGTGACAAATTCGGTGTATTGAATAATTGCGATGTTCTTAAAGCATTGCAAATCTTAATGTTGCAGTTGCAGATAGCAAAAATCTTACCTTCGCCGTCGATGTTTGTCACCTGATGCACGAAGCCATGGTCCTCAGCTTTCTTCAGGATGGCCATCGCCTCATCATAAGTGATAAAGTGTCCTCGATTGGTCTCCACCAGATATTCAGCCATATCGCCTACGCCGATGCACCAGTCGCGATAGTCGTCGGCACAACCTTCTTCCAGCTTTTTGCGACCATAGCGGCAGCTGCAGATGCCCACGGCAAGGTGTCCCTCATAGCGTTTGAGCCAATATGAGATATGCTCAATGTCAATGCTTTGGTTTTCCATCGAGATGGCCTTCTCCACGGGGATGACATGCATGCCGATACCCGAGCCACCCATAGGCACCATCGGGGTGACCTTCTCCAAAGGCAGGAAGGTCATTCGCTCAAAGAACATCGCCAGTTCAGGGTGTTTGTCCATGAGTTCCACATTCATGTTGGTGTATTCGGCACTGCCTGGGACAAACATCGGCACCCAGTAGATGCGGGCATTGCGCTCAAAAGAGGTACCTGCAATGGGTCCTTCCTTGGTGTATTTGTCGCCATAGTCATACTCCAGCATTCCGAAATAGGCCAGTTTGTCGAGCAGTTCGTCAAACGAAGCATCGTCGGGCGTGTAGTGTTTCTTGGCATTCCACTCATGCAACTCGGCATAAGGGTGATGTTCACGCACTTTGAAGAAATTACTGGGAAGCATGTCCAGAAGCAAGTCCAACGAGGCTTCACGGGTTGCAGCATCCATCTCATCCTCAAAGATACAGGCAAGGCCCCAATATTCAGGAGCATCGGTGTCCATCTTGATTTTTCCGGGGACGCGGTCCGTGACGTGACGGACGAATTTCAACAGTTTCGGGTTCGGGTTTTTGTCGCCTTTGTGCTTGGGGACAAACTTGGTTGACATCTCGGGCATTGTATCAGTTGTTAGTTTATAGTTTGCAGTTTACAGTTATTAGTTATCAATTTGATGCGGCTCAATTCCCAACTGGCAACTGCCAACTGGAAACTTCTTGAAGGAGCCATTCAGCAAAGTCATCCACGCCCTCACCTGTTTTGGCGGAAATGGGAATCACTTGGGCCTTGGGGTTGCGTTGATGGATGTATTCCTTGCAACGCTCCAGGTCGAAATCGAAATAAGGCATCACGTCAATCTTGTTGATAATCACCAGGTCGCACACGGTGAACATCAGCGGGTATTTCAGCGGCTTGTCGTCGCCTTCGGGCACAGAGAGGATCATGGCGTTGCGTACGGCACCGGTATCGAATTCGGCAGGACAAACCAAATTGCCCACGTTTTCGAGAATCACCAAATCGGCCTTCTCCAGTGCCACATTATCCAGCCCTTGACGGGTCATTTCGGCATCAAGGTGACACATGCCTCCAGTATGCAACTGGATAGAAGGAATTCCCGTGGCCTCCTTGATTTTCACGGCATCCACATCGCTGTCGATGTCGGCTTCCATCACCGCCACACGCACCTTATCCTTGATGCGGTTGATGGTCTGTATCAAAGTGGTGGTCTTGCCGCTTCCTGGAGCCGACATCAGATTTAGGAGATAAACTCCCCTATCTTTCAATTCTTTGCGCAAATCGCCTGCATCCTTGTCGTTATCGGCAAAGACGCTTTTCTTGATTTCAATGACTTTTACCTTATCCATACGGCGACAAAGGTAGGGATAAAAGTTTGAAAACGCAAAAAAAATTGCAATCCTACCTTTGCTTTTTGTACTTTTGCAGGCAAACATAAGCCTATGTCCAAAGCTTCAAAAGTCATATTGTGCCTTATTTTGCTGGGAGTGTCACTCTCCGCCTTTGCACAATCTCGTCGTTCTGACGCGTTCCACGAGCGTTACACTTTGAAACAAGTCGTGGTGCTGAGCCGACACAACATCCGCTCTCCCCTTTCGGGAAGGCAATCAACGTTGCAACGCATCACGCCCCACGAATGGTACCATTGGTCGTCGGCACCCAGCGAGCTGTCGTTGCGCGGCGGCGCGTTGGAGACGATGATGGGCCAGTATTTCCGCAAATGGCTCGTCAGCGAAGGGCTGATGCAGGAAAACGAAATCCCCGCTGAAGGCACCATGCGCTTCTATGCCAACTCCTTGCAGCGCACCATCGCCACGGCACAATATTTCTCTTCGGGGATGCTGCCTGTGGCCAATGTCCGCATCGAGCACCATTGCGAAGTGGGCAAGATGGATTCGGTGTTCGCCCCGCAGATTACCGATGACAACGAGGCTTTCAAAGCCCTTGCCCAACAACAGATTGCCGCGATGGGCGGTGAAAAAGGTATGGTCGGCATTGGCGAGAAGATGGCGGACAATTATAAGTTGCTGGAGCAGGTGCTCGACATGGAGCAAAGCGCTGCCTGTCTTGGTGGCGACACCTGTCATTTCCGCACCGACGACGCCCATGTATATCTCGTCAAATACCGTGAGCCTGGCATGGGTGGCTCATTGCGCCTCGCTTGTCAGGCCGCCGACGCGCTCATCCTGCAATACTACGAGGAGCCCGATGCGGTGAAGGCCGCCTTCGGTGACACGCTGACCTGGGAGGATTGGGAGAGCATTTCCGCCATCAAAGACTGGTACGGTGATGTGCTGTTCACTGCGCCAGCGGTGGCATGTCAGGTGGCGCATCCGCTTCTGCAGACGATGTTAGAAGAATTGAAACATAAGGGACGCAAGTTCACCTTCCTCTGTGGCCATGACTCCAACATCGGCAGTGTGCTGGCCGCGCTGGAGGCTGAGGACTACAGCCTGCCGAAGACCATCGAGAAAAAGACACCCATCGGTTGCAAGCTGGTTATCGAGAAATGGGAAAATGCCGAGGGGCAACTGTTCGTTTCGCTCAACCTCGTCTATCAAAGCACCGAGCAATTGCGCCACATGTCCTTGCTGGATTTGGAAAACCCGCCCATGGTGTTTCCCATTCGACTCAAAGGGCTGAGTACCAATGCAGACGGGCTTTATCCCTACGAGGCAGTGGTGGAGCGGTTTATTGAGAAATTGTAATTTTGCATCATACATTTAAAGAACAATCAGCATGAAAAAGACAATGATTATCCTCGCGGCCTTCGTCCTAGCATTGACCACTGGCTGCAACAACCAAAACAACAAAACCGCCCAAGTCGCGGAAGAAACTGAGCCTGTAGTCGAGCAGACGAGCGGCATCTATGACATCACGGTCAAGGACATTGACGGCAGTGATGTATCGCTGGCCAACTACAAAGGCAAGGTGCTTCTCATCGTCAACGTGGCGAGCAAGTGTGGACTGACTCCGCAGTATGAGGGTCTGGAAGCCCTTTATCTAAAGTACAAAGACCAAGGTCTGGAAATTCTGGCCTTCCCCTGCAACCAATTCTTGGGCCAAGAACCTGGCTCCAATGAGGAGATCCAAAGCTTCTGTTCGGTGAATTACAACGTCACCTTCCCGCTGTTCGACAAGATTGATGTCAACGGAGAGAATGAGAGTCCTCTCTACACCTATCTCAAGGAGCAAGCGCCTTTCCAAGGTTATCCCGAAGGTGCCGAGGAGTTTGCGGCCATGCTTGACGAGATTCATCAAAAGACAGGCACGGGCTTCGACCAAGGCGATGCCATCCGTTGGAACTTCGGCAAGTTCCTTGTCTCCAAAGATGGTCAGACCATCCTTCGTTTCGAGCCGATGGTGACGCCCGACATGCTGGAAGAAGCCATTAAGGAAATGCTGAAATAAAGCCATGAGCTGGCTCATCCTCATCATCGCAGGCCTCTGTGAAACAGGCTTCGCTTTTTGCCTCGGCAAGACCAAACTCGCTGCCGGAACGGAGTATTGGCTCTGGATTTCAGGCTTTGCCGTGTTCTATGTGCTGAGTGCCGTGCTTTTGGCGAAAGCCACGCAGACCATCCCCATCGGCATTGCTTATCCCGTCTGGACGGGCATCGGCGCTGTCGGGGCGGTGCTGCTGGGCATTTTCGTGTTCCATGAGCCAGCCACCTTTTGGCGGGTGTTTTTCCTCAGCACGCTGATTCTTTCTATCATCGGGCTTAAAGCTGTTTCATAGGCGAAACCATTGGGCATTGACAATCCGCAATTCTGGCGAAGGCTTGGGGGGCGGATTTTTTTGATTTATTTCCAAAAACGTGATTTTCTTTCATTAATTACATCTGAAAATGTGATTTTTTTACTTATTTTTGCTGCCGAAAATGTGATATTGACAATATGGAACTACTTAAAAGAAAGATAGATAAGTTTTTATTGGATTGGAAAAACAATTCCGAAAGAAAACCATTGATTGTGAAAGGTGCCCGACAAATCGGAAAAACTGTTTCCATCAGAGCATTTGGGAAGGCCAACTATGAATCAGTCATTGAAATCAATTTTGTGCTTCAAAAGAAGTTCAGGGCTATCTTTGACAATGGTTATGAAGTGGAGACAATTATAAAGAATATCTCGCTGTTGGAACCCTCTTGGAAATTCATTCCACATAAGACCTTGCTGTTTTTCGATGAGTTGCAAAAGTGTCCCGATTGCGCCACATCACTCAAGTCGTTTTGTGAGGATGGCCGTTATGACGTCATCTGCTCTGGCTCACTAATGGGCATCTATTATGAGGAAATCGAATCCAACGCCGTCGGTTTCAAGGAAGACTACGAGATGCATTCGCTGGACTTCGAAGAGTTCTTGTGGGCCAAGGGCTATTCGACAAAACAGGTTGAAGATCTTTATCGGCACATGTTCGCCTTGCAACCATTTTCGCAACTTGAATTGAGCACAATGACTGACGTTTTTCGCGACTATATGAGTCTCGGTGGCATGCCTGAGGTGGTGAAGATGTACATCGACAACGGCCATTTTGGAGGGACTTTGAAGTTGCAAAGGCAGTTGTTAAAAGACTATGAAGAGGACATCACCAAATACGCGAAGGAGACCGACAAGGCGAAGATACTTGCCGTTTACAGCCATATTTCCACCTTTTTGGCGAAGGAAAACAAGAAATACCAAATCACAAAGATTGCCAAAGGGGCGAGAAATAGGGAGTATATTGGTTCAGTCGAATGGCTGAAAGAAGCGGGGGTCATCAATGTGTGCTATTGTCTGAACAACGTGGAATTACCCTTGAAAGGGAATTACGACGCAGATTATTACAAAATTTACTACCACGACACAGGCTTGCTCATCGCCTCACTTGACGAGGAGGCACAGGAAGACCTTCGTGCCAACAAGAATTTTGGCACTTACAAAGGTGCCATTTATGAGAATGTCGTTGGAGAGATGCTCCGCAAGTCGGGCTATGAGCAACTCTATTTTTATAAGCACGATAACCCCTCGTTGGAGATGGACTTCTTTGTACGTGATGCAGATTCGCTGATACCGGTGGAGGTGAAAGCCAAAGATGGTGCCACCGCCTCGCTCAACAATCTTATCAAATGGGAATCCTATCCCGACGTGAAATACGGTGTCAAATTCGGCTACAAGAACATCGGCTGGAACGGGCAGTTCTATACTTTCCCATATTTCTTGGCTTTTCTGTTGAAACGCTTTTTGAAAGAACGGTAAAACTATCCGCAATTCAGGTAAGCCCCATATTGCGGTTTTTTCGTTTCTTTGCAGCAATTATCAATACAACAAATCGTTATGAAAGCAAAAACTCTTATCTTCGCAGCCGTAACCCTGCTTTTCGCGGTGGGTTGCGCAGGGAAACCAAACAAAACACAAGAATCTAATAATCAAACTACCGACAACATGGAAAACACCCAAAAGGCATCGATCGTCTATCTGACCAAGGACATCAACCCCGAAGGGCTGGTCAACATCTATAAGGCACTGGGCGTTCCCGTCAAAGGGCGCGTGGCCATCAAGATGAGCACCGGCGAGGGCAGCAATCCCAACTACTTAAAACCTGAACTTATCAAGAACCTGGTCTTCGAGGTGGACGGCACCATCGTGGAGTGCAACACCGCCTATGGCAACGGACCTGGCGATGAACAAGACGACCGCAACAATTCGGCCAACCACTGGAAGGTCATCGAGCGGCACGGCTTCACGCCTACGTTTAAGGTCGATATCATGGACGAAGAGGGCGAGATGCACATTCCCGTGCAGGATTCAACACATCTCAAGTATGACATCGTGGGCGATCACATGGCCAACTACGACTTCATGATTGCCCTCAACCACTTCAAGGGTCACCCGATGGGCGGCTATGGCGGTGCATTGAAGAACCTCTCCATCGGTTGTGCCAGCGCCAACGGCAAGGCCTACATCCATTCCTCGGGCAAGATGGAAGTGCTCGACATGGAGAAGCTCTGGACGGAAGAATACATCGGCGACCAAGACGGCTTCCTCGAAAGCATGGCTGCCGCCGCACAGGCCGTGGTGGATTACTTCGAGAAAAAGGAAGGCATCATCTACATCAACGTGATGAATAACATGAGCATCGACTGCGACTGCGTGGACCATCCCGCCCCCGTGAAGCTCGAAGACTACGGCATCCTCGCCTCCACCGACCCCGTAGCCCTCGACCAGGCCTGCGTCGACATCATCAACAACCAGGAAGTGACGGCCACCAACGACCCCACCGACCTGCTCAACCGCATCGACAAGCAGCACGGTGTCCACACCATCGAGCATGCCGAAGCCATCGGCCTCGGCAGCCGCAAATACACCATCGTAAACATTGACAAATAACACATTATGAAACGCATCACACTAATCATTGCCGCATGCTGTCTGATACTGACGGCCTGCGCACAAAACTCTCAACAATTAAACAATTCAACAAATCAACAATTAAACAATATGAAGAAGACCTTAATAGTTTACTTCTCGGCCACGGGCAACACCAAGGCCGCTGCACAAAAGTTGGCGAAAGAATTCAACGCCGACCTTTATGAAATCACCCCCGAGGTGCCTTACACCGCCGCCGACCTCAATTGGCGCGACAAGACCTCGCGCTCGACCATCGAGATGAAGGACAAGACTTCGCGTCCTGCCATCACGGGCCGTTGCGAGAACATCGCCGACTACGACACCGTGTGGATTGGCTTCCCGATTTGGTGGTACACCGCCCCGACCATCGTCAACACCTTCATCGAAGCCCACAACCTGAGCGGCAAAACCATCAACGTGTTCGCCACCAGCGGCGGCAGCGACGTGAAAGATTCCTACAACGACCTCAAGAAGGCCTATCCACAGTACACTTGGGGTGAAAAAAGGTTAATGAATTAACTCCGCGGACATTCACATTGATTTGAGCCGTGGCTTTCGGGCTGCGGCTTTTTTTGTACTTTTGCAAACAAATAAATAGTCATGGGTATCACTATCGGATTACTGATTCCATTGTTGGGCACGATGCTCGGAGCCTCGTTTGTCTTTTTCATGAAGAAAGACATGTCGCCGCGCTTGCAGAAGTCGCTGTTGGGTTTTGCTTCGGGTGTGATGGTGGCCGCCTCGGTGTGGTCGCTGCTCATCCCATCCATTGAAATGCGGGCTGAAAGTGGCACTTGGTCAGTATTGCCAGCCGCAATCGGTTTCCTTGCAGGAGTTGGCTTCTTGCTGCTCTTGGATGAGCTGACGCCTCATTTGCATCTTGGATCCAATCAACCTGAAGGGCCACGTTCAAAACTCTCTCGCACAGCGATGTTGGCGTTGGCCGTCACCATCCACAACCTGCCAGAAGGCATGGCGGTGGGTGTAGTGTTTGCCGCCGCCTCGCAAGGTGCTGAAGGCATCACGCTGGCCAGCGCTGTAGCAGTGTCGCTCGGCATCGCTATCCAAAACATTCCCGAAGGCGCCATCATCTCCATGCCCATGTGTGCTGAAGGCAACAGCAAGGCGAAGTCTTTCCTTATCGGCAGCCTGAGTGGCGTAGTGGAACCATTAGGCGGAGTGTTGGTGGTACTGTTGGCCGCGTGGCTCACCCCTATCCTACCCTATATGCTCGCTTTTGCCGCTGGTGCAATGTGTTATGTGGTCGTCGAAGAGCTGATTCCCGAAGCCTCGTCGGGCGAACATTCCAATCTCAGCACCATCGGTTTCGCCATCGGCTTCGTCCTAATGATGGTTTTAGATGTGGTGATGGGGTAACGAAAGTTTTTTTTCGTTTCTTTGCATTCCATAATCCATGAACAAATCCATGAAAATACTATTCATCGTCCTTGCGGTCATTTCGGTGATAGCCATTGTCGGCATAATCATCCTGAATCATCCTTGTTTCGGCAGACGGATGTCGAAGGAGCGCAAAGCCCGTATCGAGGCCTCTCCGAATTACCGCAACGGCCAGTTCCAGAACCAGATTCCCACACCACAATTCACTGGCGACAAGTCCATGTTTAGGGCGTTGTGGGAATTCCTTTCGGAGAGCAAAAAAGACAGGGTGCCCACCGAGGCTGTTCCTGCCGTGAAAACTGACTTGAAGGCCTTGACCGTCGGCCCTTCGACAGGCTCAGGGACCTCAGGTGTCGGCAAAGACTGGCTCGTGTGGTTCGGACATTCATCGTACCTGTTCTGTTTAGATGGGAAACACTATTTGGTTGACCCTGTACTGAAAATGGAGTTTCCTGTATCGGTGATGATGCATCCGTTCAAGGGCACGGACATCTATTCGCCTGACGACATGCCTGAAATCGATGTGCTCATCGTCACCCATGAACATTGGGACCATTTGGATTATGCCACTTTGCGCGACTTGAAAGACAAGGTGAAGCATGTGGTGTGTCCGCTGGGCGTGGCGGAGTATTTGGAATATTGGGGCTACAACCCACAAAGCATCACTGAAATGGACTGGTACGAGAAGGTTGATAACATCACCTGCTTGCCTACCCGCCATTTCTCAAATCGTCTGTTTAAGAGAAATCAAACGCTGTGGGCATCCTTTATGGTAGAATCGGGCGGTAGAAAAGTATATGTGGGTGGTGACGGCGGTTACGACAACCGTTTCAAAGAGATTTATGAGCAGTTCGGTTCAGTGGATGTGGCCTTGATGGAGAACGGCCAGTACAACAAGGACTGGGCCAACATCCACTTAATGCCCAAAGACCTTGAACAAGCTATCATAGACCTGCACCCGAAACAAGTTTTCACCGTACATCACGACAAGTTCAGCCTTGCGCCACATGCTTGGACGGAGCCTGACAGCGTGGCACAAGCCATCGCCGAACGCAATGCTATCCGTTTGCTTGACCAACCTATTGGGACAGTAGTAGAGTTTTAAAAAGGATTTATTATGAAGTTTTTCATCGTTGACGCTTTCACAGACCAGCCTTTCGGCGGCAACCCCGCTGGAGTGGTGCTGCTTGATTCAGATGCTTTTCCAAAGGATGAACTGATGCTGAGCATTGCCAGTGAACTGCGCTTTTCGGAGACGGCATTCATCAAAAGACATTCGGCGCAAGAGTTTACCATCCGTTATTTCACCCCGAAGGCGGAGGTGGAGCTTTGTGGACATGCCACTATTGCCTCGTTCTACCTACTAATGTATCAAAAAGGATTGGCTTCGGGACAATGTCTCTGCCACACACAAGCCGGTGATTTGAATATCACAGTTGGCGAGAAGGTAATGATGCAAATGGCGACTCCTCGCATCGTGGCGACCATCAACGAAACCGAGGAAATCTATCAGGCTTTAGGCATTACAAATTACCGTCCGGCAATGCCCGTGAAAGTGGTGTATGCTGGTCTTCCCGACATCATGATCCCTTTGCCTGATGTGGCCACCCTACAATCGCTCCAGCCTGATATGGAGGCCATTTCTGCCATCACTAAGAAATACGATTCCGTAAGTTTCCATGTCTTCGCCTTCGGCAACGATGACTACACTGCCCATGTGCGCGATTTTGCGCCCCTCTACGATATTCCCGAAGAGTCGGCCACAGGCACGGCCAATGCCTCACTGACCTATTACCTCCAACAATGCGGATGTCTCGGAAACGAAGCCGAGTGCGCCTTTCTCCAGGGCGAGGCCATGGGACGGCCTTCAGTGGTCGCCACAAAGATTCAGGCCGATGGCAACATCTTTGTCGGTGGCGAGGCGGCTATTCTCGCCGAAGGAGATTTCACGGGAGTATAAGTTGTTCCTCCAACAACTCCGCTGCATCGGCCACGCAGCCAGCGCATTCGCGAAGGACAACGCCAGTTCCAACGCCTTTCAATAGTTTGCATTGGGTAGCGCCATTGCGCTGCTGGAACTGGGTCATGATTTGCCTCATACCCTTCCTCGCAGCAGCCCTGTCCTTGGTCGCCATGCCTAAAACAACACCAGCCCCGACCAATGCGCCACATGTACCTTCCATGGTGCCCATGCCAGCGCCAAAGGCATTGCCCAAGTTTCGGGCAGTCTCCTCATCAATTCCGGCGAAGTCTGCGTATGTGCAGATAACGGCTTGGGCGCAGTTGTGCGTGCCGTTCTGTAATTTCTCTGCTGCTTTGTGTTTTCTGGTTTCCATAATGATCGGTTTAAAAACTTATGGCAAAAATACTACATTTGATGAAACCGACGACACTATGGAATCCGCAATCCGAGCAAAGGCTTGTATTGCGGATTTTTTTCGTACCTTTGCAGCCATTTTAGATAAGCAACCATGACCAAAATTTTAATGTGTCTGCTATTATGTGTC
>LXOW01284509.1_pt1 | contig 13270 bp, 20 predicted proteins | sample 1368591 | NCBI WGS metagenome assembly LXOW01 (sample SAMN04884650, study PRJNA319009) | bovine gut metagenome | isolation source: Cow rumen | host: Bos taurus | place: Italy: Legnaro (PD) | collected 2014-07-09
AGTAAGAAAATAAAAAACACTCTCCGAAAAATCTCAGCATCCCTCGCTTTTTTTCTAAAGCCCCGGGATGTCCCCACTGAGGATGATCGGACGAAAAATCGTCTCATATCATAGCCTCCTCTTCAGGTTGAACAATAATGAACTTATTAGGATCCTCGTTAATCGCATTGCAGATTTTTTCAAGATCGTCTGCTTTAAGTTCACGCTTCCCATTAAGAATGTCGGAAATCTTACATTTTGTAAGTCCAGTCTTCTGAGCAATGAACTTCTTCATGATTCCTTTACTCTGGATATATTCTGCAAGTCTAGCCTGAACAACCATCTTAACCTCCTTTCACTAACATTTTATTTCTGAATCTCATTTTTCGTGTATCTCTATTTTGATTCACATGGTATTGAATGTCAATACTATATTATCAAAATAACGTAAGTTTTCTTGTGAGAGCAGAATTTAACTGATAAAATTCAAGTGTTATAAATAAAAATCCTTGAGGAGAAGCTTATGAGCAAATTACCCGAAAATCTTAGAAATCTCAGACTGATGAGAGGCTTATCCCAGAAGCAGCTCGGAGAAATGTTGAATAAGTCTTCTAACGCAATTTCAAACTGGGAAAATGGGAATACAAGTCCGGATGTTGATATTCTGGAAACTATTTGCAAAGTTCTAAAAGTAACACCGAATCAATTGTATGGATGGGATAAATGTGAGGAGCTTGAGGACTTTCTCACGCAGGAAGCAGAAATCTTAATTGAGATTGATCGGCTGAATAAGAAGAAAACAGAGATTGATCAGAAGCTTCAATCCTATATGGTGAAGCTAGGTGGGAGCCGCAAAAGATAAGCGGCTCTTTTTTTATTGCGAATTTTGCATAACAGATATATAATTTTGCTTATCAAAATAACATCTTTCGTGATTGCTTGAATTCAACTCTCAAATAATGAGAATCCCCTCCACGTTTCTCATTTTGGTGAATTCAAGCATTTTCACTATGAAGGGAGAACTTTAATAATGGCAAGTGCAAAAAAACTAAATAGCGGATCATGGCGAGTTCAGGCCAAGAAATTTATTGATGGCAAAGAATATAGGAAATCCTTTACTGTTTCACCAGATGAATTCCCCGGAACTTTGAAAGAAGCTTCCAAAAAAGCAAAAGCTCAGGCGGAGCTTCTGGCAAGAAATTGGTCACTTGAAGTAGAATCCGAAATTAATCTTATAACTATTGAGCAAGCAATTGATTTTTATATCAGCAAAAAAGAACCTGTGCTCAGTGAATCAACAATTGCCGGCTATCATAAAATGTCGAGATATTTAAAAAAGAAATATGATTCTTTTCTGAAAAAAGACATAAGAACATTGTCCTCAAAAGATATCCAGTCACTTATAAATACTTTTATAGCTGACGGCTCCAGCTCTAAAACGATAAAGAATCGAGTTGCTTTAATACTTGCAGCTCTTGATTTTTCAGATATTGATAAAAAATTTAAGTATACAATTCCAAAAACTCCCAAGCCTATTCTTAATCCCCCAGAGCCATCCGATTTTCATAGGCTTCTTTCTATGGCATCACAAGAGGATAAGCTTATAATAATCCTTGCCGGTCTTTACACCTTAAGAAGAGGTGAAATCGCTGGCTTATATGGCGAAGATCTGCTTTGGGATTTCAACAGCATTTATATACATACTTCGCGTGTTCAGGACAAAAATAATAAATGGGTAAGGCGACCTATTCCAAAAACAGAACAATCGGAGCGAATAATTAAGATTGATCCTGAGATTATGAAACTTTTTCCAAAGACCAAAAAGAAGGATTTTGTTATTAATCTAAATCCTAATGAGATTACTAAGCATTTTGAAGTTTTAAGAAAAAAAGCCTGTGTGAATTGCAGACTTCACGACCTAAGNNAATGTACTGGCGACAATTTACGATAAGCCGTTCAAAGAAAAGCAAGCAGAATATTCTAAATTATTTAATGAAAAAATTATCGAGGAATATAAAGATGAATTATTCATGTGACGTTAAATAAAATATTTTTTTATGTTTTGATATAAAAAATCGTGTGCCGTTTCGTGTGCCGTTAAGTAATTATATAGCGTTTTTTTATCATTAAAATCTAATCTTTTTTATTCAATAAATGTATTTAAAAACTCAGCAACCATGCGCCTTTTGACCACTTATCTGCATAGTTGCTGAGTTTTTTAAAAAGTGCCGGCAGTGGGACTTGAACCCGCTGAAATTCCTCCGTAATGCATTATTTTAGCGCATTTTAAAAATCCGTGTGCCGTTTCGTGTGCCGTTAATAAAATAATAAAAACGCCTTTGGCAATTACAAAATCATTTTGCCATTTTAAAGCCAAAAAACATTNNTATTTTTACGATAAACCGTTCAGAATTCAAACAAGCAAAAATAAACCTGAAGAGCTTCCACTTGCTCCTCAGGTTTATTTTTATTGAATCGCCCTAGATTAAAACTATACAGAAAGGATTTTTACTTTTTCATTATATCACCTCTTTAGAATATCATTCACTATTTTTTGAATCGCCTTGTAATTATATCCGGCTCTTTCAAGGAGCTTTCTTCTGTTTGGAACCGTGTTCTTGGTTCCCCATTTTCCTTCAAGGACTTCCTGAGCAATCTCCTCATTTGTCTTTTTATAAGGAGCGCTCCCGATCAGGTTAACAATCCCATCAAAGTCAACATCCAGATCGACATGATTCTTGATCCCGGGGACTTGTCCTTTTGAAGTATATTGCCAAGCGACTGCTCCCTTATTGCTCGGCCTAAGTGGTGAATGTAGTGTATAGGATCCATCATCATTTAATTTATATCTGGCGATCCAGAAATCAAAATCTGACTTGAGCTCCTTTGGGATCACATGATCATACCAATCTTTATTGCAATAAATCCCGACATGATATCCGGATGCTCTGAAGGCATCCGCATATACATAAGTAAGCTTTATGAGCTTATCCTTTGAGAGTTTCCGAAGATGCTCAGACTCATAATCAAGCCATATCCCATATTCAAGAGGCCTGTCGGCTAAATGTCCTAAAAGAGCTTTTGCATCCGCCTCCGGATTATTGATTGAGGATCTTCCGATAAATATATAAACGCCTCTTGAGATGCCATAGATCCAGCTCTTTCGATAGTTATTTTCGAACTGCTCATCAATACGATGGCTCTGAGCTTCATACATACATTTCATTATGACGAATTTTTTTCCGGCGTTTGCAACTTGTTTCCAGTCGATTGTCCCCTGATAATGGCTCACATCAAGCCCCATCACCTCGCTCATTATCTTTGTCCTCCATTTCTTCATTCTGTTTTAATATATCAAGTGATTTTTTTATCGGAGAAGGAAGAGGAATCCCCATAAGCGCCGCATTTTCTGCAATGCTTAGAGCTTCGTTGATTATAAAAGATATAATAACAGCATCTCTGATATAATTTGTCCCGATCAAGAGATCGAGCCGGTATGCAATCAGAACAAATAAAAGAGTCATGCCTTTACGACATAGCCCTTTCCATCCGGCTCTTGACTCCAAAGCTCCGCTCTTGCTCTTTGTTGAATTTTTGAAAACAGCGGCAACAATAAGACCAGAAAGATAATCGATTCCCATGAAAATAAGTAAAGTCGTCAATCCTGAGCTCCATCCTCCGAATAAAGTCGTGAAAATAGCTCCAAGCATCCCCAGCAAGGCTGAACCGAGGCTTTTTGTATTCATAGATTGACCTCCTTATATTCACTCTTCAACTTCTTCTGTCTCTTCAACAGGCGGAATGTTATCGATGATCTTTTCAAGCTTGTCATAGATAACACCGTACTCGTTCATTACCATGTAATGAGCAAGTTCGATGGTGTCAAGCTGAAGACCATAAGCCACCTCTTCATGATATTTGATCTCTGCTTCCTTAGCAGAATCAAAAGCAAGAATCTGGGAAGAAACATCACTGTTTGTTCTTACTGTTTTTACAAAGAAATATTTTCCTTCATATTCCGGCATCTTAAATCCTCCTTTTTAAATGAATTGATTTTTTACTTCGCAATTTTAAATCTCAAATGAGATTTTTTACTTCGTAAATTGAGATTTTTGATTCTTGTTCTTATTTCGCAATATAGCAATTTTGCGAACGGCTTCAAATGGGTGCGTGAAAACCATACAGCTAGTGGTAATTATAGGCAAATACCTATACCAAGCGGGAAAAAAGTAGTTAATGCAAAATTATGGGATAGGCCATTTCTGTTTGAATGGGCTTTTGAAAACGGGAATCTTGTGTATTCCCTCTATACCATAAATAACGGGAACATTACAATTGTATCGTCACAACAAACTCTGCCTATTGACTATGTTGTTGTTGATGAATAATCATTTACCTCGCTATCGACCGCTTGCGATATTCGCTTTCTTTGTTAGAAATATTCGTTTTGATTTTCTTTAAAACGAATTACTGCAAAGGAGTTTTTCACAACATTGCTAGATAATCGTATGCCAATATAGCATTAACTTTCCATGTAATAGAATAATTGACCGTAAGCTATACATGATGTTGCTTGAACAGCATATAAGCCGTAGTTGCCATTTGGCAGTATATAAGCAAATACATTATTTTGTCCGCTTGTGCACATACTGCTTCTGTAAGTTCTACTCGGACGATACCCCGCCGCAAGTGTACCTAATGTATTTTCTCCTGCTGTAAGCGAGCGCGCTGCTACTGAAAAATCAATGACTGCTGTTTTACCACATGTATGAAGAATTGCTTGATCTGCCAATAAGATATATTCTCGAACGTTCGCAAGATTGCTAATTTGCGAAACAATTGTCGCGGAAGCTGTCGAATTTCCGCTATTGATAGCTGTCCCTGAATTAATCGTTTTAGTCGCTGTGTAAAGGACATTATTTAAGATAAATTGATCACCGGCATAATAAGTTGTCGCTGCAGTCGCGTTTGCCTGTCGTGGTGCGATTACAGTCTGATTTGCTTTGTTATTCGAAAGATTCATGATATTCGTATTCGCTGTCGAGATATTGCCCGCGTTCGTCTCAATCTGATTCTGAATCGTTTCGCTCACAACGACATTGACTCCCGGATTAATCTGTCCGCCGGAGCTTATCGCAGTCGTAACTCTGTAAAGGATATCATTATAAATAAGATGCTTTCCAACTGCATAGTTCGTGCTTGCAGTCGATGTCTTCTCAACAGGAGCAATGATCACCTCTTTAGCAAATTCATACTTGATAAAAGGAGCGACATAAGCAAGATTCGACACAGTTGATGTGCTTATCTGGAATGCCGCAAGATTTATCTCATATATACCATCATTGATGTTAACGTTTGACTGCTGGATAACAGGAGTTAAGGATGCAGCTCTTTCAACTTCTAAGGAGATCGGGCTTCCTGTGTCCGAAAGGTCCATATGAATGTAAAGACGACCGTTCAGAGTCCCTGAGCTTGTTAAGATGACAGGAATATCCGCCTCTTCAATTGTGAACTTTCGGCCGCATAAAGCACCATGCCCGGCTGTTATATGAAGCGTGTTCGCGTTCTTGATCGTAACATTTCCGCCGTATATCATTCCGCTTGCCGGAAGCGCGTTCTCATAGATAAGAGCATCATCTTGAGGCGTTACAGTTGAATTGTAATAAGTAACTAAATTGATACCCATTAAATGCCTCCTCCTTTTAATATCTTTGTAAGGTCAAGCCTTATAGTTCCGAAAATGAGCTTAGTCGTTTCTTTTCTCTCGATTCCGGTAAGAATCGATGCGTAAGATGTCCCATTTGAAATGATGTTGACCAGTTGCCCGATTGCAATGCTCTCAGGGTTAATGAGCTGATCATCGTTCTGGACAGTAAGCTCTATAAGATTGTTATAAGAATCCGTGTCGAACTGCTTATCAGCGGCATCTTTTGCGGCATTAGCAAATGTTTCGCCTTCAACAGCCGTCACGCTTGTTATTGAATAAATAACAGGAATAATCCTGTTAGTGTTGTTAGTATCATAGGATCCATCCGGATGCTTGTAATAAATGATATTTGTTGCAAGGTCCGCCTGATCATATATCACAAGCTTATTCGTGTCTTTAGTTGTTTCGTTGACTATGATCGACTTCTCAACTACATTCGGAAGATCTGCCTCGATATAAAAAGTCGAGTAATCTTTAACTCCTATCTTTACCTTCACTGTTCTAGCCTCAAAATCTGGCTCAGCAAAAAGCCCCACCTGATATTTGGTGAGGGCTCTTCTTATAATTGAACTCATGAAGTTGATGATCGCTTTATTCAGGCCTTGCTGATCGGATGTGATATGAAATCCCCATCCGGAAGTGACTGAGATCACTTCGACCTGAAGTCCGTAAATATTCTGAGATGTATCGCTGTTACTTATCCAGTAAGCCGTGATTATATTTGCCATTGCTTGCTCAAGGCTTGTCGCTGAACCTTGAAGCGTAGTATCAAAAAGAATCGGAGCATCAAAAAGAGTGATAAAAGGCTTAAACCTTATCTCCGAGAATCCCTGAACAGCCTCATTGACCTGAATCGCCGTGATATATCCGAAATAGTTGTCCGTATCGTTGTATATCCTTATGTAATCGCCTTTTTGAACATTCTCATCAAAAGCAATAACAACGCTATTCTCAACGGTTGACAGGTAGTCGAAATCATATTCGATATCGCCGGAGTTATAGTGCTGCACAAGTACAAAATATGAATTAAAAATCTCAACATTAAATGGTTGCATACTCGATCTGTGCCTCCACTCCGACATTTAACACGTTGCTATCATCAGCCGTGAATGTAACTGTGTTTCTTCCGTGTCCGAATCTTACAAAGCGATATGTCGAGAAATTTGACTGCTGATACATATCAGAGACAAGCTGGCCGTATTCATTGACCTGAATAATGCGATAAGGAATTGTCGTTGTATCAACGATAAGACGGTTTCCTTCTCCAATAATTCCATTGACCTGACCTGTTGTCACAAGCACATCATTAAGATAATGCCTCCAAGATGGATTGATCGCCGGACCAAGAACGACAAGCTTAACAGGAGAGCTCTGATAAGAATCTGACTCGATCGTGATCGTATTCTTTCCCCCTTTAAGATATGTATAATCGTAAGTGTAGTTATAAACCTTACCACCTGACTCTGTGCCGGGATTATACTCAATCACTTCCTTATACCAAGGAGTCTCCGCAGTGAATTCAATCTCGATCTGAAGCTCATTCCCATCACCATCACCGCGCTTTATCTCAGTGACAATGCCTCTTCTATGGTAAGTTCCGTAATTATTGTTATAATCCATCATGATGGGCTGATTCTGACAAAACTGAGCGAAATTGAAATATTGAAGCTCAGCTTCAGGCTGCCAGAACTTAATTGTTCCTTTTATCTTGCCCTGAGAGATATGAGATTCCAAAAGAGCATACCTATCCTCAATCCTTTGGAACTTGGCTTCTTGCTTGAAGCCAAGCCCATCAACCGCATAGAAAAAAAGATGATCTTTCGATGTTAAATTGTACCGATTTCCATCGTTATCATATAATCTGAAAGTCCTCATTGAACTCCCCATCCTAACTGTCTGTTAATACCGTTAAAAAGCTGATTGACATTAACTCCTTCCTTGTCTGCAATCTCAGGAAGGTAAGCTCTAAGAAGTGATAAAAGCTCATCTATCTTGTCAGAATTATCAGAAGGAGATCCAAAATCATAATTTGTCGATGCAGTAAATCCTGAGAAAGAATCTCTGTTAAGATCTGAAAGAGCATCATTTACAAGAGACTTATTATCAAGAATACCCTCAGCGATTCCGGCATCGTACATCTCACCGATATATACACCCTTCTTAGAAGGTGAATCAATTTTAAGAAAATCACATGCGGCATCAAAAGCTCTCTTTGCCGCATCCTTTGCCGCATCTGCGATCATTCCCGCAGCGTTCTTAAGCCCGTCAGCAATTCCTTTGATGATGTTCTTTCCTATCGACCACCAATCATAATTGCCAAAGCCATTAACGATAGCGCTTATAAGCTGAGGAATCGCAGAAACTATCTGAGGAATTGCCTGAATTAATCCAGACACCAATTTACCTACGATAATGATTCCTTGAGAAAGGATGGTAGGCAAATTTTGTCCCACAGTTGACACGAAAGTTGTAATAACTTTGAGAACAGATTGGACTATTGAAGGAAGATTTCTTATTATTCCATCGACAAGACTTAATATCAGCTTTGTTCCAGATTGAAGCACCGAAGGATGTAGGCTTAAAATCGTTGTCGTCATCTTAGTCACGATTGTTCCCGCTGTTGTCACCACTGAGGGCAAGCTGGAAAGAAGGCCTTCCACGACCTTAAGTACTAGCTCAACGCCTTTATTAAGGAGCTGAGGGAATCCATTTGTAAGGTTTTGAAGAAATGTATCGATTACAGTCGTATTCCCGGCAAAAATCGAACCTGTTGCGGAATCAATCGAACTGCTAAGAGCATCGATTAATTTGATTGCCGCTCCAAGCCAGTCAAAAGTTAATAATCCCTCTCCAAGACTTGTTGCCATCTTTATCGCAGAATCAAAAAAAGCGGGAGCTGCACTTGCGATCAGATCAACTGCACCTCCCACAAGAGTCGGAATCTGCGAAAGAATATTTGTGATCATCGGGAATAGATTTCCAAAAGCAAACGTCTGGACAGTCTGTCCGAGCATATCAAGCGCTGGACCTATATCTTCTCCAAGAGCCATGTTTGCCATCAGATTCTCAGCAGCCGCTTTCATTGCTCCAAAGGATCCTGTGAATGTCGTCGAAGCTTCCTGTGCCGCAACCCCTGTTAATCCCAAATCTGTTTGGATGACATGAATTGCATCGTAAACATCTCCGAGATTATCCAAGTTATACTCAACACCTGAAATCTTCTGAGCATCCGCAAGAAGTCGCTCCATCTCTGACTTTGTACCACCATACCCTAATTTGCTTTTTTGTTAATCTGCAATTTCATTATGTTATAGTTGCAGTCCAGACTATCGCTTCATCCTCTCGGATGCTCTCTCACTTAGTCGTTCACGCTGGCCTTACCCTTGCGCCCTGTCGTCCTCTTCAGGAGTTCCAAGTCAATCAGAGAGAGTTCGCATCTCGCTCTTCATTTATGCAGCGAGTGCCCCCATTGTGTTAAGGTTGTCAAGCATGGTGTAATTTTGTTTTGCAAAGCCCTGATAAGCTGTCTGTATATTTTCGATAGGAGTTCCCATCTTTGCGGCATTGTCAGCCATGTCCATGATGGCTGTGTTGGCTGCTTCTGCTGCCTTTGCGGTATCTCCACCAAAAGCACTCTTAAGAGCTGCACCGAAAGAGACTGCTTGCTCTGCGTAGCTGTTGGCTGATATTCCGGCGGCGGCGGCTTCAACTGCATACTTCTTCGCCGCATCTGCTGCATCACCGTATAGAGTATCAAGACCACCAAAAGACTGCTGAAGATTTCCACCGGCTTCAAGAGCTGACTTTATTGCTGTGCCGATTCCGGCTGCAGCTATTGCTCCCTTGATTGCGCTTGCAATATTAAGCCCGGCAGATTTTCCGGCATCTCCTCCGGCTCCTCCGAGTTCTTTTTCAATCGCGCCGCTTATGCCCTTGGCTGATGGGACTATCTGCACAAAAGCTTTACCTAGTTCCGTTGCCACTTAAGCGCCTCCATTCTTTATCAAAATCTGCTCCGGAATCAAATTCCCTCGCTTGTTCTTTCTTTTCCTTTTCCTTACTTAGAAGCTCAACAAAAGAAGGCGGCTTATTTGTGCCGTGTTTTGCATCTTTTGTCTTTGCGTAAACGTTGATGGCAGTATTATCACAAATATGGGCTAAGAGCAGCATCTCAAGATCTACCCTTAGCCCTAAAAGTTTAAGCTTTATCCGTGAATTGTCCCGCAGCCCTATCGCAAGAGTTGCGATATAAACAGGAGGATAATCAAAGATATTATAAATGTGATAAGATTCGGCAAAATCACAGATAAGAGCATCCTCATCAAGAGCCATCATTCCTGAGAGGACTGTGATTTTTTTACTTCTTCACCCATAAGGAGCACAATCTCTTTAAACTCTGCGATCATAGTCTCTGAATCGATGAGACCATCTTCATCAGCTACATGATTCATGAGCTCCTGTTCTCCTTCTTTTCCAAGCAAAAGAGGGATTGCTGCAGTAACTCCTTTAAGAGCTCTGCTCTCATCTCCTGAATCCCATTCCGCCAAGGCCTTCACATAGCGCCAGTCTTTTGCTCTCTTTTCGTTAACCTTACATACGAATCCGCTCATTGTATGTATCTCCATATAGAATCCTCCATTTTATGCTGAAGGTGACGCTGCAGCGATCATGTACTCATAGTGAGTGTTTCCGGAGCCATCAGGGATGCACTTAACAGTCACATCATAGCCGATAGGATTCGAATCGCTATACTCAATATCTCCGATCTCTGACAGGGACATTGTAGGAATAACGATTCTCTTCAACGTGTTTCCGGAAAGAATCATATCGATGACAAGAGACACCTGATCAACATCTTTGTTGTTTACAGTGATTGTGAGTCCGTTCTGCAGATCGCCTGAAACGTTGCTCATGCCAAAAACGAACTTAAGAACATCCAGATTCTTTACTTCCAGAAGAACAAAGTGGAATGTATCGTCCTTTGATGTCTGGATGACAAGAACCGTATCTCCTCCCCAAGCCTTGATATCTGTTGTCTCAAGATTGGTGCTGTTGGTCAGTCCCTCATCCGAACAATATCCAAGGCCCTTAAACGCCTCATCAAGTTCCTCGGTCGGAGTAACCGGGAGAGTTGTTCCAATAGGTGCCGCATAAATAGCCCCTGTTATCTTAGGCTTTCCGGCACTAACATTACTTGCATTGTTCATAATATCCTCCTTAATAATGAACGATATTAAAGACTGCCTGATATCTGTAATTATTTGTTGTCGTATCTGTGAAGTTATAATCACCATCAAGATTTATGCTTGATACCTCATCAAGCTCAATCGCGTTATATTCCATAACATATTTAAGCTGCTCATTGAGAACTGAAGCCTCATATAAGCTGCTTCCATAGCTCTGGATCGTGAGCGTAGAAGTATATAGATGATTTTCTGAATCGCCGCCTGTCTTTTCAATCAAGTAATATTGCTTGGGAATATCCCTTTTGGGGATTTCCGTTAAGACAGGAACGCTCATCTTCTCAGATAGATAATTTCTCAAAATCTCTTCAATGATCATCCTCGTACCGCCTTAAGAATCGAATTATTCTTGAGATTGTCTCTTCTGGCCGCAAATGTCTCAGCTTTAACTTCAGCATTTACTCTGTTCCTTCCTGAGTGAGTACTGACTTCATAGCCGGGACCAAGTCTTCCGAGAGCACTGTTTGCATATTGAAGGCAAATGCTCTCCATTTCGGGAGACTTAAGGAGCTGTCTGACACCTTCTCTATTTAATTGAAACTCAACCTTAGCCATAATCTGCACACCTTACTTTCATATGCCATGGAAGCTGTTTCGGAATATTCTCCTCTATTCCGGTAATAGGGAAGCCAAATGTCTGGACTGTGTGCGTAACTCCATAAGCATCTGTCCATGAGACTTTTTTATTTGTCCAGTCGTGCGTGTCGCCCTTAGGAATTCCCAGCATATATTTGATTTCTTTTCCAAATAGCTGAGTCGATGATACAATCTCATCAGATGTAGGCTCACCCACAAGGACATTCTCAACTTCAACAGGATTCACCTCATAAAGAGGATTTCCCAAGTTATCAGTCCCGATCTGGATCTCGTCATATAAAATTACGCTGATACCTGACAGTCTCGCCATAAGAACTCACTTCCCATCTGCTGCTTAAGCAGCCCAAGCTTTTTAAGATCATTGTTGAGAATCGAATTTGCTATACCACCCCCGGCAACAGCAAAAGTACCTGACCACGAATAGCCAAGACCCGACTGAGATTCCTGACTCATTGCATCTCCTTCGGTGTTCTGTCTAAGGATCCTGAATGTCACATCACAAGTCACGATCTTGACAACGCTTGCATAAGCGCTATCTTTTGCGATTGCAGCATCAATGTCCTTCCCGTAATTTCTTCCAAGGACTCTGATCTCATCAGATACCAAAGGGAGAAGAGCGTCAGCTCTCGACTGCTCATCTGCCGATAACGGCCTATATAATCTTTGTAGATCTTCAACTGTTGCAAAAGGCTGATTCATTTCTTAGTTCCTTTCTTCTTTGAACTTGATTTCTTAACAGGAGAAGGCTCCTCGATGGGAGCCTCCTCAACAGGAACCTCTGTGATTGTTTCCTCTTCAGGGATATTCTCACAAGGCTCCTTTTCATTCTCAGAAACAAGTTCATAATCCGGAGAAATGATCACCGAATTAAACTCAAGCTCAATGCCTGTCTTCTTATTTCTATAAAGCATCCATTCTCTCCTTAAGCTGAAGCGTTAGTTTTAACGATAGAAAATGCTGAAGGATCGATGATTCCCCATCCAACATATACTTCGCCTCTAAGATAAACCTGATTCTGTCCCTTAAGGTCATAGCCAGAATTATCAGGATCACCATACTCGATAACTTCAAGAGAAACCTCTCTAGCAAAGCCCCATCTGAAGAAATCAGCGAAGTTTCCGACAATCGCTCTGTCAGCACCGGACGCAAAAGAAACTGTGCTGTTAGCGCTTGAAGGAAGCCCATTGATCTGTCCCACTGTTGCTCCCCATCCAAGTTCAGGGAACATGGGCTCATAAGATATCTGTCCCTTCTTAAGATTTGCAAGAGCTGACTTCATAGCCGGAGCCATTGCAAGACCTGTTACATCGTGCTCAGCCGCTTCAACAAGCTGAATCGCATCAACGATGTTGTCAGCAGGTGTTGCGCTGTTGAATACAACTGTATTAGTTACCACATCGTCAAAGTTCTTGTTTGTAAGAACAGATGCAGTCTGACCAGTTCTGGGATTAAGCCCATGCATGGCCATGATATCGATACCTCTTCCGACTTTTCTAGCAAAGCCATCAGCAAAAGCCTGAAGATACTGAAGCCTGATCTCTTCAGCGCCATATCTGAACTCATCAGATACTCTAGCACCATACTCAAGCTTAACAGGGACCATCTTAACCGCTGCGATAGTTGCTCCGCCATTTGACTTAGCGCCATTCTCTCCGATAAGATCAACCTCTTTATCGAGTGAAAATGTGAAGACGCTCTTTCCATTAAAAGGAATAGGCTCAGAAGCTGAGAGCTCTGCAAGAGA
>LXOW01049147.1_pt1 | contig 13269 bp, 8 predicted proteins | sample 1368591 | NCBI WGS metagenome assembly LXOW01 (sample SAMN04884650, study PRJNA319009) | bovine gut metagenome | isolation source: Cow rumen | host: Bos taurus | place: Italy: Legnaro (PD) | collected 2014-07-09
GCCTACACCACCATCATCGACGGCATCAAGACCGGCTGCACCACCATCTTCGACCACCACGCCAGCTACAAGGCCATCTCCGGCTCCCTCTTCGAGATCGAGAAGGTGGCCAAGGAGCTGGGCATCCGGGCCTGCCTCTGCTACGAGGTATCCGAGCGGGACGGGGAGAAGAAGTGCGACGAGGCCATCGAGGAAAACGCCAACTTCATCACCCACTGCGAGAAGGAGCCCGATCCCATGATCGCCGCCATGTTCGGCGGCCACGCCCTGTTCACCATCTCAGATAAGACCTTCGAGAAGATGCAGAAGGCCAACAACGGCCGCACGGGCTACCACATCCACGTGTCCGAGGGGCTCAACGACGTATACGACTCCGCCCTCAACTACGGCACCCGGTCCGTGAACCGGCTGCTGAACAACGGCATTTTGGGCGAGAAGACCATGCTGGGCCACTGCATCCACGTGAACAGCGGCGAGATGGACATCATCCGGGACACCAGGACCATGGTCTGCAACAACGCGGAATCCAACATGGGCAACGCCGTGGGCTGCTCCCCCATCCGCCAGATGATGGCCAAGGACATCCTGGTGGGCATGGGCACCGACAGCTACACCTTCGACATGCTGGAAGCGTTGAAGGTGAGCCTCATCATCCAGCGGCACAACGCCTGCATGCCCAACGTGGCCTGGGGCGAGGTCACCAAGATGCTCTTTGAGAACAACGCAAAGATCGCGTCCAAGTACTTCCCCGACCGGCTGGGTAAGCTGAAGGAAGGCTACGCCGCGGACGTCATCGTCATGGACTACAAGCCCTTCTCCCCCTTCTCCGGCAGCAACATCGACGGCCACATGATCTTCGGTATGACGGGCCGCCAGTGCGAGTTCACCATGTGCGCCGGTCGCATCCTCATGCAGGATCGGAAGCTGGTAGGCATCGACGAGGAGGCCGTCAACGCCCGCACCATGGAGGAGAGCGTCAAGCTTTGGAAGGCTCTCGACAGCTACAACGGATAATCCATTCAGGAGGAAAGCGACATGAGCGAACGGATGAACCCCATTCCCTTTGACCGGCTGCTGAACCGGGTCCTCAGCGAGTACGCCCAGGAGGGCACCGTCTTCGGCGTCCGCGCCAAGTTCGAGGCGGACCGGCCGGGCCTGCCTCTGTTCGGCGGGAAGATCGAGACCCCCTTCGGCCCCGCCGCCGGCCCCAACACTCAGCTCAGTGAAAACATCATCGCCGGATACTTCACCGGCGCCCGTTTCTTCGAGCTGAAGACCGTCCAGAAAATGGACGGCGAGGATCTGGCCCGCTGCATCAACCGCCCCTGCATCAAGGCGGACGACGAGGGCTACAACTGCGAGTGGTCCACGGAACTCACCGTGCCCCAGGCCTTCACGGAGTACGTGAACGCCTACGTGGTCATCAAGATCATCTCGAAGCTCTGGCACCTGGGGGACCCCAACGGGTTCATGTTCAACATGTCCGTGGGATACGATCTGGCCGGCATAAAGACCGAGAAGATCGATACCTTCATCGAGGGCATGAAGGATGCCTCCAAAACGGCGGCGTTCAAGGCCGCCATCCAGGAAGCCAAGAAGCAGCTGCCGGAGCTCAGCGAGTATATCGACGGCATCGACCCCCACATCTGCACCAGCGTCACCATCTCCACCCTCCACGGCTGCCCGCCCCAGGAGATCGAGAGCATCGCCAGCTACCTCATCACCGAGAAGAAGCTCCACACCCTGGTGAAGTGCAACCCCACCATTTTGGGCTACGACTTCGCCCGGAAGCGTCTCGACGAGGCCGGGTTCGACTACGTGTCCTTCGACGACCACCATTTCAAAGAGGACCTGCAGTACAAGGACGCGGTGCCCATGTTCCGCCGGCTTATCCAACTGGCGGCGGAGAACGGCGTCACCTTCGGGCTCAAGCTCAGCAACACCTGCCCCGTGGACGTGAAGGCCGGGGAGCTGCCCAGCGAGGAGATGTACATGAGCGGCAAGTCCCTGTACCTGCTGACCATCGAGATGGCCGCCCGCATGGCGGAGGAGTTCGACGGGAAGCTCCGGCTGTCCTTCTCCGGCGGCGCGGACGCCTTCAACCTCAAGGCCCTGTTCCGGGCCGGCATCTGGCCCATCACCGTGGCCACCACCATTCTGAAGCCCGGCGGCTACGACCGCTTCCATGAGCTGACCCATGAGATCGCCCGCTGCGCCTACAAGCCCTTCACGGGGGTGAATCCCGCGGCGGTCCGGGCCCTCTCCGACAAGGCGGCTCAGGACGTGCACCACCGCAAGCCCATCAAGCCTCTGCCCAGCCGGAAGAGCCAGGAGCAGGTGCCCCTCCTCTCCTGCTTCACGGCCCCCTGCCAGGGTGGCTGCCCCATCCATCAGGACATCCCCGGATACCTGGCCCTCAACGAGAAGGGCAAGTACCCCGAATCCTTGAAGCTCATCACCGAGCGGAACGCCCTGCCCTTCATCACCGGCACCATCTGCGCCCATCCCTGCATGGGCCGCTGTACGAGGAACTTCTACGACGAGAGCGTGAACATCCGCAAAGCGAAGCTCACCGCCGCCCGGAAGGGCTTCGGGGCCCTTATGGCCCGTGGTGTCAAAAAAGAAAAGCTGACGAAAGCCAAGGTGGCCGTCGTCGGCGGCGGCCCCGCGGGCATGGCGGCGGCCTTCTATCTCAGCCGCGCCGGCGCCAAGGTCACCGTCTTCGAGAAGGAGCAGGAGCTGGGCGGCACGGTCCGCCACGTGATCCCCGCCTTCCGCATCAGCGCGGCCGCCATCGACCGGGACGTGAAGCTGATCTGCTCCCTGGGCGCCAAGTTCGTGCTGGGGGCCCCCGCCCCCGATATGGCGGAGCTCCATAAGAACTTCGACTACATCCTGCTGGCCGTGGGCGCCCAGAAGGCCTCCCGGCTGAACATCGGCGGGAAGGAGTATAACGCCATCGAGTTCTTGAAGGCCATGAAGGCCGGCGAAGCTCTGGACCTGGGCGAGCACGTGATCGTCATCGGCGCAGGCAACACCGCCATGGACTCGGCCCGGGCGGCCCTCCGTGCTCCCGGCGTCAAGGACGTGTCCATCGTCTACCGCCGCACCAAGAAGTACATGCCCGCCGACGAGGAGGAGATGCTGCTGGCCCTGAAGGAGGGCGTGCAGTTCAAAGAGCTGCTGGCCCCCGTGAAGGCCGACGGCGAGAGCCTGCTCTGTCATAAAATGGTCCTGGGCGAACCCGACGCCTCCGGCCGCCGGTCCCCCGTGGACACTGGCGAGGAAGTCTCCCTCCCCTGCACCGCCCTCATCGCCTCCCTGGGCGAGAAGGTGGACACCGACCTGCTCGTTTCCTACGGCGCAGGCCTCAACGAGAAGGGGCGGCCCGTGCTGCGAAACGGCAAGGTCTTCGTGCTGGGCGACGCCCGCCGGGGCCCCGCCACCGTGGTGGAGGCCATGGCCGACGCCCTGGCGGCCACAGAAGCCATCGTGGGCGAAGCGCATGCCTACGCCCTGCCCAAGGACGCCGAGGTGGGCGAGGAGAAGCTCCTCCCCCGCAAGAGCCTGGTGAAGCTCAGCGGCGACCCGGAGGACGTGTGCATGCACTGCAACGAGATCTGCGAGAACTGCGTCAGCGTCTGCCCCAACCGGGCCAACGCCGCCATCCGGGTCCCCGGAAAGAAGGAGCCCCAGATCCTGCATCTCGATTACCTCTGCAACGAGTGCGGCAACTGCGCCTCCTTCTGCCCCTACGCCTCCGCCCCCTACAGGGACAAGTTCACCCTGTTCGAGAACGAGAAGGACTTCGTGGACAGCGTCAACGCGGGCTTCTGCGTGACCAATCTCAAGAAGAAGCAGGTGAAGGTCCGGCTGAACGGCGCGGAGAAGAAATACGATCTCACCAAGGAGAACGACCTCTGCAAGGATATCGAGGTGCTGATCCTGACGGTGCTGAAGGACTATCCCTACCTGCTGGTATAAAGGAGGATCATGGCTACATTCTATGTGAACGGGCAGAAGGTCACGACCCAGAAGAGCCAGAGCCTGCTGCGGTTTTTGCGGGACGAGCTGAAGCTCACCTCCGTGAAGGACGGCTGCTCCGAGGGGGCCTGCGGGGCCTGCACCGTCATCATCGACGGGGAGACCATTCGAGCCTGCGTGCCCAGGACGGACGCCCTGGAGGGACGGCACGTCGTCACCGTGGAGGGTCTTTCCGACTGGGAGAAGAAGCTCTACACCTACGCCTACGGGGAGGCGGGGGCCGTCCAGTGCGGCTTCTGCATCCCGGGCATGGTGCTGTGCACCAAAGCCCTCCTCGACAGGGTGGAGGAACCCACGGAGGAGCAGATCCGGTACGCCATCCGCAACAACTACTGCCGCTGCACGGGCTACGTGAAGATCATCGCGGCCATTCGGCTGGCGGCGAAGCTGAAGCGGGAGGGCGTCGTCCCCGAGCCCTCCGAAAGCGACTGGAAGCTGGGGAGCAGCGTCCACCGGCTGGACGTGGAGGAGAAGGTCCTGGGCTACGGCAAGTACCCGGACGACTGGTATCTTCCCAACATGACCTACGGTTCCGCCGTCCGAAGCCTGTACCCCCGGGCCCGGGTGCTGTCTATCGACGATAGCAAAGCTAAGGCCCTGCCCGGCGTGGTGGCCATCATCACCGCCGCGGACATCCCCGGGGAGAACAAGGTGGGCCATATCAAGCACGACCAGTACTCCCTCATCCCCATCGGCGGTCTCACCCACTTCCTGGGGGACCCCATCGCCCTGGTGGTGGCCGAGGATCAGGAGACCTTGGAAAAGGCCAAGAAGCTGGTGAAGGTGACCTACGAGCCCCTTCACGCCGTCCACGGGCCGGAGGAGGCCAAAGCCCCCGACGCCCCCAGGGTCTTCGACGAGGAGGCGGACAATATCCAGGCCTACAAGCACGTGTCCCGGGGGGACGCGGACGGGGCCATCGCCCGGTCCGCCCACGTGCTCTCCAAACACTTCGAGACCCCCTGGACGGAGCACGCCTTTTTGGAGCCGGAGTGCGCCGTGGCCTATTGGGACGAGGACGGCTACGTCCGGGTCCTGTCCACGGACCAGAGTTCCCACACCACCCTCCACGAGTGCAAGCTCCTGCTGGGCAGCGACAAGGTCCGGGTCCAGAACCAGCTGGTGGGCGGCGGCTTCGGCGGCAAGGAGGATATGTCTGTCCAGCATCACGCGGCCCTCATCACCTATCTCACCGGCCGGGCCGTGAAGGTGAAGCTGAGCCGGGCGGAGAGTTTGCTCATCCACCCCAAGCGCCATCCCTTCTGGATGGACTTCACCCTCGGCTGCGACGAGAACGGCATCATACAGGGCGTGAAGGCCTCCGTCTGCTCCGACACCGGCGCCTTCGCCTCCCTGGGCGGCCCCGTGCTGGAGCGGGCCTGCACCCACGCCTCCGGTCCCTACAACTACCAGAACTTCGAGATCGAGGGCACGGCCTACTACACCAACAATCCCCCCGCCGGGGCCTTCCGGGGCTTCGGCGTGACCCAGACCTGCTTCGCCATCGAATCGCTGCTGAACGAGATGGCCGAGACGGTGGGCATCTCCCCCTGGGAGATCCGGTACCGCAACGCCATCCGGCCCGGGCAGGAGCTGCCCAACGGTCAGATCGTGGGGCCGGAAACGGGCCTGGTCGAAACGCTGGAAGCCATCAAACCCTACTACGACGCCGCCGTGGCCGCCGGGAAGCCGGTGGGCCTGGCCTGCGCCATGAAGAACGCCGGCGTTGGCGTGGGGCTCCCCGACTGGGGCCGCTGCAAGCTCATCGTGGAGGCGGATGAGAAGGTCCACATCTACGCCGGGGCCTCCTGCATCGGTCAGGGGCTTGGGACGGTGCTGGTGCAGATGGTGGTGACCAACACGCCTCTCCATCGGGACGATATCGTCTACGAGCGGTCCAACACCTGGATCGCCCCCGACTCCGGCGACTCCTCCGGCTCCCGCCAGACCCTGATCACCGGCGAAGCCTGCCGCCGGGCCTGCGAAAAGCTGGCGGCGGCCATGGAGGAAAAGCCTTTGTCCGAGCTGGTGGGCGAAGTGTTCTACGGGGAGTATCTCGCCAAGACCGACAAGCTGGGCGCCGACGTGCCCCATCCCGTGTCCCACGTGGCCTACGGCTACGCCACTCAGATGTGCATTTTGGATAGACAGACCGGCAAGATCGAGTCCATGGTGGCGGTCCACGACGTGGGCAAGGCCGTAAACCCCCGCTCCTGCGAGGGGCAGATCGAGGGCGGCGTGGTCATGAGCATGGGCTACGCCCTCCGGGAACGGTACCCCATCGACGGGAACTGCAAGCCCATCGACAAATACGGGAAGCTGGGCCTGTTCCGCTCTCACGAAGTGCCCGAGATCAAGGCCATCGTGCTGGATAAGCCCGGCCTCGACGTAGCCTGCGGGGCCATCGGCATCGGGGAGATCACGTCCATCCCCACGGCCCCCGCCATCGCGGAAGCCTACTATCAGCTGGACGGGCTGCGGCGGACGAAGCTGCCCCTCAGCGACACGCCTTACGAAAGGATGGGTTGATATAGTGAAACAGTTAGCTTATGTGGCCTGCAACGGGGGCTGCCGGAACGTGAGCTGCGGCTACGGCTGCATCGGCTGCGGCATGTGCGCTTCCATCTGCCCCTTCGGCGCCATCGCCGTCAACGGATACGGCGTGATGGAGGTGGACGAAAGAAAGTGCCAGGGCTGCGGCGCCTGCGTCGTCGAGTGCCCCCAGGGGATCATCCGTCTCCACGACGCCGGGAACCCCATCGTGGTGAAGTGTTCCAACCGCGATATGGGCAAGGCTGCCCGGGAGGCCTGCACCGCGTCCTGCATCGGCTGCGGCCTCTGCGAAAAGCTCTGTCCCTCCGGCGCGGCCAACGTCTCCAACAACCTGTCCGCCATCGACGACGAGCTGTGTCTCTCCTGCGGCATGTGCGCGGTGAAGTGCCCCCGCCACGCCATCTATGACCTGAGAGGCATCCTGACGGAAAGATCCTGAAAAAGATCTGTATTCTTTAAGGTTTTTTTCAGACAGTTGGGGTATACTGATACCATCGAAAGCAGAAAGCTAAAAAGCTTCTTATCCCACTACCCTCTCTCCCACGCAAAAGGAACGGCGAAAACCGTTCCTTTTGCCGTTCTATGTGAGTATTGATCTCTTATTTCTCCAGCAGCCGGGCTTCCAGATAGTACCGTTTCTCGGCGGCCTCGCCCATGGAGAAGGTCTTGCGGGGCAGGGCGCCGTCGTAGACCACGGTGGAGAACAGCTCGCCCTTCTGCATGGTGGGCAGCAGGAACCCCACGGTCTGGGGCTTCTTGGAGAGGTCCTTCACCACGTCGTCCCCGTGGATGTAGTCCACCTCGCCGCCCAGGTCCTTGAGGACCGCGTCGATGGCGTTCTGCAGGGTGCCAACGGCCAGCTGCGCCGCCGGCTCGCTGACCGCCAGCGTGCCCTCGGTTCCCCCGTAGAAGAAGGGGATGACGTGCTGCTCGCCGCCCTCGGCCTTTTGGGCGACCGGCAGGACCTTCACGGCCCCGTTCTGCTCTGCGAGCTTCTTCTCGAGGGCGTCCATGAAGGTCTTCCCCTCCACGCCGAAGACCACGCGATGGATGGGCTCGAAGATGATCCCCTCGTCGTGGACGTTGTTGAGCTCGATGAGGGCGTAGCGGGCGGGATGGTCGGCACGCTCCGCTTCCGGCAAGCTGGCCTTGATCTTTTCCCAGTTGGCCTTGGCGGTGGCCAGGCTGTGGTTGCCGTCGCCCATGGCGAAGAGGAGCACGGGGTGATCGCCGTACTTCTTCTCGAAGGCCTCCTTGTCCGCAAGCTTCGTGAGAGCTCCGAGGACGTTCTCCACGTCCCCCTCCCCCGCCACCAGGCGGCCGGAGATGTGTCCGCCGCCCAGCATGAGATCCGTGTCGTAGAGGCAGGGCAACTGGGCCGCCTTTTCAACCAGGGGCTCGATGACGGTCCGCTGGGGGTCGTCGATGAGGACCAGGATGTGAGGGAGCTCCACCGCCGCGCCCTCCCGGATCTTGAGCCGGGGCGGGATGCGGGAGACGATGGTCCCCTCGGTGGCGCGAATGAGGGTGCCGGAGCCCTTGGAGTAGTCGTACTCCTCGAGATCGAGAGCCATCACGAGGCCGTGGCGGGTGTTGCCGTTGGCGGTGCGCTCCACCAGCACGAAGCCCTGGGGCTGCTTTTTCAGGATCCCCTTCCTGAGATATTCCTTCATGTTGGCCTTGATGGCGGCGATGCGCTCCCCTTCGTCGGGGCTGCCCAGGTACGCCTCCGGCAAAATGAGGTCCAGCGTGGAGGGCGCGTCGCCGATGATCCGGCGGGCCTCCTCCCAATACTCCTTCTGGGAGGTGAACTGGTCGCAGGCCACCACGGCCCACTTCATCATGTCCGTGCCCTGGGGCGGGAGCATCACTTCGGGAACGAGAACGCCGATAGAGTTGCCAAACTTCTTTTCCATGATCGCTGACCTCGCTTCGCTCAAAAATGCAGGCGTGAGCCTTACAGATATTGTACAATCCTGAAAAAGATTTTGCAACCATTTCTTGCCCCCTGTGGTATTATATACGAAAGGAGGTCGGCCCATGAGAAAGCTTGCCGCAGCGTCCACAGCCCATTTCTGCGTGGACCTGGCCTGCGCCGCCCTCTACTTCGGGTGGCTGGGGCAGGCGGCCCACTGGTGGCTCGCCATGGTCCTCTACAACGCCTGCGCCTTTGGGCTGCAGCTGCCCCTGGGGCTGCTGGCGGACCGGATGGACCGAAACCTTCCCTTCGCCGCGGCGGGCTGCGCTCTGGTGGCGATCAGCTTCTTTCTGACGGGAACTCCCCTGCTGGCCGCCGTGATCTCAGGCATGGGCAACGGCATATTCCACGTGGGGGCCGGGCTGGAGGTGCTGAACGGCAGCCATAGGGCCTGGCCTCTCGGCGTGTTCGTGTCCCCCGGAGCCGTGGGCCTGTACGTGGGCACGGCCTGGGCCGGGACGTTCGCCCGGCGCCTGTGGGCCCTGCCCCTGCTCATGGCGCTGGCGGGCCTTACGCTGCTGCTCACAGGCAAGGGGTCCCGATCCCAAAATGCGCCCCTGTCTTTGGACCTGCCCAGGGAGGACGTGGGGCCCCTCTTTTGTCTGTTTCTGGTGGTGGCCCTCCGGTCCCTGCTGGGCGTCGGGGCCTTTTCCACGGGGCTTTCTGACCTCCCAGGCGTGGTGCCCGTGCTGTGCCTGGCCCTCGGCAAGGCGGCAGGCGGGTTCCTGGGGGACAGGCTGGGCCTCCGCCCCACGGCGGCCCTGTCCCTGGGCCTGGCGGCGGCCCTGCTGCTGCCCCGGGGGTATGGGACGCTCCTTGCTTTGTTCCTGTTCAACATGACCATGCCCCTGACCCTCCATGGGGCGGCGCGGCTGCTGCCGGGGGCCAAGGGCGGGGCCTTCGGGCTGTTGACCTGCGCCCTGTTCGTGGGGATGCTGCCCCGGTTCGCCGGGCTGGACCTGGCCCTGCCGGCCTATGCCTGGGCCGGGCTGGTGCTGGTTTCCCTGGGGCTCCTGTGGCTGGGGCTGCGAAAGGAGCGATCCCATGGATGACCTGCTCCTCTCCCTCCTGCTGTCCCTGGGGCTCACGGAGGTCTTCGAATGCGGCTTCGCTTGCTGCACGGGCAAGCGGAGCAAGGCCCTGGTCCTCTGCGCCCTGGTGAACGTCGTCACCAACCCACCGGTGGTCCTGCTGTCCAGACTGCTGCCGGGCGGCCGGCTGCTCATCGCCGGGCTGGAACTATCCGCAGTCGTGGTCGAAGGGCTCTTGTACCGCTACAGCGGCCTCTATGAGCGCCCCTTCCGCTTCTCTCTCGCGGCCAACGCCCTGTCCTTTTCCCTGGGCCTGCTGATACGACATCTGTTCTGAAGGAGGTATGCTTCCATGAAACGATCCCTTGCCCTGATCCTCGCCCTGCTGCTGCTCCTGCCGTCCCTGGCCTTCGGGGACGTGATCGTGGAGCCGTCCAACAGCTTCTACCGGGCCCACCAGAAGGACTGTCATCGTCAGACGGGCCGCACCTATCTCGTGAACGGTCCCAACGGCGTCCTGAACGCCTACACCGCCCCCAACGGCACCGTGGCGGAGAAGCTGCCGAACGGCACCGCCTTCTATTGCCAATGGACCTACACCGACCAGCAGGGGGCCGTATGGGGCTACTCGGAGCGACACGAGGCCTGGTTCCCTCTGGGCTATACCCTGGTCCAATATGACAGCATCGCCTTCGAGGAGGAGCACAAGGCCCAGATCAAGGCCGGGACGGACCGGGACCCCGTCGAGTATGAGACCGTGTATCTGTACCCCTATCCCGGGGCCTCAGATCCCTATGCGCTGGACGGGGTGGGTCTGACGGCGGAAAAGGTCTACACCGACAGCGAGGGCCGCCGGTGGGGCTTCGTGTCCTACATCTACGGCATTCGGGACCGGTGGTTCTGTATGGACGACCCGGCCAACGGGGAGCTGACGGGCGAGAAGCGGGCGGCCGTCCCCTCGGGCTTCACGGCCCCGGAGAAGCTCCCCACCGGCTCCAAAACGGGCGTCATCGCCGCCGTGGCGGGCGGGGTGGCCCTCGTGACCCTGGCTGCTGTGCTGATCCTGTTCCGCAAAAAGCGGACCCCCTTCCGTCACGATCGGTGACACCTTCCCCATGCCCTCCGGGCACAGGGCACACTTTTGGGTATGTGTATAAGAAGAGCCGGAGCTTCGCGCCCCGGCTCTTGCTGTTATTTTGGTTTTATGCTTTGGGGATGTAGTAGATGTCCTGATTCTTCCGCTCCGGGCCCAGCCCGCTTTCGGTGACCAGCTTGCCGTTGAAGAACATGCCTGCCGTGGCGCCGCCGTCCAGGTTATAGGCCCGGACGCAGCCCAGGGAGCACATGAGCTTGGAGAGGCTCCCCAGGTCCAGGCAGGAGCCGTCGCTGCGGGGCTTGCTCTTGTTGGCCCGGTAGGGCGGCACGTACACGAAGCAATAGTGCCCCGGCTCGAAGTAGCCCACGGCGTTGCGGATGTTGGCCCGGTTCACCTTGTTGGGATCGTTGAACTTGGTCTTGCTCTGGCCGTTCTCGTCCAGCAGCTCCGGCCCGAAGCCCAGGATCTGCCACACCTCCGGGTCGGTGGTCAGCTGCTCCGCCGGGGCGTTCTGCGCCGTGTAGGTCTCCATGTGCCCGTCCTTGTAGATGACGCCCACGTCCCGCTTGGTGTCGTGCTTGCTCACCAGCAGCTCCCCGTTGCGGACCGCCAGGCCCACATTCCGGGAGATGGTGAAGTCCCCCGACACGGCGAAGACGGCGTCGTTGCTCTTGGCGATATTGACCAGCCACTCGGTGTCCCACCGCTGCTTCCAGGATCTGGCCGGGGCGCTTTTAAAGTCCTCCATGTCCTGAAAATACACGTCCGCCATGTAGTAATTGTAGGTGTGGTCGGTGATGGTCTTCGTGTCGTCCACCACGCGGGTGATGAAGATGGCCACCTTTTCGGACTGGTAGCTCTTTGCTTCCGCGGTGTCGACGATCACCGGCGCGCCGGTGACGAACTTGTCATAATACTTCCCGTCCAGGACCCCCAGCCTGGGCACAGGGGTGGGCGTAGGCTCCGGCGTGGGCACGGGGGTAGGCTCCGGCGTGGGTTTCGGGGTAGCGGGGACCTCCGTAGGCACGTTGGTGGCGGCGGCGATGACCACCTGCTGAATCTGCGGCGCCTGGGTGGGCGCGGCGGTGGGGCCCGCCGTCGGGACCGTGGTCGGCGCCGCCGTGGCCTCCACGGACGTGGTGGCGCTGCCCTTGCCGCAGGCGACCAGCAGCAGAGCACACATCAGGCACAGGATCAAGCTTCGTATCTTCAACAAAGGTTTCCGCCTTTCGACAGTATCTTGAGCTTATTGTACAGTATATCTGCAACGAAATAGCGGATAAGAAATCAACAAATCGTAAACAGTGGCCCTACTCCTCCGCGTGCGGGACCATTCGCGGACGGAGGATGTTCGCCTGCCCGGTAAGGGCGAAGGTTTTGCCGCCTGCCTCGATGGCGAGGCCCGTCACCTCTCCCCCGTTGGGCAGGGCGCAGAGATAGAACTCCCGGGCATAGTCGTAGTTGGGGCCCGCGCCCACGATCTTCTGCACCCTGTCGAGGGACAGCACCGGGCGGAAGGTGCGGCTTTCGTCGTTTTGGATGGTGACGGTGCCGCCCGTCATGGCCATGGCCCCGCCGTCGTAGGCGTGGGAGACGCCGAAAAGGACGGTCAGCCCCCGCGCCTCGTCCACCGCCACGTTGATGCCCTCCGGCTCGTAGCCCTGGGTCATCCACAGGATGCGGCCGTCCTCATAGTAGAACAGCTCCGGCCCCGAGGCGCCCTCGAAGACGTACTGGGCCAGGATCAGGGCGCGGCGGTGGACGGTGTCCTCGTTTTCGCTGAAGGGGTCCACCGCGCAGAGCCACAGCTCCCGGGGCATCCGGACGCCGCTATTTTCCAGGGCCCGGAGGATCAGCGTTCCATAGTCCGGCTCTCCGGTGAGGCAGGTCTGGCCCGTCAGGTCCAGGACCCTGGTATCGCTCGTCCCAGGGGCGGCGGTGGGGGTCGGGTCCGCATAGGGCTGGACGATCTTCGCCAGGGGCAGGTCATGCTCCATATCCACGTCCACGGGGCCCTCCTCCGTCTCGAAGCGCAGGATGGGGTTCTCCATGACGCTGTCCCAGCTGCTGGCGGGGACGGTCATCAGGAAATATTCCCGGGCCAGATTGAGATGGACGCTCCCTTCCAGCCGTTCCTGGACCTGGGTGAGGGAGGTTGCCATGGAGAACTCGATATCCGTCTTCTCCTTGGGGTTCGTACCCACCAGAGCGCCACGGGTCACATGGGCGTAGGCGGGGGCCATGCCATAGAGGAAGTGGCCTTGATAGGTTCCAGTATAGTTATCCTTCTCGGGATTCACGGCGTGGTTGGGGCCGGGGCTGCTGCCCTCCGTAGCCCACAGGACCTCGAAATCCTCCGACAGGCAGTAGAGCTCGGGCCCGTCGCTCTCCCCAAAGGTGTGCTGAGCAAGGACGTAGTATCCGCTGAGATACCCGTCCGCCCGGTCCCCGGTGTCCGCCGCTACATAGCGGCTCTTGATGGCGCAGAGCCACAGCTCGTCAGGCTCGCTCTCCCCCTGCTCCTTGAGAAAGGAGAGGATACTCGTGTACATGGCCTGGAGCTTCTC
>LXOW01278134.1_pt2 | contig 13261 bp, 11 predicted proteins | sample 1368591 | NCBI WGS metagenome assembly LXOW01 (sample SAMN04884650, study PRJNA319009) | bovine gut metagenome | isolation source: Cow rumen | host: Bos taurus | place: Italy: Legnaro (PD) | collected 2014-07-09
TCGAGGAATCCCAGCGTCACCTTTATCAGCGTCATCCAGTTGCCAGACTTCGGCAGGCTCTTCAGCGCTGACGGGAACATGGCGAACACCATGAACGGCAATGCCAGGGCGAGGGAGAAGCCGAACAGTCCGAGCATCGTACCGCTGCCTCCTCCCGAGGCCACCTCCACGAGCAGCGTACCTACGATAGGAGCGGTGCAGGAGAAGCTCACCACGACAAGGGTCAGCGCCATGAGGAAGATTGACACTATGCCGGTAGTGTTGCTTGACTTCATATCGAGGGCATTGCCCCATGACTGTGGCAGCGCGATATTGAAGAGACCGATGAACGACAGTCCGAAGATGACGAGGAATATGAAGCATGCCACGTTGAAGCCAGCGCTGGTGGATAGCTGGTTCAGCGTGTTTGCACCAAAGGCCGTCGTTATTCCCACGGCGAGAGCCATGAAGATAGCGATGATGGAGAGGCCGAAGAGCACGGCACCTTTGATGCCCTTCTCCGTCTTTATGAAGAAGGAGATGGTCAACGGTATAATGGGCCATACGCAAGGAGTGAGCAATGCCACCAGTCCACCGAGGATGCCAAGGAGGAATATGCGCCATCCGCCACCATGAGAGGAGGCTGCTCCGCCTTCAGCATCGCCACCGGCAGCGGCCTTAGCCTCGGGGGTGACAGGCTTCCAGAGTGGGTCCTGCGAAGGATCGAAGAACTCATACATCTCCTTCATCTTTGCCTCAAGCTCGGCGGCATAGTTCGGCTTCTCCTTGATATGCGCTGCGCTACGGTAGTCGAAGTCCACATTCTGGGGGGCAAGACACATGCCATCGGTACAGATAAGGTATTCCATGTATCCCCGGGCGGAATAGGCGGCATTGGTAATCTTGAAGTGCTGCACTATGACCACCTTCGTCCTACCGCCCATATCGGTTGTGGTAACGGCGGGCTCGCCGGCCATTTCCACACCCTCGCTGTTCTCAAGGTTCACGGACTGGTCGTTTATATGCCAGCCTTCGTCCAGCATACCGGTGAACGTTATAACAAGGTCCTTCTCACTTACCTCGTTGGCCTTCCATGAGAAATCGGCCTGCGAGAATGCAAAAACACTGATAAACAGCGCAAAAAGGGTCAACAGATGTCTTTTCATAAGATTACTTATCGTTTAGGTAATGTAAGGATTGTGATTTAATCCCACATTATAAGCAAAATAATGACTTTTTCGAAAAATTTTTGCAAATATACTAATTAATTTCGAATAAATTATTATCTTTGCACAAAAATTTGATGTTTATGAGACAAAAAAGCTATTATCTCACACTCTTGGCGCTTATTATCGCCATTATTCTCATGCCGGTGTGTGCATGTAATGCACAAGATGCGGCCAAAGAGCCCCCCAAGACACTTGAGATAGGACAGGAAGCGCCCGACTTCACGCTAACCGACAACAAGGACGACTCTCTCACACTCTCGTCACTTCGCGGCCAGTATGTCGTCCTCGACTTCTGGGGCACGTGGTGCGGATGGTGCGTCAAGGGTATGCCCAAGATGAAGGAATACTACGAGAAGTACGCCGGTAAGTTTGAAATCGTCAGCATCGACGTGATGGACAAGAAGCAGAAGTGGCTCGATTTCCTTGCCAATAACGACATGCCGTGGCGACAGGTGCGCCAGACACCGTTCAACATGGTGAGCAAACAATACTACGTGAAGGCTTATCCCACAAAGATTGTCATCGATCCCGAGGGCAAAATCATCAAGGTTTCAGCAGGGGAAGACAAGAGATTCTACACATTTCTTGACGACCTCTTCAAGGAATAACACATAAAAAACTAATGTATGATGCATGACCCGCACCCTATGGCGTGACATGCATGATGCCATACTGTTATATGCAAGACAATTTAGTAATCGTAGAGAGCCCTGCCAAGGCCAAGACCATAGAGCGCTTCCTTGGCAAGGACTTTAAAGTTATGTCAAGTTACGGTCATATCCGTGACCTGAAGAAGAAGGAAATCAGTATCAACATGGATACCCTTGAGCCGGAGTATGAGATACCCGATGAGAAGCGCAAGGTGGTATCCGAACTCAGGAGCAATGCCAAGAAATGCAAGAAGATATGGCTTGCATCGGATGAAGACCGCGAAGGTGAGGCTATCTCATGGCACCTTTGCGAGGTATTGGGGCTCGATGAGACCAATACAAACCGTATCGTCTTCCATGAGATAACGAAGAATGCCATCCTCGAGGCCATCGAACATCCTCGCCGACTTGACATGAACCTGGCTAATGCACAGCAGGCCCGCCGCATGCTTGACCGCCTGGTGGGCTTCAATCTGTCGCCAATACTGTGGCGAAAGGTAAAGCCGTCACTGTCAGCAGGACGCGTGCAGTCAGTAGCCGTGAGGCTTATCGTGGAGCGTGAGCGCGACATCCTCGCATTCACGCCAGAGGCATATTTCCGTATCACCGCCACCTTCATCATCGACGGCACCGAGGTAAAGGCAGAGCTGGACAAGCGCTTTGCAACACATGAAGAGGCTCTGGCATTCCTGGAGAAGTGTCAGAATGCCACATTCACCATCTCCGAGATTCAGAAGAAGCCTCTGAAGCGCACCCCCGCGCCTCCATTCACCACCTCCACGCTGCAGCAGGAAGCAGCAAGAAAGCTCGGTTTCACCGTATCGCAGACCATGATGGTGGCACAGCGTCTCTACGAGAACGGACATATCACATATATGCGTACCGACAGCGTGAACCTCTCCAAACTGTGCATCGGGACGGCCAAAGAGGTTGTAAAAAACCTCTATGGCGAGGAATACAGCAAGTCACGCAACTACACCACCCACTCAAAAGGTGCCCAGGAGGCCCATGAAGCCATCCGTCCTACATACATGGACAAGCAGGACATAGAAGGCACCGCTCAGGAGAAGCGTCTCTATGACCTCATCTGGAAACGCACCGCAGCCACACAGATGGCCGACGCAGAACTGGAGAAGACCGTGGTGAACATCAATATCAGCAATGCTACGGAGCAGTTCATCATCTCTGGCGAGGTAGTGACATTCGACGGATTCCTGAAGGTGTACCGCGAGAGCCTCAGCGACGACGACAACAACGCAGAGAACGACACCGCCCTTGAGGGCACACTGCCTACATCCATGAAGGAGGGCGACAACATCCTGCGCAAGGAGATAGTATCAACGGAACGTTTTTCACAGGGTCCGCTGCGATATACGGAGGCCTCGCTGGTTCACAAACTCGAAGAACTGGGCATCGGTCGTCCTTCCACGTATGCCCCGACCATCTCCACCATACAGCAGCGTGAGTATGTGGTGAAAGGCGACAAGAAGGGCGAAGAACGCTCATTCTGTGTCGACACCCTTGGAGCAAAGAAGATTTCCTCAAAGATAAAGAAGGAGGTAGCAGGCAATGAGAAAGGCAAGCTGCTTCCTACCGACATAGGCACGGTGGTCAATGACTTCCTCATAGAGTATTTCCCTGCCATCATGGACTATAACTTCACAGCCAACATCGAGGAGCGTTTCGACTCTATCGCCGAAGGCAAGGAAGACTGGCACACCATGCTGAAGGATTTCTACAAGAAGTTTGAGCCCACCGTAGAGAAGACACTGCAGTCCCGCAGCGAGCACAAAGCCGGCGAACGCCTCCTTGGCACCGACCCTAAGACAGGCAAGCCCGTCTCGGTGAAGATAGGACGCTACGGCCCGATAGTGCAGATAGGGTCTGCTGAGGACAAGGATAAGCCACGCTTTGCACAGCTGCCAAAGGAGTTCTCCATCGAGACCATCACAATGGAGAAGGCCCTGGAGCTCTTCCAACTGCCCCGCACGGTGGGTCAGTATGAGGGTGACGATGTCGTCATCGGCGCAGGACGCTTCGGTCCCTACGTGCTCCACAAGGGTAAATACGTGTCACTGCCAAAGGATGCCGACCCCATGCAGGTATCCCTTGCCGAAGCCACCGAGCTCATTAAGGGCAGCAGGCAGGCTGAGCAGCAGCGCCACGTGAAGACCTTCAAGGAAGACACCAAGCTGGAGGTGATGAACGGACGCTATGGTCCCTACCTCACCTACGACGGCAAGAACTACCGTCTGCCAAAGGCCATGCACGACAAAGCTAAGGCACTCACCTACGAAGAGTGCATGAAGATAATAGAAAAAGGGAAGTAACAGCTCTTGACACGCATTATATTAATAGGATATATGGGTGCCGGCAAGACCACTGTCGGCAAAGACCTGGCCAAGCAACTCGGTCTGACGTTCTATGATTTGGACTGGTACATCGAGACCCGCATGCGCAAGAAGGTGAAGCAGATTTTCGACGAATGCGGCGAAGAAGGCTTCCGCACCATTGAGCGCAACATGCTCCATGAAGTGGCGGAGTTCGAGAATGTCATCATCGCATGCGGCGGCGGCACACCATGCTTCTTCGATAACATGGATTATATCAATGCTCAGGGCGACGTGGTATACCTCAAGGGCGAGCCGGAGGTGCTCTTCCGTCATCTGAAAATGGGCAAGGGAGTACGCCCGCTGCTCTTAGGAAAGAGCGACGAGGAGCTGATACAGTATATCACCGACAGCCTGAAGAAGCGTGAGCAGTATTATCTCAAGGCACGTCACATCGTCGATATCCCTTTCATGGAGAACGACGACAAGGTGAAGGACACCATAGAAAAGGTCAAAAGGGAACTCGGTCTTGATACAAACCCGCAACTCAGACAATAAACGAAACAATAGAACTTACCTCCAATTGTCATTTTTCAAATCTTCAATCTACAATTTTCAAGTTTCCATAAATGAAGAAGTGGACCATCGAAGACTCTAAGGAACTCTACAACATCAATGGTTGGGGAACCTCCTACTTCACTATTAACAACAAAGGCAACATCTGCGTGTCGCCCCTGAAGGACGGTGCGCAGGCTGACCTGCGTGAGATTATCGACGAGCTGCAGCTTCGCGACATCTCCACACCGGTATTGCTGCGTTTCCCTGACATCCTCGACAACCGCATTGAGAAGACCGCATCGTGCTTCAAGGTGGCCTCAGAGGAGTATAACTACAAGGGCGAGAGCTACATCATATACCCCATCAAGGTAAACCAGATGCAGCCCGTCGTAGAGGAGATAATCTCTCATGGCCGTAAGTTCAATCTGGGTCTGGAGGCAGGCAGCAAACCCGAGCTGCATGCCGTCATAGCCGTGCAGTGCCACAGCGACTCGCTCATCATCTGCAACGGATATAAGGACCAGGCATATATAGAGCTCGCGCTACTGGCACAGAAGATGGGTAAGCGCATCTTCATTGTGGTGGAGAAGCTCAACGAGATAGACATCATTGCCAAGGCAGCCAAGAAACTGGGCGTGCAGCCCAACCTGGGCATACGCATCAAGCTTGCCTCTTCTGGCTCCGGCAAATGGGAGGAGAGCGGAGGCGACGCTTCCAAGTTCGGCCTCACGGCCTCAGAACTGCTGGGAGCACTCACCAAACTCGACGACCTGGGGATGCATGAATGCGTCAAGCTGATACATTTCCACATCGGTTCACAAATCACCAAGATACGGCGCATACAGACAGCACTGCGTGAAGCAGCACAGTTCTATATCAACCTACACAAGATGGGCTATCCCGTGGAGTATGTAGACTGCGGCGGCGGACTGGGTGTGGACTATGACGGCACACGCTCCTCTAACTCTGAGTCGTCAGTAAACTATTCCATTCAGGAGTATGTCAACGACTGTCTCTACACCTTCGTCGATGCTGCCGACAAGAACGACCTGCCCCACCCCAACCTCATCACAGAGTCAGGACGCTCATTATCCGCACATCACTCCGTGCTCGTCATCGACGTGCTTGAGACAGCATCGCCTCCAGAGATGCCAGAGGCATTCGAGGCAAAGGAGACGGACCATCAGCTGGTGCGCGACCTGTATGATATATGGTGTAACATCGACTCGCGCTCACTGCTTGAAGACTGGCATGATGCAGAGCAGATACGCGAAGAGGCGCTCAACCTCTTCTCTATGGGTATAGTGGATCTCCGCACAAGAGCAGAGATCGAAGCCATGTATTGGAGCGTATGCCGCGAGGTGTACACCCTCACCAAGACCCTGAAGCACGTACCGGAAGAGCTACGTAGCATCAACAAACTACTTGCCGACAAATACTTCTGTAACTTCTCACTCTTCCAGAGCCTGCCCGACACATGGGCAATAGACCAGCTGTTCCCCGTCGTGCCTCTGCAGAGACTCGACGAACGCCCCACACGACAGGCCACGCTGCAGGATATCACATGCGACAGCGACGGTAAAATGGCACATTTTGTAACAGGAAGCCATACGTCAAGCACGCTGCCCGTACACCCGCTGAAGAAGGGAGACTCCTACTATCTGGGCATCTTCCTCGTAGGAGCATACCAGGAGATATTGGGCGACATGCACAATCTCTTCGGCGACACCAACGCCGTGCATATCTCAATGAAGGACGGCACATATCACATTGACCAGATTTTTGACGGCGAGACAGTGGAAGAGGTGCTGGACTACGTGCAATACAACCCCAAGAAACTGGTGCGACAACTGGAGATATGGGTGACGAAATCCGTGAAGCAAGGCCGCATTTCCCTTGAGGAAGGAAAGGAATTCCTTTCCAACTACCGCTCGGGCCTCTATGGCTACACGTATCTGGAATAAGCCTCCTACTATAGCTGTCCGGCCTCCACAAGCCTTACCACACGCTCAGTAAGGCGGTCTTTGCCGTTGGGGTCATATTCCTTCTTAAGACTTGCTCCGAACATCCATGCGAAAGCCTGGTAGAATGCAGCCTTGGTGCTGCCGAGGAAGGCTTTCACCAACTCGTATGATGAGGAGTTCGTCTCACGGTATATCAACTTGATGAGAAGCTTGCCCTGCGAATAGGTAAGTTTCTTCATGCGGGGCGTATATTCTGCCTTGATGTCTTTCTCCACCTTCTTCATGTGCTCCTCACGCGCCTTCTGGTTGGGGAGCGTCTGCAGGTATTCGTATGTCTCAAGCACAGCACGGTTCACCTCCTTGGCAATAGGCAGCACCTTCTTCACATTATATACAAGACGGTTGTAGGCATCGCGCTGCTTCTGGTTCTTAAACTCCAAAGGACCGTAGACATACACATTATTCATCTCCACATACTGTATGCTGTCTGCCTGCGTTCCCTCAGGAGCCTGAGGGTCGAGCACCTTCCCCACCCTAACCATCGGGACGAACGTAGGACTGTCCATGTCCACCTGACGGTCTTCGGGGTTTATCCTCTTGTGCTTCTGTGCCACTGACGGCAAAGCAAGGAGGACAGTCATTATGAGGATGATTATTCTATACATGATTCCTGTTGATTGCCTGCAAAGGTAATCAATATTTTTCAAATAGCGGCATGACAGCCTTTTTTTTCACCTTATTTAATGTAATAATACAATAAGGTGGAGTATCAGCACAATTGCGCCCGTTAGCTTTTTCTTAGCTTCATCCCGCCCAAGACGAAGAAAAGCACTGTTCCGAAGAGCAGTCCTGCAATGGCATCGATGACGTAGTGGGCCTGGATGTATACCGTGGAGAGGCATAGGAAGAGGAACGGTACTGCGAGGAAGAGCAGGTATTTCCACATCCTCATGCGCGCCACCATTATCATTACAAGCGTGGCAATGGCCACGTGGCTTGAGGGGAAGGCTGCCGTCGGACGCTCGCCGGCGTTATGCACTAACTGGCAGAGCTGATAGAACAGACCGTTCTGCCAGCCTGGTGAGGGCAGGCCCTCCTGTGTGGAGAAGAAATATCGTCCTATGTCGGCGAACTGTCCAGCCTCTACCTGCTCCGCCCCGATGGCCAGGAAGTAGTATTGCGGCCCCGTGACGGGAAAGAGGTCGAAGACACAGTAGCAAAGGAAGAAGCCCGCAAAGATCATCCAACCTACGCGCTCCAACTGCTTGTAGTCGCGGATGAAGACGATGTATATCGTCACAACAAAGAAGAAATAATAGGAGAAATATCCGAAGTACATCAGCTCTGATACTATCTTTGAAGTGAAAAGCCTCGAAAACTCCCAAGCCGGTTGGTAGCCGAAGAGCTGTTGCTCCCATGTGGCAACGATGTGGTCATAGCTGCCGAACTGCCTGTTGAGCTCATAGGTGTCTGGATACCATTCACTAAGCATAAGTAGCATGTAGCTTATCCGGCAAAGCATGACGAAACGGCACGGCCATAACTGATACACCACCCATAAGGCAATGGTGCCGGAGAGCATCGTAATACGATCCCACAGTAGCAACTGCGGATTCTCTATGCCGGTCCACGTAAAGAGGATTATCAGCACGGTGAATAGCGCATACGCAAACTGCGCCAGTTCGGGAGCGATGAAACCCCAACGGCCCATGCCAAGCGGAGCACCAACGCACAGACTGCCCCTGCCTTTACTCTCAGGCAGGAAGAATTCTTTGTATATATTGTTTTTTCTCATTCCTTATTTCTTATCTTGGAATAACCGACTCACACCCCATTGCTTATGAGACACTTACTCTCCTTTCCCTTGTGGAGGGTCGGGGTGGAGCTTTAGCATTCTTCTCACTCCCTGGTCAAGGTTTACACGCGGGGAGTAGCCGAAGTCACGTTGTGCGGGAGTGATGTCGCATCGCCAATTGCGCTGGCGGAGGATGTTGTAGTGGTCGTTGTTAAGCGTGGAAAGTTTACCTGTCAGGCGCATCTTCACTTCGCTCAAGGCACAGACCTGGCGCAGCACCCACAGCGGGAAGACGAGACGCAACACATGACGCTTGCCGAGATGCTTGATGATAAGGTCGGAGAAATCGCGCGAAGAGCAGCTCGAACCATCGCTGAGGAAGTAGGCCTTACCCACCGTTTTCTCCGATTTCATCGAGTTCAGCACCGCCTCCACCACGTCGCTGACATACACAAACGTCAGTGTCTGCGGCGTGAAGCCCACCGCTACGTCCAGACCCTTCCTGATACTATCGGCCATGAGCATATAGTCCTTCTCACGGGGACCGTAGACTCCCGTGGGACGCACTATGGTGAAAGGCAGCGAGCATTCCCTGCGCAGCCATTGCTCTGCCAGCAGCTTGCTCCTGCCGTAGGCCGTATTTGGCTGCGGTGAGTCGCTGTCGAGGATGTCCCGATGCGGCATCTCTTCACGGATGGGACCAAAGACACTGAGGCTGCTGACGAACACAAAGCGTTGCAGCGATGGAATGGAGCATTCCAGAGCCTTAACCAGGTTCTTCGTACCCTCGGTATTGACGCTGTAGAAGGTATCTGCCTTGAGGGCTTTGGTCACTCCTGCGGCATGCACCACATAGTCGAGATGAAGCCCCTGCAGTGCCTCCACCATCTGCGGCAGCGACGAGAGGTCGAGCATGAGCAGGTGAAGACGTTTGTCCTGCAGGTAGCTCAGGTCGGAAGACGGCCTCACCGCCACCCATACCTCCATGCCTCGGCGCAGTGCTTCTTCAGCAATATGTGACCCGATGAAGCCCGAAGCACCCGTGATGAGTATCCTTTCCTGTGACATAACGTCTGCAAAATTAAATAAAAAGGTGTAGATGTGCAAATTATTATACAATAATTTTGGCACTCTGAACATTTTTTCCTAACTTTGCACTCAATATGCAAGAGGATTTCAATATACATAATGAGCGTCTGGGCACTGCGGAGAAGGAGTTTGAGAAAGCTCTCCGCCCACTTCGCTTCAGCGATTTCAGCGGTCAGAACAAGCTTGTGGAGAACCTGCAGGTCTTTGTAGAGGCAGCGAAATATCGCGGCGAGCCCCTTGACCACACCCTGCTGCACGGCCCGCCTGGCCTGGGCAAGACAACACTGTCGAACATCATTGCCAATGAGCTCGGCGTGGGATTCAAGATTACCAGCGGCCCTGTGCTTGACAAACCCGGCGACCTGGCCGGACTGCTCACCTCGCTTGAGACCAACGACGTGCTGTTCATCGACGAGATACACCGCCTCTCGCCAATAGTGGAGGAATATCTCTACTCAGCCATGGAGGACTATCGCATCGACATCATGATAGACAAGGGGCCGTCGGCACGCAGCATACAGATAGACCTCAACCCCTTCACGCTCATTGGCGCTACCACCCGCTCCGGACTGCTGACGGCACCACTCAGGGCGCGTTTCGGCATCAATATGCATCTGGAGTATTATGACCCCAAGACTCTATCGAAAATTGTGCGCCGCTCTGCCACGCTGCTCGGAGTGCCTATCAGCGATGCTGCCTGCGACGAGATATCACGCCGCTCCCGCGGTACGCCACGTATTGCAAACGGTCTGCTGCGACGTGTGCGCGACTTTGCACAGGTGAAGGGCAACGGCAGCATAGATATGGCCATTGCCAAGATGGCCCTTGAAGCATTGAATATCGACGGCTTCGGACTCGACGAGATAGATAACAAGATTCTCCTTACCATCATCGACAAGTTCGGTGGCGGCCCTGTGGGCATCGGCACCATAGCTACGGCCATCGGCGAGGATGCTGGCACCATAGAGGATGTGTACGAGCCGTTCCTCATCATGGAGGGCTTCATGAAGCGCACGCAGAGAGGCCGCGTAGTGACAGAACTGGCATACAGGCACCTCGGCAGGAACCTATACACTTCAAACCTCAACAACCCATCACTCTTCGACTAACCGCATGACAGCAACCCACGACAACATACCCTCCAAGGGCAGGACGGTACTCTTCCCAGGCTCGTTCAACCCCTTCACCAAAGGTCACGCCGACATCGTGGAAAGGGCCCTGAAACTCTTCGACAATGTCGTAGTGGCCATAGGCTACAATGTCAGCAAGGGCGACGACGGCATCGCAGAACGCAGGGAGGCCATAGCCCGCCTGTACGCACAGGAGCCCCGCGTGACGGTAGAGACATACTCCGACCTAACCGTCGACATGGCGCGCCGACATGGAGCCACAGCGATAGTGAAGGGTGTGCGCAGCGTCAAGGACTTTGAATATGAACGCGAGCAGGCAGAACTGAACAGCCTCATCGGCAACGGCATTGAGACCATACTGTTTCCCGCACGGTCAGACCTGGCAGCTATCTCGTCGTCAGCGGTGAGGGAACTGCAGCATTTCGGTCACGACGTAACACCATTCCTGCCATAACCCACCTTACACAGAAAGATGATAACATACAACGCAGAGAACATCCCAATGCCCAAGATTCGCCGCCGCGACACGTCGGCCTGGATAAAGCGTGTGGCAGCGGGCTATGGCAGGACCGTGGGAGAGGTGGGATACCTCTTCTGCGACGATGAGAAGATACTGGAAGTGAACCGCGAATACCTGGGGCATGACTATTACACCGACATCATCACCTTCGACTACGACGAGGGGACGGAGATTAACGGCGACATAGTGATAAGCCTCGACACCGTGAGGAGCAATGCCGAGAAATATGGCAAGACGTATGACGAGGAACTGCGGCGCGTCATCATACACGGCATACTGCATCTCTGCGGCATCAACGACAAGGGGCCAGGAGAGCGGGAGCAGATGGAGGCCGCCGAAGACAAGGCCTTGGCAATGTACTGAGAATAATAAAGAAATTACCATAAACAATAGATAAATGGCAAAACAGGCAGTAGAAAAGAATCAGGAAAAGGTAGACAAGATGGACAGAAAGATAATGACCATCCTGTCGCAGAATGCGCGTATGGCCTTCAAGGACATCGCCGAGATGTGCGGCATGTCGCGTGCCGCCGTACACCAGCGTGTGGAGCGCCTCAGGGCCGACGGTGTCATCACCGGGCGCGGCTTCTCCGTAAACCCCAAGAAGGTGGGCTATGCCACCTGCACATACGTGGGCATCAGTCTGGAGCGAGGCTCCATGTACCGCTCAGTGGTAAAGAAGCTGGAGAAGATACCAGAGATAGTGGAGTGCCACTTCACCACCGGTCCATACACGATGCTCGTCAAGGCTTACGTAAAAGACAACGAACAGCTCATGACACTGCTCAACGACACACTGCAGCAGATTGACGGCGTGGTATCGACCGAGACGCTCATATCCCTGGATCAGAGCATCATGCGCGACGTACCCATACACGTAGAAGAATAATCCGCCATATCCGCACGATGACACCACAGGACACCTTTTCCATTGTCGCACTGACAAAGGAGGCCTATGCCCGCTTCCCCGAGGCGGTGCGCAAACCCGTGATAGGCCTCACAGGCAACCATAGCGACATTGACGTGACGCTACGCGATGCCTACCACAAACAGATAGTGGAGGCAGGTGGAGTGCCGCTCATCATACCTCCCGTGAATGATATCGACGTAGTGGGCACCACCCTCGACAGCCTTGACGGCCTCATCCTTACCGGAGGTGGCGACTACGACCCGCGGTGGTGTGGCGAGGAGGCATCGCCGAAGCTGGGCACCGTCAATGCCGTGCGCGACCCAGCCGAGCTGCTCATCACTCAGCTTGCATACAACCGTAACGTACCCATGCTGGGAATATGCCGCGGTATGCAGACGCTGGCGATGGCATTGGGGGGACATGTGGCACAGGACATCAGCGAGCGCAGGAACAANNATCCCGGCTCCACCTTATATAATATATATGGCCAGACGGACATAGCCGTTAATTCGTTCCACCACCAGTGTGTGGACAATCCCGGAAAGCGCTTCCGCTGCGTGGCAAAGGCTCCCGACGGTGTCATAGAGGCAATGGAGAGTACGGAATACAGACCCATCATGGGCGTACAGTGGCATCCGGAATGGCTCGGCAAAGACGGCCTGCCTATCTTCCAGTGGTTAGTAGAGCAGGCTGCGATATTCATGAAGGCAAAGAGCCTGCATGCCGATATGCCTACCCTCGACACCCACTGCGACACTCCGATGTTCTTCCATCAGGGAGTGGACTTCATAAGCCGCGACCCACGCATATTGGTGGACCTTCACAAAATGACCGACGGCAGGCAGGATGCCACCTTCATGGTGTGCTACTTGCCACAGCCCAAAGAGGGCCGCACATTCGAAGAGTCAGTGCATTTCCCCATAGCCTCACCACGTCAGTATGCTGACTTTATCTTCGATGAAATCGGCAAAATTGTGCAACGTGCACCACAATATGTGGCTCTGGCCCGCAATGAGTCTGACATCCTTCGCAATAAACGCGAAGGCAAGAAGAGCATCATACTCGGAATAGAGAACGGTCTCGCTCTGCGCGACACATACAGTGACT
>LXOW01407806.1_pt1 | contig 13260 bp, 9 predicted proteins | sample 1368591 | NCBI WGS metagenome assembly LXOW01 (sample SAMN04884650, study PRJNA319009) | bovine gut metagenome | isolation source: Cow rumen | host: Bos taurus | place: Italy: Legnaro (PD) | collected 2014-07-09
CTACTTGCGAGTAATGTGGTTTAATATAGCACGGCCTGAAAGGCCAGCAGCTTATAGCCCAGGGCATCGCCCTGGGTATGGATGTAGAAAGAAATAACGCCCTGTAAGGGCAACAGAAAAAGATGCCTCAGTCTCTTAGCCAAATATACTTGCACATTATATTCCACGTAAAGTCATCAAGTCCGAAGATAAGAGAAGACCATCTGGAACGTGTGCACAGTTATATAGGCCACCTTGTAAATACGACGGGTAATAGGGTGTTGCGGGTTGGTGGTGTAGAGGATCATGTTCATGTGGTGTGTACATTGTCGCGCGACGGTGTGGTGTCGCAGCTCGTTGAGGAGATGAAGCGCAACAGCAGCCGTTGGATAAAGACATTAGATGCACATTACGCGTTGTTTGCATGGCAGGGAGGATATGCAGTCTATTCGGTGAGCCAGTCGGTATTAGATAAGACGATAGAATACGTAGCAAACCAGCGCGAGCACCACAGAAAGGTGTCATTCAAAGATGAGTATATACAGTTTTTGAAACTGTACAATATAGAATATGACGAGAGATATGTGTTTAGTGATTGATGGAATTGCTTTTGCCCTTACAGGGCGTAGCTCCGCATGACGACACACCCAGGGCGATGCCCTGGGCTATAAGCAGGATGCCCCTTCAGGGCGCGTCATTGGATGTTCAGTCTCGCAGATAGCAGGGCGCGTCTTTTCAACAACAAAAACCATAAAACGACAATATAAAAAACAAACCATAACATTAACAATTTATTAACTAACAAACAAAAAACAAAAAGCTTATGAAAAAGATTTTTTCTCTTTTAGCTCTGCTTGTTTTTATGCTCAATGCATGGGGTACTATTACTCCTGTCAATGAGGATTTTTCAGGTGGAACTACAGGATGGACATCTGGTAATACGGGACGTTATACCGTAGACGAGGGTAATCTTGATGGCAACAAATATGTTGCTGTAAATGCTGTGGGCAATGGTAGCAACGGTGCTACCGTAACCGGTACTACTGTAAATGGTTCTGTTACTGCTGGTACAGATTTCGCCACTTCTGACGATTTCACTATGTTTTTCGACATGTTCATCAATGGTGGTAACAACCAGGCTTCATGGTTTAGCATCAATGATGCCTCTAACAACAATGGTGGTGACGAGGCTGTAGGAACACACATGCTGTCCTTGCATCAGTCTGCAACCAATTCAACTGTATGGCAAATCAATGGTTCTACAGAACAGACTGTCACTCTTCCTAAGAATACCTGGTTCTCTTTCCAGCTTTCAAAGAAGGGCGGTCAGCTTTATTTTAGTGTGAAGAATCGCTCAACAGGTGATTTTGTATTTGAAATACAGCCTATTGAAGCATTAAGCACTGTCGGTGGTTTGGGTAATATCAAATTTGCAACCAAGCGTTATTATGTTGGTATGGGTATAGACAATATCGTTGTACGTGCCCTTCAGGATGGTGACGTGCCTTCCGGTCCTGCTTTTAAGGTAATATATAAGTTCGGCGGTCAGACCATTAAGACTGATGAGGGTTCAGCCCCTGTAGGTAGCAATGTCTCTGCTAAATCTCCTTTCACTGTTGACAATCAGAAGTACTACATCGTTGACGGTGCTCAGACAGAGTTCACTATTGCTGAAAACAACAACAACTTCACTGTTGAACTTCGCAAGGCTAATGAGTATGCATATAATGTGAATGCAGTAGCTGGCGCCACAGTTCTCAAGAACCTTGCTTCAGGTGTAGCCATTGAGGGTGAGGCCGTTACGGTTGCATATCCTTTGTATATTGAGAATGGCGGCAAGCTTTATACTAAGGCTGCTACGAACAAGGAGTTCAAATATAGCTTCACACCTATAGCATCTGGTGAAGTGAGCCTTGAGTATTCTGCTACTGACATTAACAATGTTGTTTATTATACTGAGGGTGAGGAAATAGCTGGTGCCACAGTGGTTTCAAGCGGCAATGCCGGTAGCCGTAGCTCAAATTCAGCTATTGGTTATGGTGCTACAGAGGACTTGGAGATGGTTACTCTCCCAGCAGGTGTATATACCTTAACAGGCGTTGGTCTCTTCTCAAGCTCTGGTGGTGGCACAATGACTATAAATGCTGCTGATTCATATTATTCTGGTGATGTTCTTACTATTAGCGGAAAGAGTAGCAACTGGACATCAGCAACAGTCGAGAATGTAGTATTCAATGAGCCTACAACACTGACTCTTGTTAAGGGTGGTGGCACCACGGTTGGTNNCTCTTGAGATAGGTAAGTCTACTACTCTGACTGCTACTATCACTCCTGCTAATGCTACCCGCAAGACCGTTTATTGGACTATTGGTGGTTTGAGAGCTAAAGGTGTGAAAGGTACCCTTGAGCCTATGGAAGAAGTATATGGCGAGGCCGAGATTAACGCTGAGACCGGTGTGATTACTCCTATCAAGGCCGGTTGGATTTATGTAAATGCACATAATGGCGAGTATGGTGCTTCCAAGCGTCTCTATATCAGCCCAGCAGAGTTTGCTGTAGCTATTGAGGATGCTCCTTCTGAGGCAATAGTATATGTTGGCGACAACCAGTCAGAGGGCGCCACTGTCAAGGTTACCACTAAGGAAGACTTCGACAACATGAAGAGTACCTCTCTGCTGAATCCAGAAGGCAGCATCTCAGCTACACGTATTCCTAACTACATCTACGACATCACCTTCGATAAGGCCAAAAAGTCTATCGTTGTNNCCGGTAACGCACGCACCTTCAAGGTGACCTATTCTCCTGCCAATGCTTCGTTCAAGACCGCTACATGGGTATCTTCTGACCCATCAGTGGCAACCGTAAGCGGCGAGGGCTTCATCACCGCCCTGAAGGAGGGTGTTACCACTATCACCGCTACATGGACAGAGAACGACAGCCACCACACCAACTTCAGCGCACAGATGACGCTGACCGTTGACAAGGGCCTCGTTATCGACCGCATCGTATATGACCAGATGGAGGACGGCACCGCCGAGGTGATGGGTTACTATCACCCAATGGACGGCGACACCCTGTTCCTGCCTGCTAAGATCTTCAGCAACGGCGCAATGATTCCTGTATCGTTCATCAAGCAGGAGGCCTTCATCGGCAGCAACCTCAAGAGCATCGTTGTTCCTGGCACGGTGAAGATTATCGACCACCGCGCCCTGATGTACAGCAACACCCACAATGCTTACAACGAGAATCCTGAAGAGGGCCTTGAGTCTGCATTCCTCATGGAGGGCGTTGAAGTAATGCGCGACCGCATCTTCCACGGCAATAAGTACATGACAAAGGTATTCCTGCCTTCTACCCTGACCGACATAGGCTACTACAGCTTCTATGGCACCGACATCAAGGACGTATACTTCGGCGGTACCGAGGAGCAGTGGAATGCACTGAAGAACCTCTCTGACTCTAAGCTGCCTGAGACAGCCAAGATCCACTTCGGCTGCAACCTGCCTTCTGTATTCGTCAACGCCATCACCGTGGCTGAGGAGTATGTTGAGATGGACGCTGAGGAAATCTTCGACCTCGACGCACAGATTGCTCCTGCATACTTCGCTAACGAGACCGATCTTACCTACACCTCTTCTAACGAGGCTGTGGCTACTGTTGACGAGAACGGCGTTATCACCGCTGTCGCTGACGGCACTGCTATCATCACCGTTTCTGCTCAGAGCGGCGTAGAGGTTAAGGTGAAGGTACAGGTAGGCGAGGTAGTTCGCGACTTCACCACACCTCTGACCACCACATGGAGCGTACAGGGCGGTGCTAATCCAGAGGGTATCTTCGTTGACGAGGAGACTCACTACTACAACAACTGGGGCACCGGCACATCTTGGTTCGCACAGGCTTACGCTGAGTTCGACCTGAGCAACCTCCTGCCAACCGACGACTTCAGGGCTACATTCACCGTTTGGGTGAACTGCGCACGCGGCACACGTACATTCGACGTTTACGGTCTGCCAGCAGGTACTACCGTTGCTGACTGCCAGGAGCTGACTGCAAAGAAGGGCGTTGAGCTGGCTACATACAGCGACATCACCACTACCTACGTGGCTAAGGAGGTTGACGCTACAGCATTCATCAAGGACGTTCTGGCCAATGGTGCTACTAACGCTATCTTCATCATGAGTAACGGTGCAGCAGGTGGTAACATCTACGGTAAGGGCTCTGCAGAGTTCGCTCCTACACTGACCATCTTCCCAGCAAATGCTGAGGGCGGCCAGACCACTGGCATCGACGCTGCCAAGGCAGCCAAGAAGATCAGCTTCGGCAAGTACCTCAACAACAAGGGTCAGATCATCATCGTGAAGGACGGCAACGAGTACAACGCACTCGGCGTACAGCAGAAGTAAAAAAGGACGTGGGCGTCTCGCCCGCGATAACCCATGACAATAAAAAGAAGAGCTCGCAGCAATGCGGGCTCTTTTTTTTAGGGTTAAGGCGTCATAACGTTATCACGTCATCACGTTATCACGAAAAATATTTGTTAATTCCAGTAGGTGCTCAGGCGCAAGCGGAGTCCTCCGTCACGGATATGCAAGAAAAAAGCAAGCTCTTTTCTTGCATATCTCGTAACTTAATCGTACCTTTGCACCATGTTTACAGAGAAAGCCAATAATATCTTCCGTCAGGCTATTGCCGACTATCACGTTACAGACAATGTGGATGCTCCTATCCATAACCCTTTTGCTGCGGGTACTATCGAGGCCACGCTATATCACAAGTGCTGGATAGACACCGTACAGTGGCATTATGAGGACATCATCCGCGATCCGCAGATAGACCCCGTAGAGGCCCTTCAGCTGAAGCGCCGCATAGACAAGTCTAACCAGGACCGCACGGATATGGTGGAGGATATCGACACCTATTTCCGCGAGGAGTATAAGGGCGTGACGGCATTGCCCGATGCCACCATCAATACGGAGTCGCCGGCATGGGCCATCGACCGCCTCTCTATCCTTGCGCTGAAGATATGGCACATGAAGGAGCAGACGGAGCGTCAGGACGCTACGGAGGACCATCTGGCCACCTGCCGCGGCAAGCTCGCCGTGCTCCTGGAACAGCAGCAGGACCTCTCTTCCGCCATCGACCAGCTGCTCAGCGACATCGCCGCCGGACGGAAATACATGAAGGTGTACAGGCAGATGAAGATGTATAACGACCCGGACACTAATCCGGTGCTGTACAAACATTGAAAGAAATCATAGTGCAGGGTTTGAAAGAAATTAGAATAATAAGAATAATTAAGCTGGCGCATGAGGTGAATGGACAGAAATTATAATAATTAATATAATTAAGCTGACGCATGAGGTGATTATCGATTAATAATTATAATAATTATAATAATTTCTGTCAAACCAACCAATCTTTATTTCTGTCTTTTAGTATATGAGCAATAGTGTGTTGATAATTCGTTTCAGTGCTTTGGGCGATGTGGCCATGCTGTCGCCAGTTGTAAGACAGTATGCCATGAAGCATCCTGACTATGACGTCACGGTGCTCTCGCAGCCGTTTTGTGCCACGCTGTTCGACGATATTGCTCCTAACGTACATTTTCTCGGTCGCGACATAAAACGCGACTATCAGGGCGTAGGAGGGCTGTACAGGCTCTTCCGCGAACTGCATGCCATGCACTTCGACCGCATAGTGGACTGCCACGACGTGCTGCGCACGAAGGTGCTGCGCATGTTCTTCAAAGGACATCGCTATAGCATCAGCACCATCGACAAACACCGCCGACTGAGGAAAGAACTCACCGCCATGCCGCCAAAGAAACAGCTCCGCCAGCTACCCACAAGCTTCGAGAACTATTGGGAGGCCCTGGAGCCAGGAAATCATAGTCTCTCTGGCAATTCCAGCTTATCCGCCTCCTCCCCCTTGGGGGTTTCTGCCCCTCGGGAAACGAGGGGACAGGAGGGGAGTTACGGGAGTGGGCTTGAGAGTGGCCTTCTCTTCGGCATTGCTCCCTTTGCGGCTCATGAGGGCAAGATCTACCCGCTTGACCTCATGGAGCAGGTTGTGGCGCAGCTGTCGGAGAAGGGTACGGTGATACTCTTCGGCGGCAAGGGCCATGAAGAGGAGGTCATGCGCGCGTGGGCGGAGAAATATAACAAGGTAAGTCTGGCCAGGGACGTGATAGCAGAGGCTAACGCTTCTGCCGATACCACTATGTCAGGGTTGTCCGGCCTTGCTGCTGAGCTGGAGCTGATGCGGCGGCTTACCGTGATGGTGTCTATGGACTCTGCCAATATGCATCTCGCATCGCTCGTTGGCACGCGGGTGGTGAGCGTATGGGGAGCCACACATCCGTATGCAGGATTCCTCGGATGGGGACAGAAAGAGAGCGACTGCGTGCAGGTGGAACGACCATGCAGGCCATGCTCCATATACGGTAATAAACCCTGCCGCTATGGAGACTATCCGTGTCTCACTGACATCAAGCCAGAGCAAATTGTTAAGGTGTGTTCTATTAATTGGCTTTGACATATTTTTGATTTTGTTTCGAGGGCAGAGTGGCAGTTTCTTGATGGAGCATAGCGGGCTATGCGACTGAGAAAACTGACAGTATGCACCGAAAGAAAACAAAAAGATGACAAAACGTCAAACCCATAATTGTTTTAAGCTTTAGGTGGGAATTAATAGAACCCACCTTTAATTAATTTTTAACACTTAGCGGAGTCATTAGGCCTGGCAAAGGGAGAGAGCATTTCGGACGGTTTTGTCGGAAAAAATTTTTTGAAAAACTCTTGCATGTTGATGCAAAATTTATTAACTTTGCACTCAGAAACGAGAGATAAACCATTCTCAATTCATACTGGGTAACGCCACAGGCTAATCCACGCAAAACACCAGGTGCTAACACACCTTATTTATAATAATAACTAATCAATAAAATCAACATTAGGTATATGATTACCATGCAAAGCACGCCTCCGACAGAGTATGTCTATAAGCATAACTCTTCGGACCACGATCCTTCTGACGTTCAGTTGTCGGAGCACTTCTGGCTCAGTGAGTTTACTAAGAGCGGTACAGCAGTACGCTTGGGTATTGACAACACGCCGGACATAGAGGATATCGAGGCTCTTCAGAGTCTGTGTATCCACGTTCTGGAACCATTGAGACGACGTTTCGGCGTTATCAAAATCACCAGTGGCTACAGGTGCCCACTTCTGAACGAGAAGGTGAACGGATCGCCCTCATCACAACATCTTAAAGGCCAGGCTGCAGATATCTTCATCAGCAGCAATGAGGTGGCCATGAAGTATTTCCGCTTCATCGTAGAGAACCTTGACTTTGACCAGGTGCTCCTGGAAATCAAAGGCGGGCGCTACACGGGCAGGGTACACTGTCTGCACGTGAGCTACAACAATGAAGACGTGAACCGCAGGATTGCCATCTCCAACTATAAGGTGAAGAGATGAAGCCGCACTGTCTTACCATGAAAACATGAACCTCCCTCCGGCTCCCCCCACAAGGGGGGAGTGACGGAGACGGCAAAGACACCATGAAAACGAAATCCCGGGATTTACTAATAACCCTATTATTAACCTTTTTAATTACTTTTTATCATTATGGCAGGAATTATTCAGTACGTGACCTATCAGGACAACCGTAAGAATGTTGGCACCGGCAAGTTCTATGGCCGTGCCGTCCACACTACCACCATCAACAGCGATACCCTCGCTGAGCGCATACAGAGCAGCTGCACGCTGAAGATCAGCGACGTGAAGGCATGCCTCGTAGAGCTGGTGGAAGAGATGAAGCGCGAGCTCCAGAACTCTAACAAGGTTCACCTCGACGGCTTCGGCACCTTCTACATCAACGTGAAGAGTACCGGTGCCGAGAGCGAGGACAAGTTCACCGCCAACGACAACATCACCGGTTTCCGCTGCCGCTTCGTACCAGAAGGACACAAGGACATCGCCACAGGCAAGATCAGCCGTACCTTCCTCGACAACCTCAAGGTGCAGAAGGCTACGGGATTCGTAAGGGCGTAAAACCATTAAGCTTTAAGCTTTAAGCATTAAGCATTAAGTTTTAAGCTTTGAACAATGAAGCCCCCTCTTTCCTGGTTGGAAGGAGGGGGCTGATGGTATTATTCCGTTCTCCCTCCCCTTGGGGAGGGTCGGGGTGGGGCTTTACTTCACCACAATATTAATAATCTTCTTTGGCACCACGATGGTCTTTATTATCTGTTTGCCATCGGTGTATTTGGAGGTGCGTGGATCGTTGAGGGCCATCTGCTCTACGGCGTCTTTGTCGGCATCGGCAGGCACCTGCATGGTGAAGCGTGTCTTGCCGCAGAACTGTACGGGCATGGTGATCTCTGTGTCCTTCATCTTCGACTCATCCCACTTAGGCCATTCGGCATCAAAGACACTATTAACGTTCCCGTTCCCGTTAATAGTATGCCAAAGCTCCTCTGCAATGAATGGTGCGAAGGGCGCTATGAGGATTGCGAGCTGACGGAGCACCTCGATGCTGCGGCACTTCTGCAGTTCGCTGACGGCTATCATGAAGGCCGAGATGGAGGTGTTGTATGAGAACTGCTCTATGTCCTGCGTCACCTTCTTGATGAGTTTGTGCAGCGCCTTCTCCTCGTCGGCGGTAGGAGCCACGTCGGCGGGCAGGAAGTTGCCCTCACGGTCCCAGTAGAGGCCCCACAGCTTCTTCAGGAAGCGATGGCAGCCGTCGATGCCGTTGGTGTCCCAAGGCTTTGACTGCTCCACAGGTCCGAGGAACATCTCATAGAGACGCAGCGTGTCGGCACCGTAGCGCTCCACAATCATGTCGGGGTTCACAACATTGAACATCGACTTGGACATCTTCTCAATGGCCCAGCCGCAGACGTATGGAGCCCCTTCACGACCTTCCCCAAGGGACAGGAGAGTGCCGTCTTCAAGGATGAACTTTGCATTCTTATATTCTGGACGCCAGTTGCGGAATGCCTCAATGTCAAGGACGTCATTGCTTACTATGTTGACATCCACGTGAATGGCCTGACAGCCCGGATAGTTGTCCAGCTGTCCCTTGCTGACAAACAGTGGGGCATTATCGTCTCCCTCTCCTTCGGGGAGGGCTGGGGTGGGGCTTCTATACACGAAGTTGGAGCGTCCCTGTATCATGCCCTGGTTGATGAGCTTCTTGAATGGCTCGTCCTTGCAGCTGACGCCGAGGTCGAAGAGGAACTTACACCAGAAGCGTGAGTAGATGAGGTGGCCTGTGGCATGCTCTGAGCCGCCAACGTAGAGGTCCACGTTCTGCCAGTACTCATCGGCCTCCTTGCTTACGAGGGCCTCCTCGTTGTGCGGGTCCATATAGCGCAGGTAGTAGGCAGAAGAGCCTGCGAAGCCCGGCATGGTGTAGAGCTCCAATGGGAAGACGGTCTTGTTGTCGATCTTGGAGTTCTCCACGATGGTCTTGTTGGCCTCGTCCCACGCCCATACGGTGGCATTGCCTAATGGTGGCTCGCCCGTCTCCGTAGGCAGGAACTTATCCACCTGTGGCAGCTCTATAGGCAGGCACTCCTCTGGTATCATCTGTGGTATGCCGTTCTTATGGTATACAGGGAACGGCTCGCCCCAGTAGCGCTGGCGTGAGAAGATGGCATCGCGCAGGCGGTAGTTCACCTTCACGCGGCCTATGTGGTGCTTCTCCACGAACACCTTAGTGGCCTGTATAGCCTNNTCCTTGGCGTCATACGACTCCTCAGAGACGTCGGCACCCTCGATGAGCGGCACGATGGGCAGGCCGAAATGCTTGGCAAAGGCATAGTCGCGGCTGTCGTGGGCAGGCACGGCCATGATGGCTCCGGTGCCGTAGCCGGCCAGCACGTATTCTGATATCCAGATGGGGTTCTTCTCTCCGGTGAAGGGGTTGATGGCGTATGAGCCGGAGAAGACGCCCGTCACCTTATGGTCTATCTGACGCTCGCGCTCGGTGCGGCCTGCTACGTACTTCACGTATTTCTCCACCTCTTCCTTCTGCTCAGCCGTGGTGAGCTCCTTCACCAGCTCGCTCTCTGGTGCGAGCACCATGAATGTCACGCCGAACATCGTGTCGGCACGGGTGGTGAAGATGGTGAATGACTTGTCGCTGTCGGCAACCTGGAACACTACCTCAGTGCCCTCGGAGCGGCCTATCCAGTTCTTCTGCGTCTCCTTGATGGAGTCGCTCCACTCTATGGTCTCCAGACCGTCGAGGAGGCGCTGTGCGTAGGCGCTGACACGCAGGCACCACTGGCGCATTTTCTTCTGCTCTACAGGGAAGCCGCCACGGATGCTGACACCGTCGACCACCTCGTCGTTGGCAAGCACGGTGCCAAGGCCGGCGCACCAGTTCACCATCGTCTCGCCCATGAAGGCGATGCGGTAGTTCATAAGCACGTCAGACTGCTCCTTCTCTGTCATTGACTGCCATTCATCAGCGGTGATGGAGAGTTCCTCAGAGCAGGCTGCCTGAAGGCCTTCCGTACCCTTTGTCTTGAGGTGAGCGATGAGGTCTTCGATAGGCTTAGCCTTCTGCTCGGCCTGATCGAAATAGCTGTTAAACATCTTCTGGAAGGCCCACTGCGTCCACTTATAGTAAACGGGGTCGCAGGTGCGCACCTCACGGTCCCAGTCGAAGCAGAAGCCTATCTTGTCGAGCTGCTCACGGTAGCGGTTGATATTCTCCACCGTCGTCACCTCGGGGTGCTGGCCCGTCTGTATGGCATACTGCTCGGCGGGCAGGCCATAGGCATCGTAGCCCATAGGGTTGAGCACGTTATAGCCCTGCAGACGCTTGAAGCGGGCGTAGATGTCGCTGGCGATATATCCCAGAGGATGGCCCACATGGAGGCCCGCACCGCTGGGGTAAGGGAACATGTTGAGGACGTAGAACTTCTCTTTGCTCTTGTCCTCGGTTACTTTATAGGTCTGGTTGGACTTCCAATAGTCGAACCATTTCTTCTCTATTTCCTGAAAATTATATTCCATTGGAGTTTATAATATTTGTTATATTAATATCAGTTCCGTGCTCCTCCCCCTTGGGGGAGGTAGGGAGGGGGCTTTACTTCTTCGGTTTCCAGCCGCGGTGCTTGATGTCTTTCTGGAAGTCTTCCTCATCCTCGAAGGAGAAGATGCACCACTTCAGCGTGTATGACTTGCCGGGCTTCAGTATGTAGCTCTCCGGGTAAACGCACAGTATGTAGCGCCCGTTGCTGTTGCCGCTGGGCTTCTCTACCTCAAGCATCTCGTAGCGGCCAAGCTTGCCCTTCTGCACGATAAGGCCTAAGTGGTTGGGCTTGCCGCTCTGGCGCACTGCCTTGATATAGTCCCTGGAGCCCTCGCCGATGCTCACGGTGAGGTCGCAGCGCTGGTGCTTGCTCGAACCTACGTCGGGGTTGCTGTTGAAGGGCAGCGTGATGCGAAGGTTGGAGAGGTCGTAGGGCACTTTCGACTCATTCTTAATGGTATATTCCTCAAAGACATCATAGTCGATGTTCCAGTGCTTCACGCTGTTGGTGATTTTCACTGGATTCTCCGGGTCGCGCTTCTTCATGTTGACGGACGCTCCCCAGCGGTATGCCTTGTGCATGGGGTCGAGGGTGTCAGCATATACTTGCATCCAGTTCATGCGATACAGGTCGCCCTTGATGCTCAGATGTGACAGGAGACCCGTTGAGCGGTTTACTGCATAGTTGACCTTCTGCGCTGTGGCAGTGAGGCTCATGAGAGCCATGATGGTGATGATGGTTAGCTGTTTCATAATAATGACATTATTTGTTGTTTACTATCTTCTTTATCTCGTTAAGCTTGTTGAGGGCTTCGAGTGGTGTGAGACTGTTGATGTCGAGACCCAGTATCTCGTCGCGCACCTGCATGAGGACGGGGTCGTCGAGCTGGAAGAACGACAGCTGTGGCGATGACGGCGGGGCGGAGAAGGTCTTCTTGCCTACGGCTCCCACCTCGCTGGCTTCCTTTTCGAGGGACTGCAGCACCTGGTTGGCACGGTTGACGATGCCCGACGGCATGCCCGCCAGCTGCGCCACGTGGATACCGAAGCTGTGTTCGCTGCCTCCCTCCACGAGTTTGCGAAGGAAGATGATGCGGCCGTTGATGTCCTTCACCGACACATTATAATTCTTTATGCGCGCATAGTGTTTCTCCATCTCGTTGAGCTCATGGTAGTGTGTGGCGAAGAGGGTGCGTGCGTTGCAGCCCTGATGCTCGTGCAGATACTCCACGATGCTCCATGCTATGGAGATGCCGTCGTAGGTGGAGGTGCCGCGGCCCAGTTCGTCGAAGAGCACGAGGGAGCGGTTGGTGACGTTGTTGAGGATGTTGGCGGCCTCTGTCATCTCTACCATGAAGGTGGATTCGCCCGTCGAGATACTGTCGCTGGCACCCACACGGGTGAAGATTTTGTCCACAAGGCCTATTTTCGCGGCTTCTGCCGGCACGTAGCAGCCTATCTGGGCCAGCAGTACTATGAGGGCCGTCTGACGCAGCAGAGCGGATTTACCGGCCATGTTCGGTCCGGTGATAATCATTATCTGCGGGTGGCTGCCGGTGTTTCCGTCCTGTCCAGAGGTTCCACTGTCTCCGGTCTCCCTACCCTTGGGGTGGGTCGGGGTGGGGCTCTCCAATGTCACGTCATTGGGGATATACTGCTCTCCTGCCGGCATGTTGGTCTCTATGACGGGATGGCGGCCCTGGCGTATGTCGAGGATGTCGGACTCGTCGATGACGGGACGTATGTAGCGGTGGAGGGCAGCGGTCTTGGCAAACGACATGAGGCAGTCGAGCTCTGCCACCTGTGCGGCATCCTGCTGCAGGGGCTTGATGAACTGCTGCACATACTGCACCAGTTCGGCGAAGAGCTTCGTCTCAAGGCCCAGGATGCGGTCTTCGGCTCCGAGAATCTTTTCCTCATATTCCTTCAGCTCCTGCGTGATATAGCGCTCGGCCTGGGCCAGCGTCTGCTTGCGTATCCACCCCTCGGGCACTTTGTCCTTGAAGGTGTTGCGCACCTCCAGGTAGTAGCCGAAGACGTTGTTATAGCCTATCTTCAGGCTGACGATGCCCGTGCGCTCTATCTCACGCTGCTGCATCTGCAGGAGGTAGTCCTTGCCGGAGTAGGCTATCTGCCTGAGTTCGTCCAGCTCTTTGTCCACCCCGCTGCGGATGACGTTGCCCTTGCCTATCTGCTGGGGCGGTTCGGGTTCGAGCCACTGTTCTATGCGCT
>LXOW01075471.1_pt1 | contig 13257 bp, 15 predicted proteins | sample 1368591 | NCBI WGS metagenome assembly LXOW01 (sample SAMN04884650, study PRJNA319009) | bovine gut metagenome | isolation source: Cow rumen | host: Bos taurus | place: Italy: Legnaro (PD) | collected 2014-07-09
CGCCCTGACTATCCTGTCGAACTTCTACATCGGCTACATGTGCTGCATCTACGTGGCGGTTTATTTCTTCTACTACTATTTTTCGCGCAACGAGGGCGGAAGAAACAACCCCGACGGCGAGAAAAATCATTTCCTCAGGACCTTCCTCAGAATTACCGTCTTCTCCGCGATCGCCGTAGGGATCGCGATGATAATCGTCGCCACTGCCTACTATTCGCTGAGCTTCGGCAAGAACTCATTCTCGAACCCCGACTTTTCCCTCTCGATCAGATTCGATCTGCTCGACTTCTTCACGAAATTCCTGCCCGGCACCTACGACACGATAAGGCCGGAAGGACTGCCGATCGTCTACTGCGGAACGCTTACTCTCTTCTGCCTGCCCCTTTACTTCTCGTCGAAGAAGTTCAGCGTGCGCGAGAAGATCGCCGCGGCTCTGCTGCTCGGCTTCTTCGTGATATGCTTCTCGGTCAACACGCTCGACATAATCTGGCACGGATTCCAGAAACCGAACTGGCTCAACTACCGCTACAGCTTCATGTTCAGCTTCATACTGATCGGCCTCGCATACCGCGGATACGGAGAGCTCAAAGAGTCGAAACCGGGCATACTCGCCGGAGTCGCGGGTTTCTGGATCTTCCTCATCGCCGTCGCGCAGAAGTTCAACTTTCACTCCTACGTCAACCGCGTCAGCGGAAAGGTCGAATTCGACCAGAAGCTCGACACTCTCCAGACGGTCTGGCTCTCGGTGATCTGCTTCGTCGCGGTCGGCCTCGTCCTCTTTGCCGTGATGAGGGCGAAGAAGCCGAAGAAGCTCTCGATACTGCTCGCGGCCGTCGTCTGCGTCGAGGCCTTTGCCAGCTCCCTCGTCTGCGTCAGCGAATTCGGCGAGGACGTCATCTATTCGACCTACAGTTCATATAACGATTTCGTGCGCGCAATCCGCCCGATCACAGAGGACATACTCGAAAGCGACAAGAGCTTCTACCGTTTTGAAAAGACCGCGCACCGCAAATACTGCGACAACTCGGCCTTCAATATACGAGGCGTCACGAACTCGACGTCGACGCTGAACCGCTCGACGATCGACTTTCTCGCAAGTCTCGGATACGCCGGGCGCTCCCACTGGTCGAAATACCTCGGCGGCAATCCGGTTTCCGACTCGCTGATAGGCATCAAGTACGTGATAGGATCGTCGACCGACAATCTCAAGCTCTACTACGACACGGTCGTTTTCGGCAAAGGCACTCTCGTCGGCAAGGAATACGAGACCTACTTCAACACTCACGCTCTCTCGCTCGTCTACGCGGTCGGAGACGAAGTCGACGGCTTCGTCATGAAAGACTCCTCTCCGATGCTCCGCCTGAACCGCCTTATGACGGCAATGACCGGATCGGACGAGTATCTCGAACCCTTCATTCCGATTTCTTATGAAAAAACCACGTCGAACTGCACCGAAAGCACGATAGCCGGACACGACAAATACGTGCCGACGGTTTCGGGGCAGGATGCGACGGTGATATACACCTTCACGGCAGAGCGCGACGGAGAGGTCTTCTTCTACCTTCCCTCCGACTACGCCCGCGAGGTGAAAATCAAGGTCAACGGAACCTCTCTCGGCAACTTCTACGCCTCCGAAACGACGCGCATATTCTCTCTCGGCGTCTTCTCGCAGGGTGAAAAAGTCACGCTCTCGATGACGCTCGACGCCGACGTTCTCTACGTCAAGCAGAAGGTCGACACGATCTTCCAGCTCGATACCGAACTCGCCTTCGAACTTCTCGAAAAGCTCGCGTCGGAGCAGATGACGATTGACGACGGCTGGTCGAACACTCATTTCGACGGCAGCATCACGACGTCGGCCGACGACCGTCTGATTCTCACGACGCTCAGCTACGACAAGGGCTGGATCGTCACCGTCGACGGCGAGAGAGTCGAAACCGAAAAGACGCTCGACGCTCTCGTATCCTTCAGAATCGAGGAAGCAGGAGAGCACCGCATATCGCTCGTTTACAGGCCGCGCGCGCTCGTCGTCGGAGCCACTGTTTCGATCGCCTCGCTTGTTCTCTTCATTCTCGTTATGATATTCGAAAAGAAGCTGCGCGCCATAGCCGACCGCGTCTTCGCCGAGCGTCCCGAGCCCGACCGCGAGGAGCCCGATTTCGAGGCCGAATTCGAGGCGTATGAGTCGGGAGCTCCCGAGATAATCGACCTATTCCCGTCGGGCGCAGAAGCGCCTCCCGACGGCGAATCAGACTCCGACGGAGAGACGCCGAACGCTGACGCGGAGCCAACGGACGCCGCACAGGCAACTTCGGATGAAACCGAATAACTGATAAAGGACAACCGCCATGTTTTATTACGTAAAAGGTCAGCTTGCCGTACTCGAAAACGGATTTGCCGTAATCGACTGCGGCGGCGTCGGATACCGCCTGACCGTCAGCTCGAGAACCGCCGAGCGCCTCTCCTCTCTCAGAGACAGCGGAGCCGAGGCACGGCTCTACACGCATCTTTCGGTCAGGGAGGACGGAATCGAACTCTTCGGCTTCTTCGATACCGAGGAGCTCGACGCCTTCCGCCTTCTGACCGGCGTTTCGGGCGTCGGTCCCCGCGCCGCGATGTCGATACTCTCCGCAATGTCCCCGTCGCGTCTCTCGACCGCCGTCGCGACCGACGACCGCAAACTCATAGGACGGGCGCCCGGCATCGGTCCGAAGACCGCCGCGAGAATCGTGCTCGAACTCAAGGATAAAATCGGATGCATCGCCGCCGATGAAACCGACGGCGCGGACGCAGCCGGCACGCAAACGTCAGCCGCAGATCAGGGTCAGCTCTCGGCCGCCGTCGACGCGCTGACAGTTCTCGGATTTACAAGAAGCGACGCCGCAGCAGCCCTTCGCGGAATCGACGTGAGAACGCTTTCACTTGAAGACGTCATCAGAGAAGCTCTCAAGAAGCTTATGAAATAAAGGAAACGCTGATAATGGCCGAAGAATTCGATCTTGAAAACAGAATTACGAACGCGTCGTACACCGTCTTCGACGAGGATATCGACCAGTCTCTCCGTCCGCGCAATTTCACCGATTACGTAGGCCAGGAGAAGGTCAAGGAAAATCTGAAAGTATATATCGAGGCGGCGAAGCGCCGCGGAGAGCCTCTCGACCACGTGCTGCTCTACGGCCCTCCGGGACTCGGAAAGACGACGCTCGCCGCGATTATCGCCTCCGAGCTCGGCGTCAATTTCAGAGTGACGTCCGGCCCCGCCATCGAAAAGCAGGGCGATCTCGCCGCGATACTTACCAACCTTCAAAAGGGCGACGTCCTCTTTATCGACGAGATACACCGTCTTCAGCGCTCGGTCGAGGAAATTCTCTACCCCGCCATGGAGGACGCCGCTCTCGACATTATCATAGGCAAAGGGCCGTCGGCGCGGAGCATCCGCATCGATCTCGCGAGATTCACTCTCGTCGGCGCCACGACGCGCGCAGGGCAGCTCTCGACGCCTCTGCGCGACAGGTTCGGCATAATATCCCGACTTGAACTCTACACTCCCGAGGAACTGCTGCAGATCGTTCAGCGCAGCGCCGGAATACTTGGCACCGAAACCGACACGGAAGGCGCGTACGAGATCGCCTCGCGCTCGCGCGGTACTCCCCGTATCGCCAATCGGCTGCTGCGGCGCGTGAGAGACTTCGCTCAGGTCCACGGCTCGGGGAAGATCGATTCGAAGACCGCGGCGTACGCCCTCGACCGGCTCGAGATCGACCCGCTCGGACTTGACAACACCGACCGCCGTATGCTCGAAACGATAATAGATATTTACAACGGCGGCCCCGTAGGGCTCGACACGCTCGCAGCGACGATAGGCGAGGAAGCGGTGACGATAGAGGACGTTTACGAGCCCTATCTGATCCAGATCGGATTTATCGCCCGCACGCCCCGCGGCAGATACGCGACGAAGAAGGCCTACGCGCACGTCGGCCGTCCCTACGTCACGCCGCTCGACAGCATAATCGAGCCCGACATTTTCGGGCAGGGTGACTCAGATGCCTGAAAGCAAAAAAACGCCGGCGCGCGTTATCGCCGGTTTCATCGTCTGCTGGCTGCTCGTCGCGGCCGTCTGCTGCTTTTTCAATCCTTTCTACGTAACGGTTTCAACCGATATCGCCTACAGCGACAGTCTGATTCCGCTGCTGCTGACAGTCGGCTCGCGCGCGTCCGAAGCGGTTTTCACCGGCTTACTTCTCGCGGTCGCGGCGTCGGGCGAGTATTATTTCCGCGGCTCGCGCAAACGTCTTGTCGTTTGCAGAATTATTTCTCTTTCCACCGCCGGAGCGATGCGCCTGGTCAATTTTCTGGTAGACGGAATCATCAACGGCTTCCGCGATTTCGTGTTGTCGGATTATCTTCTGACCTTCCTTGTAGCCGCGGTCGACGTGCTTATCGTCATGCTTGCGATAATCATATCACGCAGGATGATTGAAGACAAAGCGCGGCGCGACGCTTCTCTTCTGAAGGCGTCGAGAGTCACGGGAGACGACCTTGAGCCGGTTCCGGTTATTCCGCCCGAGGGTCTCTTCAAAAAATCGAACCCCGTCTGCTGCGCCGCCATGGCCGGCAGCGTCCTGACGTATGCGATCAGTTTCCTTTCCGACCTTGTATCAGAATTCGGCATCGGAATGCCCGAATCGGCCGGAGAGTGGCTGGAGGTCGCCGTACACTATCTGACGATTATCCTCCAGTGGATGCTGTGTTACGCGGTTGCAAGACTCTTTTTCGGGTTCATCAGGCGCAAAACGCGTTACGAGTAAACCTCTTCAATCGAGTTCAATCGTTCTCGTACCGTTGAAGGAGTAAATAATTTCAGCTCCCCTGTCGCCCGTAACGTATTTGTCCGGCGTGTGGCGGGAGAAGAAATCCGCCGTCGCCGGCCAGAGATAATACCGGGGAGACGCGATCCGATAGTAATCCGAAACGGCGCTGTTGTCGGCCCCGTGCGACGTCGCCTGGCAGATATCGCATTTCAACGTGTCGGAAGTATATCTTTTCAGGACGTACCTGCCGACGGAAAGCGCACCGGCGTCTCCGCTGAAGAGTATGCGGCTGTTTCCACACTTCACCGAAAGGATGAGACTCGTCTCGTCGAGATCGTCGTAGGAGCGCAGGAACATATCGTCGACGCTGCCGAGCACGGTAATCGCAACGTCGCCGAAAGCGAACGTTCTCCCCGTTCTCGCCGTCTTAATAACGGCGCCGAACGCCTTCGCCGCCGCTTCGAGTCTCGCGCAGCGTTTTGCGTAGGCGCTCTTTTCATAAGCCGTCTGATATCTGTCGACCGGAAGATTTACAACGACCGCTTCGCAATCGATCAATGAGGCAAGAGTCCCGGACGCCCTGATGAATCCGTTCACGTGGTCGGCGTGAATATGAGTTATAAACCACGCGCGCACGACCGGCTTCGCGCCTTCCGGGACGTTGGCCTTCATCAGCGAATATATCCTGTCGACGAGGACAGGATCGTCGTCGCCGCCGTCGATTATCACGAATGATCCGTCCGACCCCTGTATGATATAGNNCCCTGTATGATATAGCACATCCCTTTCAGGGCGCCCTCGTATTCCTGGCCCGGGTCGATTATCCTGCATCCGGCCGACATAAGAGGCCCCGCCGTCTGAGAGACGTCGTCGGCAGGCGTTTCGTCGACTATCGCGACGAGCTCCCCCGTTCTGTTCCAGAAATCGAGAGAGACCTCAAGCGTCCCCTTCCGGTATACGGCAAAGGACGCGTCGGCATTTTCATTCGAAGACGTCTTTTCAAATCCGTTGTCCGAAAGAATTTTCCCGAACGAGGCGAGGTCTTCCGCGCCGCTGTCGGGATAATACAATTCGTAGGCTCCGCGGGCGCCGCTTACGTAAAACAGGTTCGGAATCCGGCTGTCCGAAAGAATCGGGACCTCCTCCTGAATCAGCGTCAGATCCCTTCCGCTCATTTCAAGCGCCTGCATCACTCTTCCCCGTTCGTCACCGGCGTCGAACGCCGCTGACAGTCTCATCGCAAGCCTTGAACAGAGGTTGCCGAGAGAGGTCTCGCTCCATGCGGACAGAGTCAGGTCGCCGTTCTCCTCAACGACAAGCCGGTAATCAGCGTACCCGACTGCCTCCCCGCTTTCGGGCTGAAAGGACAGTCTTATCATTCTGCCCGCTGTCGCTCCGGCCGCGCCCTTCGAATATCTGAACTTCACTCCGTATATTTCTTCAAGACTTTCGCAGAGCCGTTCTGCCGCCTCGCGCTGCACGCTGCCTCCCGACGAGGGGTAAACGACGGTATACGCCGCGCGCCCGTCCTTGACGAGCGCCGGCGCGTCGGCAATAGGTTCCGTACCTGTATCGGCCGACGTCCCCGGCGCGTCTCCCGTCTTTCCGCAGGAAACGAAAAGGAGCAGCAATATCAAAGCTGCAGCCGCAATTGGCCATATCTTCATAAAGCTTTTCATTTTCCGTCCTTTCCGCAGAGCGCCGCGCGCTGTAATAACTCGGTTCTATTATTTTACAACAAAAATACGGCAAAATCAATAAAAAAGGAGTTTTACCTTGAAAATAGTTCTTGTCAAAGCCGCCTGCGTCGCTGCTGCCCTGGCGCTTCTCGCCGCGTCTTCCTCCTGCGCCGGAAAAAACGGCGGAACGTCTTCGGGCAGCACGGAGGCAGTCGGCCTCTCATCCGCCCCCGAGGCGACGACAGAAGACCTGTACGACAAAGACGGTTTCAGAAAAGACCGGATACCCGAAGGAACGAATTTCGACGGAGAAACCGTCAATATACTCTTCTGGAACAACGCGAAAAACGTCGAATACGACGCCGAACAGACCGGAGATATCGTTGAGACGTCGATATACAGAAGAAATCTGATAGTCGAGGACAGACTCGGCGTCAGACTGAACTGGATAGGCGAAAAAGGCGACTACGCTCAGAGAAACGAGTTCAACGACGTAATCGCGGCCGATCTGTCGGGCTCCTGCACATACGACGTCGTCTCGGCGTACAGCACGACGATAGCGATGGCGGCCACCCGCGGATACGCGGCCGACTTGCTCGGATACGACGACGTGCTCTCGTTCGATCTTCCCTGGTGGGGGTCGGATCTCACCGATATGGCGACGATCAACGGCAAGCTCTATTTCGCAACCGGAGATATTTCCACGAATTATCTTCTGAGGATGTACGGAACCTTCTTCAACAAAACGCTCGTATCCGATTACAAGCTTTCCTCTCCCTACAATCTGGTCGAATCAAACGGGTGGACTGTTGAAGAATTCATCCGTCTTGCCTCGTTTTTCACCGACGACGGAACGTCAGGCGACAAAGTCTGGGGACTCGTCCACGACGCGATAACCCTCGAAGCGCTCTTCTACGGCTCCGGCCTGCGGTTCGTGGAAAAGGACAGCGGCGACGTTCCCTACCTCTCCGACAGCTGGAAGGGCGACAGAGCGCAATCGCTGATGGACAGAATGGCCTCTCTCTGCACCGGAACTGCGGTCCTCAACGACTCGAAGAAGGACGAATCGACCTTCGCAGAGAACTCCTCGCTTTTCATCATATATTCCCTCGATCTCGCAATGAACTATCTCTCGGGAGGCTCGGTCGACTTCGGAATAGTCCCGATCCCGAAATACGACTCCGACCAGGAGAACTACCGCACGACGCTTAACTACAAATACTCGCTCTATATGATTTCAAAGGGCTGCGGCAATCCGCTGATTGCGGCGACGACGCTCGAAGCGATGGCGTCTGAGAGCTACAGAACTGTCACGCCGAACCTTTACGAGGTGGCGATGAAGATCAGACACGTCAACGACGTCACCTCTCAGAAAATGATAGACTATATCAGAGACGGCGTCTGTTTCGAAATCGGAAGGACCTTCACGCACGTATTCAATTACGACACCTACCGCACGATACGCAAATCCCTCGCAGGAACCGCCGAATCGGGCTGGGCGACAGTCGCTGCAAAATACGAACCCGCTTTCAAAGAAAACCTCGCGACTCTCCTCGCCGCGTTTGCGAATTGAGGCATTTTTACAAGTATTCGCCGGGCAGTTCGATTTTGTCGAATTGCCCGGCGAATACATTATATTACCTGAAGCAAATAAAACTTCAGATATTCAGTCTCGGAGACGTTCCAGAGGATCGGATGGTCCGGGGACTGCTTTTTTATTTCGATTTCCTTCAGCTCGACGCCGGCTTCGGCAGCGGCGCCACGGAGCATCGCTTCGAACCTCGCGCATGGCATGAAATGACTGCAGGACGCCGTCGCGAGATACCCGCCTCTCGGCAGTATCTTCATCGCGAGGAGATTTATCTCTCTGTATCCTCTTTCGGCGCTGCCGGCCGTCTTGCGCGATTTGGTAAACGCAGGCGGGTCGAGGATGATCAGATCGTATGGACGCTGCCCGCTCTCGCGCAGGCGGCGCAGATACTCGAAAGCGTCCGCTTCGATGAATTCGATTTTCGACTCAAGGCCGTTGAGAGAGGCGTTCTTCTTCGCCTGCTCGATCGCCGTGTGCGAGACGTCTACCGCCGTGACCGACGCCGCGCCACCGGCCGCCGCGTTGAGAGCGAAGGAACCGGTATGAGTGAAGCAGTCGAGCACTCTCTTCTCTTTCGATATGCGCGCGACCGAGAGCCGGTTGAACTTCTGGTCGAGGAAGAAACCTGTCTTCTGGCCGTTTTCGACGTCGACTTCGTACCTTATACCGTTCTCGGTGATCTCGGTCAGCGCTGACGCCGGCGGCTCCTCTCCGGGCAGTACAAACCATCCCTTGCCGCGAGGCAGCCCCTCGAGATCGCGCAGGACGCTCTCGTTCCTCTCGAATATTCCGTCGATTATCTCGCCTTTTTCGCGCAGAATCCCGACAAGCAGGGAGAAAATCATCTCCTTGCGGTCGTCGACGCCTTTCGATAGAACCTCTGCCGACAGCAAATTTGAAAACCTGTCTACGGTAAGTCCGGGGAAGCCGTCCGCCTCGCCGAAAATCAGCCGGCAGCAGGACAGGTCGCCTCCCATCACCGTAAGACGGTAATCTGTCGCGTAGCGCAGACGGCGCTCAAAAAAGGCTTCGTCGAATCTGTCGTTGGCGTTCTTTGAAAGGATCCTGACCCGGATTTTGCTTTTCGAGTTGTAAAACCCGGTGCCGAGATACTTTCCGCCTTCGCTCAGGACGTCGCAAAGACCGCCATCTCCGGGCGCCTCGGGAGCAATCGAGAGCACTTCGCCCTCATATACCCAGGGGTGGCCGTCTCCTATCCACTTCGCGCCCTTTTTGGTGACTGTAATTTTAGGGTATTCTCTTGATGAATTCATGGTTACCTGCTAATCTGCCGCACCGTCATCCTGATTTACGGACGATACAATTCTGAATAATTCCGCATATTTGGCCCCCTCTTTGTGGGTCAAACGAATCCGGAAATCCGCGTCTATGGTCAGTTCGATTACCCCGTCTTCGATTTTGTACGAATACCGATCATTACATATAACGTCGCCGCTCATTGAGTTGTTATACGTTACAGCGTACACTATATATTTTTTAAAACTGCCTTTCGGAATATAGTAAACGTTAACTCCCGCTCCTTTGAGAGTCTCCCATTCCTTGAGAACCACTTTTCCGTTCAATCCGTCGTCTTTGATTGTCGTTTCGTAAGTATACGGCGCTTTATAAAGCGCGTGTAAGAAGAGACCGACGTAGGTTGCGACAGAAAAAACAATCAGACGGGATATCAGCAGCACAACGACAAGGGCAATTTTTTGCCATTTTTTCATTTACGTTCCTGCTTTTTCGGTTTTTGTTTTTGCGCGGATCAAACAGATCACAAATAAGACGATATTCGTCAGTAAAACGGCCGCCCAGACAAGGCCCATCGCAACGGCGGCGTACTCGGGTCCGAACAGACAGAGCGCCACAGCCAGATCGAATAAAACGACTCCGGCAACGTACAGCGCTCTGTTCAGCGTCCGCAGCGCCGAATGATTCTTTTCCGCGCCTCTTCCGGTCAATTCAAAGCAGAAGAACCCGAATATGCTTCTCAAAAGACCGACAGAGTTGAAAATAATAAATACTTTGAAGACGCCTTTACTCAAGAAGATATCAAGAGGTTCAGTTCCCCAGTCAGTCGTAGCCAATCCCCTCGCGATCAGCATAATAAGGCAAAGGAGCCATAAACACGCGTCTGAGATCAGGATGATTCGTCTGATCAGTTTTTTGGTCATTTGAAGGTACCTCCGATTCTTCTCTTTACGGATAATGTGTTATTTGGGGTTGAGTATGATATAAGCTCATTAGAAAATCGTATGTATCTGGAAATTGTGCATAAACTTGAGCAAGAGTTTTGTCCAGAGCAGACAAAAAAGAGTATACCGCCGCTGCCCGAGAAGAACAGGGAGAGCGAGATCAGAAGCGCGGATACCGGATAATTGTTTTTCGGTTTTCAGCGTTGTTTCTTCAGCTGCCGCGTTATTCCTCTTTTTCATCCTTTCTGTACTCGATAATGTCGCCGACTTCGCAGTCGAGCGCTCTGCAGATCGCGTCGAGCGTCGAGAAGCGTACGGCTTTGGCTTTTCCGGTTTTAAGGATAGACAGATTGGCAAGCGTGATTCCGACCTTATCGGACAGCTCTCCGAGCGACATCTTCCGCTTGGCCATCATTACGTCGAGGTTTATTACGATCATAGAAATACCTCCCGCCCTTCAAACCGTCAGGTCGTTTTCTTCCTTGAGCAGGACCGCCGCCTCAATCACGTTCTTCACTACCCTGACGGAGAGTCCGGTAAAGAGCACCGCCGCTCCGACGGCGAGCGCTATGACCGAGCAGAAGGTAAGAGACGTCAGTATGATGCCCATGCAGATCAGACACCACGAGATGTACCTGATCAGCTCTACCGCCGCCGGTGTGAAGACCTTCAGTTTCCGCACAAGGATCAGCAGCGCGAAGAGCAGCCCGAGTCCGAGCAGCATCAGCGCGATCTCGGAGTAGCCGGCGATATACACGAGCGACCTTTGGAAGCCGCTCAGCGAGAGATACGCTCCGCGGCTGTCGGGGAGGCGAAGAAGGTAGTCGATGAATCCCGGGAGAAAAAATGCGAGCGCGACCGTGCCCGCCAGCATTATGACGGTCATAGCGATTGAAATGGATACCGACAGTTTCCGGTTGATCTTCAGCATGACGTACGTCCTCCGCAGTTGGTTTTCAGCGGTATTATAACACAGCTTTGATTGTTTGTCAATGTTTTTTTATTGGAAAACGATAAATTGTTGGCTAAAGTTATCTCGCGCGGGTTCGCGAGCGCCGAACCCGCGCGGGATTGCTTTAACGGCGGTTCCCGGGCAGCGTCACCTCCACGTCTCGGGCGACGCGTAGAGGTCGGGGGCTTCAGGCAGCGTGCGGGATTCGCGCCAGCGGATCTCCCGCTTTTCGAACTCGGACAAAAGGTCCGCGGCCTTTTCTTTGTCCGGGCGGAGCATGAGTTTTATCGTCCTCCATTGCAGGCGGGAGCGCCGGACGAAGTCGAGCCGGTCGCCAGCCGACTCCTCGGCGCGGTCCCACCAGGAGTCGAAGGTTTCCTCCATCGCTTCATAAAATTCCCGGTCTACCGTCCGGAAGGGAGGATTCCAGATATTCATATGCCGCTTCGGAGCGACCGAGCAGATCAGCAAGAGATAAGCATTAATAACCTTTTCATTTTCCCGACTTTGCCGGAAGGTACTGTACGGCTTAAAAAGATCGGTGCGTACTGCCTTAATAGATCGGATTACAATTTAAAGCAAAACGGGGCTAGATTGGCTTAATCTTCCGCTGTAAAAAAAACTATATTTTCATAAAATACGGTCCGCAGCAGTCACCTTCGTGCGTTTTCATATATACCCATTTGAAATCTTTTGAAACAACGTACACCTCGTTATATTCTTCAAGTTGCTCTGCGGTTTTCTGCTCCAATGTAACTTTTTTTGTGCAGTCGTCTTCAAACCATTCGATATATTCGGCGTCTTTTTTATCGGCGGCATTGTAGGCTTTGCGCGCCGCATCACCCGTTAAATAAACGTTTTGCGGCAAAAGCTCCCACGAAAACAAATGCCAAAGATAATTATTGTATTCTTTCGTATCATAAACGTGTCGTTGTATCTGCTTTTCAGGCACACCGGTGGCGAAAACCGCTATGAATCGATCAAAAAATATCTGCTTAGTCATATATTTTTCCCTTCTCATCGTTGCAAAGTACGCAGACAGTTCCGACGCCCTGCGTGTTTATCTTATGATAGCACATAATTGTGACTAAGTCAAGATTATTTGAGGAATGAGAGAATGGGAGTTAACGAAGAAATGAAGACGGGCTAACGCGTCGCAGATTTCCTTGAACGTCAGCGGCTGCAGAGAAATCACCGATCCGCGGCCTCTGAACTCGGTTGCGATATCCGAGGATAAAAATTTTGAATTGCTTCCGGTAACGTATACGTCGAGATTGTCGTGCCGCAGAAAGCCGTTCAGCGTTTCAGCGAAATTGTCAAGTTTCTGCACCTCGTCCAGCAGCAGATAATACAAGCCGTCGCCCCCGGTTCGCTCAGAAATAAACGCTCTGAATTTCTTCGCGTTTACAACGTAGTCGTTCTTCGTGCCCTTGACGTGAATTCTCGTATCTTCATCGGGAAAATAGGAATCCAGAAGGTCAATATCCTCTCCGAAATCGAAAGAAAATTCTATAACGTTTGATACAGAAATACCTTTTTTCAAAAGATAGTACACCACAAATAATCAAAAGTCAAGATTTTTACTGAAATATTTTGCGAGTACACGCAGTTTGCTGAAATAAGATTGATGTAAGACGGTACGATTCAGCATATTTCAGATGTTCGCATTATGATTTATCAGATTATTGAAATATTTTTGAAACAATTTTGTAATTTTTTTGAAATAATTTCAGTTTACTGTTGACAAACGCATCAAAGAGTGATATAATAATTGCAACAGAACCCGCCAAGCTTAGTTTTGTCGAAAGACAAAAATGCGTATCAAGGCGGGACTTTTTTATTCTTGGAGAAAACTCAATATGTTGTCATACCCCAAAAGATATTTGTCGCCAACAGATTTAGTAACGATTTTACTTGCAAAAGGCATGATAATTCCCTCGCCCGCTGTTGCTGAGAAAAAAATACGGTTCTTCATATTTTTGTGTGTTTAGGTAATCTTCCTCGGGATTGAAAGGTACTTGATGTA
>LXOW01046476.1_pt1 | contig 13251 bp, 9 predicted proteins | sample 1368591 | NCBI WGS metagenome assembly LXOW01 (sample SAMN04884650, study PRJNA319009) | bovine gut metagenome | isolation source: Cow rumen | host: Bos taurus | place: Italy: Legnaro (PD) | collected 2014-07-09
ATCAACTCCCGGCGGTTCCGGTATTCTCCGGGCAGCACCAGCGCGTTCTTAGCCCCCGAAATACGGGAAAGCAACTCCTTGGGCTTGTAGACCTTATCATCCAGCCCGAGTTCCTTGATGCAGGTTTTCAGGGCACTCTGCGAATCGGAAGTATCGTAAATCGTGAAAGTGGAAGGATATCCCAGCGCCTCCGCATAACTGCGCAGGAAGCGCACGAAGACCGAATGAAAGGTTCCGGCGACGACGCGGCGCGCCCGTTCATCCCCCACCATCAGCGCAATGCGCTCCTTCATCTCCCCCGCCGCCTTCTTGGTGAAGGTCAGCGTCAGGACACGCCGGGGATCCGTACCGCCGGCCAGGATATAGGCCACGCGACTCGTCAGCACGCGCGTTTTCCCGGACCCGGCGCCCGCCACGATCAGCGACGGGCCCTCCGTACATTCCACGGCCGCCCGCTGCTCACGGTTCAAACCTTTCAGTATGGCCTCCGTTCCGTTCATTTGGATTCGGCCTGCAATTTCGCTACGTCCTTGTCAAAGAAAAGCGCACGGGCCAGGAACAGCACCACCGCGGCGGCCACCCAGACCACCGCCAGGAGGGCGATGCCCTTGCTCAGACCCAGAACCGGGCTGAGAAGGCCCAGGATCAGCGGAGAGAGCGAGCCCATACCGAAGCCGAACATCTGCAGCACCGACGAAGAAGTCGAATGATAACGCTTGGGAATCACGTCATAAAGAATCGAATAGGTATTCGCATCGAAAAATGCACGGAAGAAGCCGAAACCGGCAAGTCCGGCGAACACCGCCGTCAGATGGGTTCCAAGGCCCATTACCACAATGCAGGGCGCTGCCAGCAACAGCCCCAGCGCCTGCAGGAGAAGACGGTTCTTGGCACCGCTCTTGCGCGCCGCCATCCGGTCGGACAGGCTGCCCGCCAGCATCACCCCGAAGAGCGCGGCCAGATGGGTCCAAAGCATCGAATGGAACCCTGCGGACGCACCGCTGAGGTTAAACTGTGTCATCAGGTATTTGGGCATCCAGGTCAGGTAAGCCGTCAGCACGAAAATCAGACAGGTAAAACCAATCAGCAGACAAACCGCCGTAGGCACGCGGAAAATGGCCCCCAGCGCTTCTCCGAAAGAGGCTTTCTTCTCCGCGGGAGCGGCCGGTTCAGGCTGGTCCGCGGTATTGTCCACCAGGCGCCAGGCCAGGACTGCCGCAAAGACCACCCCGACGGAACCGAAAATGAAGAAGGAATACTGCCAGCCCAACTTGTCGGCAATCAATCCGGCGAGGAAGCCGCTGGTAATCACGCCCAGATAATAGGCCGTCTGGTGCAGGGACATTGCCCGCGCGCGGGTCTTCGGACCGTGCCAGGAGGCGATGATGGCCGGATAAGTGGGACCGAACATCGCTTCGCCCATTCCCGTGGAAATACTGCGCAGCAAAATCATCAGCAGCACCGTATTGGCCAATCCCGTGAACATCGTCGAGACACTGAAGAGCGTCACGCTGAAAACGATGAGTTTCTTGCGGCTGACACGGTCGGCCAGGTAACCGGAGAAAGGCACCGTCAAGGCGAAGACCACGTTAAAGCAGGTCGAAATCAGGCCCATCGTCGCATCTGAAGTCCCCAGGAAGGCCTGGATATGCGGCAGAACCGTGTTGAAGACCTGGCGGTCTCCCTGATTGAGAAAATAAGCGAACCAGAGCAATAGGACGACTTCCCACTTGTAAAAAGGATTTTGCGTGTTTGGTTTCATAGTATTAGCATCGTATCGGGTGCGAATTTACAAAATTTTTACCTAACTTCGCGCCGCATTTTTGACTATAATATAATATATGTCTGATACCATCGTTCTCAAAAAGGGGCTCGACCTTCCCGTAACGGGAGTCGCCGAACCCGTCGTCTGCAAATCGATCGTATCCCGCATCATCGCCGTAGAACCTACCGCCTTCAAGGGCTTCTCCCCCCGCCTGCTGGTGAAGGAGGGAGACGGCGTATTGTGCGGATCGCCGGTCCTTGCCGACAAAACCCGTCCCGAAATCCTGCTGACCTCTCCCGTCAGCGGGACCGTCAGGGAAATCGTCCGCGGGGAGAAGCGCAAACTGCTGGCCGTCCGGATTGAAACGTCGGAACGGCAGGAAGCGGCTGCCTTCACCCCCGATGCCTCCGACGACGCCTCCGTCCGCAAGGGCCTGCTGGAAAGCGGCCTCTGGATGCAACTCCTGCAGCGGCCCTACGGCATCATCGCCGATCCGGCAGTCACTCCGAAATGCATCTATATCTCCACCTTCGGCACCGGCCCGCTCGCTGCGGACAGCGCCTTCTGCCTCGGAAATGAACTCGGAGCGATGCAGGCGGGCATCGACGCGCTCGCGAAAATCGCCCCGGTGCATATCGGCGTATGCGAAAATTCCGTTTTCGCCGGACTGGCGAACGCCGCCATCCACTGCTTCAAAGGTCCGCACCCCGCAGGCAATGCCGGCGTACAGATCAGCCACGTCTGCCCCATCGCGAAAGGCGATACGGTCTGGACGCTCAGCCCCGAAGGGCTCGCCGCCATCGGCAGATTCTTCCTGAAAGGGCAACTGAACCTGCGCCGCAGGGTTGCGGTGACAGGACCCGCCGCCATCGAACCCGCGTATGTGGAAGCGCTGCCCGGTACGCCGATGACGGAATTCCAGGGCTTCTGGGGCGCCAGCGCGGAAGACATCCGCATCATCAGCGGCGACCTGCTCAGCGGCCGCACCGTCGGTCCGGACGGCTATCTCGGCTTCCGCGACAACCAGGTGACCCTCATCCGTGAAGGCAGGGAGAAAGAGTACTTCGGCTGGATCCGCCCGCTGCGCTGGAAGCAGTTCAGCACGGACCACTCCTATTTCAGCTGGCTCACCCCCTGGCGCCGCTATGACATGGACACCAACCTGCACGGCGGGAAGCGGGCGTTCCTGATGAACGACGCCTATTACGCCAAGATGCTGCCGATGGACATCTACCCCATCTTCCTCGTGAAGGCCTGCCTGGCAGGCGACATCGAGAAGATGGAGAAATTCGGCATTTACGAAATTCTGCCCGAGGACCTCGCGCTCTGCGAGTTCGTGGACCCGAGCAAGAACGACCTTCAGGAAATCATCGCACAAGGCATTGACCTTATGCTTAAAGAAATGGCTTAGAAGAGATGCTTCCGATATTTGAAAAAGGCGGAAAACTGGGCTGGTTGCACAGCACCGCCGATGCATTCGACACCTTCCTCGCCGTTCCCGGCACCGTGACGCGGGGTGGCGCCCACGTGCGGGACGCCGTGGACTTGAAGCGAATCATTATCCTCGCCCTGATTGCCGTGATTCCCGCCGCCCTGTTCGGGATGTGGAACGTGGGATACCAGCACGGGCTCGCCACCGGCGACCCCCGCCTGAACATCCTGGGCAACTGGTGGTTCGGCTTTTTGAAGGTACTGCCCCTTTATGTGGTGGCCTACGCCGTGGGCCTGATCATCGAGTTCGGCACCGCACAGATCCGTAACGAAGAAGTCAACGAGGGCTTCCTGATGACGGGCTTCCTCATTCCCCTCATCATTCCCGTGACCACGCCCCTCTGGATGGTCGGCCTGGCCACCGCCTTTTCCGTGATTTTCTGCAAGGAAATCTTCGGCGGCACCGGAATGAACATCTGGAACCCGGCCCTGGTGGCCCGCGCCTTCCTGTTCTTCTCCTACCCCAACCAGATGTCCGGTTCACAGTGCTGGATCGCCTTCAAAAAGGGAGAGACGATGCTGGACGCCTGCACCGGCGCCACGCCGCTCGCCCTCGACGGCCCTGCGCAGTACGGCACTTCCTGGTGGGACCTTTTCCTCGGCACCGTTCCCGGTTCCGTGGGTGAGACCTCGGTCCTCTGCATCCTGCTCGGCGCCATCCTGCTGGTCTGGACCGGCGTAGGCAGCTGGAAGATCATGGCCGGCTCCGTCCTCGGCGCGCTGCTGGTCGGCGGGCTCGGAAACATCGCCGGAGCCACCGCCGTCCCCGCCTGGGAGCAGTTGCTGCTCGGCGGCTTTGCCTTCGGTACGGTCTTTATGGCGACGGACCCCGTCACCTCCTGCCAGACCGAATGCGGCAAATGGCTGTACGGCCTGCTGATCGGTATGCTCTGCATCACCGTCCGCCTCTTCAACCCCGGTTACGCCGAGGGTATGATGCTCGCCATCCTCTTCGCAAACACGATGGCGCCGCTGATCGACCACTGTGTCGTAAGCGTGCACATTTCCAGAAAGAACAAGAAACTCAACGCCGCATAAGATGAATACGAACAGCAACGTTTATACCGTCATCTACACCACGGTCGTCGTGGTGGTCGTGGCCGCCCTCCTGGCTTTCGTGGCCATGAAACTGGGCCCCGCCCAGGATGCCAACGCCAAAGCCGAGACGCTGCGCCAGATGATGTCCGCGGCACAGATCCGTCCTACGGAAGAACTCTACGCCGCAAAGAATGCGGAAATCCTCCAGCTCTACGCCGACAACATCCAGGAAGCCTACACCATCGGCCTGGACGGCGAAAAGAACGGGGAACTCTCCATCGCCAAAGACAAGATCGAACTGGTCGGCAAACTCAAGCCCCAGAACAAACTGATCAAGGAAGGCGGAGACGCCACCCTGCCGGTGTACATCTTCAAGAGCGGCGTCATCGTCATTCCGGTGTACGGCGCAGGCCTCTGGGGACCCGTCTGGGGCTATGTCGCCCTGAACCCCGACTGCTACACCATCGCGGGCGCCTACTTTGACCACGAGTCGGAGACCCCCGGTCTGGGCGCAAAGATCAAGGACGAAGCCTGGTTCCGCGAGAAGTTCATCGGCAAGACCGTCGAATGGGGCGAGGAACCCGCCTTCCGTCTGGAAAAGAACGCCGAAACTTCCGGCGCCACCAATGCGGTGGACGCCATCACCGGCGCGACGATGACGTCCAAAGGCCTCAATGATGCCCTGAACGTCTGGTTCAAGGCCTATGGAAAGCATTTCGGCATGGGGGCCTTCCTCCATATGCTGGAAGAACACACCATTCAATCAAAGGAGGACTAAGTTATGGCACAGAAACTCAAAGATACGATCCTGAATCCGATCCTGAAGGGCAATCCCATCACCGTCCTCATCCTCGGTATCTGTTCCTCGCTCGCCGTGACGGTACAACTCAAGGGCGCGCTCGTGATGGCGCTGTCCGTGATTGCCGTCACCGGGCTGTCGAGCCTTGTGTGTTCGCTCCTGCGCAACACCATCCCCAACCGCGTGCGCATCATCGTACAGTTGGTGGTGGTGGCGATGATGGTCATCCTCGTGGACCAGTTGCTCAAGGCCGGGGAAGGCACCTATGCCATCGACAAGCAACTTTCGGTCTATATCGGACTGATCATCACCAACTGTATCGTAATGGGGCGCATCGAAGCGTTCGCGCTCGGCAACAAACCCCTCCCCTCGCTGCTCGACGGACTGGCGAACGGAGTGGGCTACGGCCTCATCCTCGTGATCGTGGCGTTTTTCCGGGAACTGCTCGGCAGCGGTACGCTGCTCGGCTTCCAGGTACTCCCCGCCTCTTATATCCCCAACAACCTGGTCATCCTCCCGCCGTTCGCGCTCATCCTGCTCGGATGCATCATCTGGGCACACCGGGCGTTCGACAAGGAACTTCAGGAAAAATAAGCACAAGGACCTATGGAATATATCAGCTTATTCGTCAAGTCTGTCTTCGTAGACAACATGATCTTCGCATACTTCCTGGGTATGTGCTCCTATCTGGCGGTATCGAAGAACGTCAAGACGGCCAACGGACTCGGTCTCGCCGTCATTTTCGTGCTCGCGTGTACGCTGCCGATCAACTACGCGCTCCAGACCTACGTCCTGCAGCCCGGTGCCCTGAAGTGGCTCGGCGCTGAATTCGCGGACGTGGACCTGAGTTTCCTCAGTTTCATCCTCTTCATCGCGGTCATCGCCGCCTTCGTGCAACTGGTCGAGATGATCGTGGAGAAGTTCCTGCCTGCGCTGTATTCGTCGCTCGGCATTTTCCTGCCGCTGATTGCGGTGAACTGCGCCATTCTCGGTGCTTCGCTCTTTATGCAGCAGAAAGAATTCGCCTCCTTCGGCGAGGCGGAAGTCTATGCGCTCGGCTCCGGTATCGGCTGGTACCTGGCCATCGTCGCGCTGGCCGCCATCCGCGAGAAGATGAGTTACAGCAACATCCCGGCGCCGCTCAGGGGCACGGGCATCGCGTTCATCACCGTCGGCCTGATGGGTATGGCGTTCATGGCATTTATGGGCATTCAGTTATAGGAGGAGAAGCATATGATCAAGATTACTGTATTGGCATCCGCCCTGGTGATTGTCGTAGTGACGCTCGTGCTGGTGGCGCTGCTGCTCTTCGTCAAGGACAGGATTACGCCCAAAGGCACCGTCCGCATCAACATCAACGACGGCAAGAAAGAACTGGATGCTGCGCCCGGCGGCAACCTGATGGCTACGCTCGCCGAGCATAAGATCTTCCTCCCTTCCGCCTGCGGCGGCAAGGCCAACTGCGGCCAGTGCAAGGTGCAGGTCTTCGAGGGCGGCGGAGAAATCCTCCCCACCGAAACCGGCTTCTTCAACCGCAAGCAGATCAAGGAAGGCTGGCGGCTGGGCTGCCAGGTCAAGGTGAAGGACAACCTCAAGATCCAGGTCGCCGAGAGCGCCCTGAGCGTCAAGAAACTCGAGTGCGAGGTCATCTCCAACGAGAACGTAGCCACCTTCATCAAGGAATTCACCGTCAAACTGCCGGAAGGCGAGGAGCTCGAATTCAAGAGCGGCGAGTACATCCAGATCGACATCCCCGCCTACGAGGCCGACTTCTCCGACATGGGCGTTGCGCCGGTCTATATGGGCGACTGGGAGAAGTACGGAATCACTTCGCTCAAGTACAAGAATACCGAGCCTACCGTGCGTGCCTACTCCATGGCTTCCTATCCCGGAGAGAAGGGCATCATCAAACTGAACGTGCGTATCGCCACGCCCCCGTTTGACAGGACGCAGCCGAAGGGTGTGTTCAAGTTTGTTCCGGGCGTGCCACCGGGCATCGCTTCCACCTATATATATTCCCTGAAACCCGGGGACAAGGTGATGATCAGCGGTCCCTTCGGCGAGTTCCTGCTTCCGAAGAACGATCCCGACGACCTCGAGTACATCTTCGTGGGCGGCGGCGCCGGTATGGCGCCACTGCGCAGCCACATCATGCAACTTTTCCGCACCTTGAAGACCGGACGCAAGGTCCACTTCTTCTATGGCGCCCGCGCCCTGGTCGAAGCCTTCTACCTGGAGGATTTCGCGCAGATCGAGAAAGAATTCCCGAACTTCAAGTTCCATCTGGCCCTGGACCGTCCCGATCCCGAGGCGGACAAGGCCGGTGTCCCCTACACCGCGGGCTTCGTACACAATGTGATGTATGAGACCTACCTCAAGGACCACGAGGCCCCCGAGGACATCAAGTACTTTATGTGCGGTCCCCCGATGATGGTGAACTGCGTGAACCAGTTGCTGGATTCGCTCGGTGTCGCCCCGGAGAATATCCTTTACGACAATTTCGGGGGTTAGCGTGTAAGAAACCTATAATCNNCCTATAATCTGTATAAGAAACGTACAAATTTTTGTGCGTTTCTTTTTTTGTATTGTTTTTCACAAGGACGGATGATAGTTTTGCCTCCGGTGGTTCGTAGTTTTCCTTCCGCTCCAGCGGGCCACCGCATATTTCCAAGGCACGACGAACACCTGACCTGTTAATCAAAAAAATGATACAAATGAAAAAGATGAAAACAATGTGGATGATGCCGCTGGTGATGATGACGGCGGCGGGATGCGACCTGATGCCGACGGAGCCCGTCACGCCCCGGCCGACAGCGCAGGTTTTGACGCTGGAACTGACCGTGGACACCGAAGGCCTGGAGGCCGCCTACACGGATTATTTTGTGTACGATGCCGCGGGCGTCTGCCCGCTGGAGTATTACGAGCGCGTCGAGGGCGCAGGGGGCTGCTCGGCCGTCTATGAAGCTGCGGGCGGGGACAAGACGGTCGTCTGCATCGTCAACTGCCCTTACCCGCCGAACACGGAGGCTTTGTCGCGCTACGATGCCATCGAGGCGCTCACGCTGGCGCTGGCCGATGAAGACCCCGCCCTTCCGGTATTGACCGGTACCGCCGCGCTGCAAACGGACGCGGCAGGGAAAGCGGCGGCGAAGGTGAATGTGACTCCGCTGCTCTGCCGCATCGAGGTATCGCGTATCATCAATGACATCGGCGGCTATTCCCTGGTGGAGGACCCGGTATTGTATCTGAGCGATATCAATACCGAGGCGGAACTGCTGCGCACCGACGGCTTCCGGCAAAAGGAAACCGGACTTTGTTCGGAGAAGGTGGTCCTTGCCCACGACATCGGAGCATCGGGCATCGCCCCGCACGCGGTGTTCTATGTCTATCCCAACGACAGCCGGGAGAGCGGCGCAGGCACGCCGGCCACGGCCATCGTGCTGGAAGGCAGCATCCGAGGAGAAAAGCGCAGTTTCCGCGTCGACGTACCCCCTTTCGGGCGCGGCACAAGCCTCAGTGCCGCCCTCACCCTGGANNGCCCTCACCCTGGAAGCCGAAACAGCCGAAGCCGAGTTTAGTGCAGCCCTGTTCGCCCCTACTCGTTTACTTCCTCTTCATAAGGATACACGACACCCGGCTCCTTGAAAGAAATCCGGGCGGATTCCTGGCGAACGTCGTCCTTCGAGTAGGTAATCGTCCAGGTGTCCATCGTGATGAGGGACCAGATTTCATCGGCCGTGAGGGGAGCCGCAAAGCGCAGGCAGATGGCCGGCTTAAGCGCTTTGTTCAACTGCAGGTATAGTCCGATGAATCCTTCGTGGGTGGAGAGGTGATTGCTGAGGAAAGGCAGCGCACGGCGGATAATCGGTTTTTCATAGTTCTGGTCCACAATCTCGTAAATGAACTGTGGCTGCCCCTTATAGTGGTCCTTGCGTTTTTCGACATACTTCTCCCCGTCCGCTCCGGTGTAACTTCCGTTCACCTCCGCGGTAAACCCGTCAAACATCATTTCCAGATATTCCTTCACGGGGATCGTTCCGCTTTCCTTATCCATCCGCACAAATTCGAAATCCACGGGCGTTTCCTTGAATCCGCCTCCGTGGACAGGCATCTGCAGGACCTTGCGATTCACAATCTCACGGAACCATTCCTCGTCAACTTCTTCTTCGGGGGACATATAGACCCTCACGATCAGCGGGCAGTTATATTCCGATACCACGCCGAAGATGCTTTTTCCGGTTGAACGGAACTGCAGGCCAAGGTAATTGAGGTCGAGTTTGTCATACATCTTTTCCGTTCGGATGGTAAGGTATTTAAGGACAGGGACCTTCTCGGGGTCAGGGCTCCAGACTCTGAAATGCGAAGGCGTAAACACTTCTTCGCGCAACTTGTCCTCGTTGGTAACCGCTTTGTCATAGAGAATCTCTACACTGTGGCTGCCGACATACGTCTTGACGCCGTGAACTCCGCGGACCTTTTCCATACGAGCCTTGAACGCCATGGAACTGCCGTAGCATTTGACGGACTTCAGGCCTTCAATTTTCAAGGTCTCCAACTGCATTCCCTCCTCTACTTCCCACTTCTCATTAATCGTAGGCAGTTCAAAGCGGGTGCCGGCATACCAGGCGGCCGCAAACAGCAACAGCGTCAACAACGCAGGAACGATGCCCGGCTTCCGGCTGCCGGCTACCTTAAGGGCACCGGTATTGCAGGCGCAGACGCACTCCTGGCAAAGGCTGCAGTCCACGTGTTTTACGCCACCGCGGACATTGCAGACATCAATCCCCCAGGGGCAGGCCCGGGTACAGAGGCCGCAGTGCGTGCAGGCACTTTCCTCCTTGCGGACCTTAAGCAGTGAGAAACCTGCATTCGCCCCGCAGATTTCCAGCATATAGGCGGCGATACAGAAGGTGGCGGGCAGCCATACCCAGCCAAAAGGAACGCCCAGAAGGCTCAGCACCCACCACAGAAGGGCCAGTCCGATAAGCCAGAGCCAGAACTTCAGCCCGTTCGAAATGGCGCCCAGGGGGCAGATATACCTGCACCAAAACCGGTCTATGAACAGGCCGGGAATGATGACAAGCCCGAGGGTAACCAGCGACATCCAAAGCGTGATTTCACCCTTGAACCCGGTGGCTGCGGCATAATAGGGATCCAGATTCTTGCAGAAAAGTTCGCTGGCGCTTACCGTCATGTACAGAATCCAGAACAGGAGCGCATATTTGACGATGCGGAGCAGTTTGTCGGCAACGGCACCCGGCCTGACAGACTTGATGCCCAGCGAGCGGCGCAGACGGATCAGCAGATCCTCCACAGTACCGATAGGGCAAAGATATGCGCAGAACAGTTTGCTGAAAAGGATTACGGCAGCCGCAAGCCCAATTCCGGCCATAATCTGCAGGGAACTCATCGAACAAGGCAGGGATCCGCGCTGAAAATAGGTCGCAAGGGCCTGGAGTCCGCCGAAGGGACAGAGTTTTTCAGGGTCCGCCGCCTCTGTTCCGGGGAACAACTTGGCGGCAAGTCCCGAAAGGAAAAATATCAGTGCGGCAAGAGACCCCCACTGAAGCGTGCGTAAAGGCCAGTTGGAACGTGATGTTTTCATATACTAAAAATTATTATTGATCAATTGATACCCTCATAAACGACCTGTCCTCCCCTGTCACCGGAATCAGGCCCCAGTTCTATCATCCAGTCCGCATTGCGGATAACGTCGGGATTGTGCTCCACCACCACCAGGGAATGCCCGTCGGAGAGCAACATATCGAAGGCGCGCAGCAACTTCTCCACGTCGGAAAAGTGCAGGCCGGTCGTCGGTTCGTCGAAAATGAACAGGATGCGCTCCCGCTTCTTCTGCGAACTGCCGAGCGACAGGAAATACGCCAGTTTTACCCGCTGGCTCTCACCGCCGGAAAGGGTACTGCTGCTCTGCCCGAGTTTGATATATCCCAATCCTACATCGTGCAGGGGCATCAGTTTCCGCGCGACTTCCTTCGCCTCGGCTTCCTTGCCGCCTTCAAAAAATTCAATCGCCTCGTCCACGCTCATATTCAGGATGTCATCCACGTTTTTGCCGCGATAACGCACCTCCAGCACGTCGGGCTTGAAGCGCTTGCCGCCGCATTCCTCGCAGACCATCGTCACATCCGCCATAAACTGCATCGGGATATGGACCATTCCCTCCCCCTGGCATTCCGGACAGCGGCCGCCGTCGGTGTTGAAGGAGAAATATTGAGGCCCGTAACCGCCGATAATCGCCGCCTGCTGCATCGACAGCAACTTGCGGATATCGTCATAGGCCTTGAGGTAGGTGACGGCATTGGAGCGCGAACTGCGGCCGATGGGGTTCTGGTCCACGTACTCCACGCGGTCGATGCGGTTAAGGTCGCCGGAAAGACCGCGATGCGCGCCGGGCAGGTCGCCGCTTTCGTTAATCCGCCGGCAGAGCGCGGGATAGAGAATGCTGCCCACGAGCGTCGATTTGCCGCTACCGCTCACGCCGGTCACCACCGTCAGGCAGCCCAGCGCGAAATGCACGTCGATGTCGCGCAGATTGTGCTCCATCGCCCCTTCGACGACAATCTCGCCGCGAGGCTCGCACTTTTTGCGCTGATAGCGGGGCTTCAATCCCCGCAGGTACTGGAGCGTCAGCGACTTTTCCACCGCCGCCGCATCCGCTTCGGCCTCCTGTCCCTGGAAAACGATTTCCCCGCCGAAGCAGCCTGCGCCCGGACCGAGGTCCAGCAGCACGTCCGCGGCGCGGATGATTTCCTCGTCGTGCTCCACGACCACGACGGTATTGCCCAGGTCGCGAAGCCGTTTCAAAACGCTGATCAGCCGCTGCGTATCCCGCGAATGCAGGCCGACACTGGGCTCATCCAGTATGTACATCGACCCCACGAGCGAGGCCCCGAGCGCCGCCACCAGGTTGATGCGCTGGCTCTCGCCGCCCGAAAGGGTGTTGCAGGCGCGGTCCATCGTCAGGTACGCAAGGCCCACGTCGTCAAGGCAGCGGAGCCGGGAAAGGATTTCAGTCAACGGCTCGGCGACGGTTTCCCGTTCCGTATCCGTCAGTTCCAGTCCCGTCAGGAACGCGAGCAACTGCTCCGTGTTCATCCGCAGCAGTTCGTGGATATTCTTTCCCCCGACCTTCACCCATAGCGCTTCCTTGCGCAGGCGGCTGCCCTTGCAGTCCGGGCAGGTCGTCCGGCCGCTGAAGCGGCTCAGCATATATTTGAACTGGATTTTATAGCGTTGCGTCTCCACCCAGGCGAAGAACTCGTTGATACCGACGAGGGAATTTTCGTCCCCTTCCACGCTGTGGGTGTTCCAGATGATGTCCTTCACCTCTTCCGAAAGATGGCACCAGGGCTCGAAAATCGGAATGCCGTAGCGTTCCGCCACCGCAATCAGGTGCTCGCGGAACCAGCCCATCTTGTCCCCGCGCCAGCAGGCGATGGCCCCGTCATAAATGCTTTTGGTCTTGTCCGGGATGACCAGGTCCTCGCTCACACCGATGATTTTCCCGAGGCCCCCGCAGGAAGGGCAGGCGCCCAGCGGGCTGTTGAAACTGAAGAGGAAATCGTCGGGCTTGCGGAAGACGATGCCGTCGCATTCGAAATTACTGTCGAAATCCCGGCGGACGCTCCCCTGCACCACGCCCATTCGTCCTCCGCCGCGGTGGAACGCATCACTGACCGAAGCGAAGATGCGCGTACGCTCGTCGGCGTCATACTCCGCCTGCGGGCGGATTCGGTCAATCAACAGGAACGCCTCTTTCGGATACGCCTCCGGCGCCTGCAGCACGGACTCGATACGCACCGGAGCGCCGTCCGCCAGCAAGCGGGAATAGCCCTGCTCCTTGAGCGAAAGCAGCAGTTCCACCTTGTCGCCGAGGGCTTCCCAGCCAATCTCCGCGACGATGAAAACCGCTTCTCCCTCGTGAATGTCAAGCACATAGCGGAACGCATCGCGCGGTGAATCACAGCGCACCTCCTTGCCGCTCACCGGGCTGAAAGTACGGCCGATGCGGGCAAAGATGAGGCGCAGGTAATCATAGATTTCCGTGGTGGTGGCCACCGTCGAGCGCGGGTTCTTGATATTTACCTTCTGCTCGATGGCCACGGCGGGCGGAATGCCGCCGATGGCATCTACGTCG
>LXOW01182260.1_pt1 | contig 13249 bp, 14 predicted proteins | sample 1368591 | NCBI WGS metagenome assembly LXOW01 (sample SAMN04884650, study PRJNA319009) | bovine gut metagenome | isolation source: Cow rumen | host: Bos taurus | place: Italy: Legnaro (PD) | collected 2014-07-09
CAGCCGCCGAAGGAAGAGAGAAAAGAAGCGAGAGAGGAGGGCGGCGCAGCCGCCCGTAAGCAAGCGGAGCCGCAAGCAGCGGTTTCTCTTTTTTTGTTGGGGGCTTTTTTCTTGGGGGGCTTTTTCTTTTTTTTTTCTCCCCGCCCTATATTCCCTCCAATTTATCTTTCACCTTTCAGTTTTCACATTTCAAATTTCCCCTCTCGTCGACCCTTCGGTGATCCTTCGGCGATCCTTCGACGAAATTCCCGCAACCCCCTAATTCCCAATCTCTTGCAATTTTATCCCCTCACCCCATCCCAACCAACTATCAATCAGCCACATACGCCCATCCCGCCCATTCTGCCTGACCGCAGGGAATGGCCTTGAGCACCGCTGAATCAGATTAAATCTAGCGAAAAACCCCACCCCGCCCATTCTCCCCATTCCGCCCATCAAACCCATTCACCCCATTAGCCCCATTTGTCTTGTATGCTGCAATTTTATTGCAGCCAAAAAGCCACCGTGCCCGGGGCATTAGCCCCGCGCTTCGTCCTGTGGGCGGCCATTTATGGCCGTCAAGAACCCTCTCCCTTCTACGCCCCTTCTATGTGGGGTCCATCTGCCTTCTTTGAATTTTTATACATCACTTTTTTGCACAAAAAAAACAGTCCGCGTTTGCAGACCGCTTTACGCCTTGTGGTTGAATTTTGGAATCAATCTAATTTCCATTTCAGAAATGATAAATGGTATTAGGGTATTTATAAACCAATTAAAATTCAATCATTATGAAACAATTCATGTTCAAACAAGACCTTGCACAGGTCTATTTCGAAGGTTACGACCAAGAGGTCGCTCGCAGACTGTTAGCCCGTGAAATCCACGGCAACGCCGAACTTATGGCCGAATTGGAAGCCACAGGCTACCGTCGTTCACAGAAGCGACTTTCACCCAAACAGGTAGGCATTATCGAGAAGTATCTCGGTTAGTCCGCGCCCTCTAAACCGACACGGCTCCGCAGGTGAAAACCACTCTTGCGGAGCCGTGTCACGAATTTTTTTTGGCTGAATGAGAAAAAATGCGTACTTTTGCAGTCGCAAACGGGGAGAAATCCGTTTGCCAGAGAAAGCGCATTTTCTATTCCGCTATCGGTGAAACTTGGACACTTTCATCAAAGGAATTAAGTCGGAATAAGGATGATTGCCTACTTGGATTGTATTCGTATGTCTACGAAATACACAAGTGGAGCCACATCAAGACCTTATCTACTTAATTCCAATTACAAGGGAGTCCAAGCCCTACCGATAGAGATAGGAAATGGATGGCTCCACTTTCTTCTGTTCACATAAACCTCTCACGAGCCATGAGACAAAATAATTGATGGCATGGACAAAGAGGCAATTAAAACGGAGAGAATGTTGAGGCTGTTTATCGAGAAGAGGAAAGTCGATAACTATCTATTTGAAGGAAACCGTGCAGGGTCCAAATCCTTTACTATAGTTTACAGCGACAATGTTTGTGTATGGGTGCAAAACGCCGTTAAAGATGCTCCTATACATGAACTGAGTATTACTGTGTTACTCAACGGCATTCTGGAGCAGCCCTATGAGGCGTTCACCGTTAAGAAATATGCTGAACTGATTGAAAAATCAGAAGTGCGACGGAAAGAGTCTGACAACAAGACATCCATCCGCACCAAGTATTATTACGCCTTACATGAAGCTTTCTTGAAAGTGTATCCTGTAGAAATGAAATTTAATAATCAGTAATATGAAATACAAAGTATTCCTTTTATCAGTTTTGTTTGCTGCTTTGGCCATCCCTAATAGTGCGAAAGCCTATGATTTTAGTTATACCTATCAGGGAAAAACATTATTTTACAACATTGTAAATGGAGAAGCACAAGTGACATATCAACGATCTCTTGCCCCAACTTACAACAATCCACATCTATCTGGCACAGTGGAAATACCAAATGTTGTTTCCTACAATGGGAACACCTATATAGTGACATCCATTGGCAACAGGGCTTTTGAGAGTTGTAGTTCTATCACGTCTGTCATTATTGGCGACTCGGTCACTTCCATAGGTACATCAGCCTTTCAGAGTTGCACGGGACTAACTTCCGTTACAATTGGCAATCACGTTACCTCTATCGAGTCTCAAGCATTTGGATATTGTACTGGATTGACTTCCGTAACCATCGGAAATTCTGTCATTAGTATTGGTGGTAGTGCTTTCAATGCATGTAGCAGTTTGACCTCTGTTTCACTCGGAAATTCAGTTGCAAGTATTGGTAGTTACGCGTTCTCCCAATGCACCAGTTTAGATTCCATCGTCATTCCCAACTCGGTCACTCATATTGGCCAATATGCTTTCAACCAATGTAGTGGACTTACCTATTTAGACCTAGGGAATGGTGTTTCGTATCTTGGCTTTTGTGCTTTCAGAGATTGTGACTCGCTGACTTCTATCACCATTCCAAGCTCTGTTGACACCCTCTATGGGAGTGTCTTTTCGTCATGTAATAACCTAACCACAGTATACTATAATGCAACCAACTGTTACGAGTATACAAATTATGGCAGTTACAGGTCATTCGCCTATTGCAGTAGTCTCGATACTGTGTTTGTTGGGAACAGCGTTCAGACCATGCCATCAGACTTGTTCTATAACACAAGCATTTCTACTGTGATAATAGGAGATTCGGTTTCTACTATCAGCGCGGGTGCTTTTGATGGCTGTAGAAAGCTTACTTCTGTTTTTATTCCTAATAGTGTCACACGAATTGAGCAATCTGCATTTAATGGATGCGATAGCTTGTGTTCAATAACCATCCCCAATAGCGTCAATTTTATTGGAACAGCTGCATTTGTTGGAAATAGTTTAAGAACTATCATTATTGGTAATGGAGTTGACACTATTGAACAATCGGCATTTGGTCATAGTGATTATTATTATATAACAGATACAGTGTATATTTACATGATGTCTGAAACAGTCCCAACGTTTGTTAGTCATTTATCACCATTTCATTTCCTCAGATGTGCATTTGTGTTACAGGGATGTACAGCATTCGAAAATTACCGCACTTATAACAACTATGTGGATGGAACCTATACTTATAATTTTGCAGCACAAACCTTGCTGTATCCTGCCGATGACTTAATCCTCAATGTTTCTTCAAATAATACCGATAGAGGAACTGCTCAAATCGTGCAACTTTATGGTCATGATGTGCGCTGTGATTCAACTGCCGTAATTTCAGCTATGGCCAACAGCGGTTACCATTTTGACCACTGGAGTACAGGCAGCACGTCAAATCCGGACACGTTACACCTTACGAGCAATACCAGTATAACGGCCTACTTCGTTTCTAACAATGCAACACAATATAACCTGACTGTCAACTCTGCAGACCCAACTATGGGTAGCGTCAGCGGAGGAGGTACCTATAGTGAGGATGCAGCAGCCACATTGACTGCCACGGCCAACAGCGGTTACCATTTCACACATTGGCAGGACGGCAATACACAGAATCCGCGAACCATTATTGTTTCATCCAATGCTACTTATACCGCCTATTTCGAAGCCGATGATTTCGGCACCACTTGTGTCATCACCCAATTCCCATACACGATGAATTTCGATAACGACACCATTGCTACTTGCTGGGAAACGTATGATGGCGATGGGGATGGTATGTCGTGGTTTCTTAATGGCAATCATGGAGTAGGTGGCACTGGCTGTATGGCGGTCATATATAATAATTCCGGAGCGAATGACGACTATCTGTACTCTCCATGGATACTCACCCCCGGCAGCTATACTATCTCATGGAAGGCCTGTGCAATGAGTTCCAATTATCCCGAAACTTATAGCGTATATTATTCATCGGATTCATTGTTGTTCAGTGAAACTATCTCCAGCACCAGTTACATGACACGTTCTGCTCAGTTTACTGTCAATGCCGGCGATAGTGCATACATAACGTTCCACTATACCAGCAATGACATGTATTATTTATTCATTGATGACATCGTTATCACCCAGAACATCACGGCATACACACTAACGGTCAATTCTGCCAATCCGTCTATGGGAAGCGTCAGCGGCGGAGGCACCTACAATTCGGGAGCAACGGCCACATTGACCGCCACGGCCAACAGCGGCTATCACTTCACACAGTGGCAAGATGGCAATACCAGTAATCCACGTACTGTGACTGTTACTGGCGATGCCACCTACACTGCTTATTTCGAAGCCGATGCTCCGACGCAATACACACTCACCGTTACTACTGCCAATCCGTCTATGGGAAGCGTCAGCGGCGGTGGCACCTACAATGCNNCCTACAATGCTAATGCAACAGCCACATTAACCGCTACAGCCAACGACGGCTACCACTTCACCCATTGGCAAGACAACAACACACAGAACCCGCGTATTGTAACCGTCACAGCCAATGCTACCTATACAGCCTATTTTGAACAGGATGCCACCGACCCCTGCACAATTACCACTCTGCCCTATACGGAAAGTTTCGAGGGTTCAATGGATTGTTGGACGATTGTCGATGCCAACAACGATAACAACACTTGGGTAGTATCGAATTCCTTCGGAGAAGGTTCTGGTGTAGTCAATCCTCATTCTGGAAGCAAAATGGCAGCGTCATTCTCATGGAACACCAATCCCTTCAATGCAAACGAATATCTCATTTCTCCAGCCATTGTTCTTCCAAGTAGCAACATCTCTCTTTCTTGGTGGTACAGAGTCAATGGGGAATACCCAGCAGATAAACTTGCAGTAAAGGTATCCACCACCACTAATGCCACAAGTTCGTTCACAAACACCCTTATTGACATCACCCCCACAGCAGCCAACAACAACTGGACGCTTCAAACGGTGGATTTGTCGGCTTTCGCGGGTCAAACTATTTACATCGCTTTCCATCACCATGACACCTATGACAATAATTACATCTGTATTGACGATATTACCATTAGCCAAGGCACGACACCTACCCAGTACACTATTACCGTTAATTCAGCCAATTCCTCTATGGGTAGCGTCAGTGGTGGTGGCACTTATAACTCTGGATCCACAGCCACGCTGACTGCTATTGCCAACAGTGGCTACCGTTTCGACCATTGGCAAGATAACAACACGCAAAATCCGCGTACAATCACCGTTACAGGCAATGCTACCTATACAGCCTATTTCGTGGCAACACAGGGCATAGGCGATGTGATTGCAGATGCTGTCAATGTTTATACACTCGGTGGTCAGATTGTGGTTGAGACCGATCTAAAAGACGAAATCAGCATTTACGACATCGTAGGCCGTAAGGTGGATGGCGGTCGCAAGACCCGCTTCGATGTTCCGGCATCCGGCGTGTACCTCGTCAAGATAGGCTCCTCGCCAACACAAAAGGTGGTTGTGGTGAAATAATCCGCTCTTTTACACAGCCTTACCCGAAGCCTCTCCCTAACACGGAGGGGCTTCGCTATTTTTATTGCCAATTTTTCTCAAATCGGCCTCTTTTACCCCCATAAACACACTTTTCCCCAATCTCTCCAAGAGGATAGTATCAGTATAGATTGGGTCCATTATCAGTATAGAAAGAGGACAATGCCATACCCCACTTTTGAGGTTTATTCTATTTTCGCACCGTCTTTCGAAAGTCAAAGTAAACAAATTGTAAAACCTCAAAAGAAAAAATGTATGGCAATATATCAATTCAAGCAAGACCTTGCCATGGCCTATTTCGATGGCTGTAGCAAGAAAACCGCGAGCCGCCTCCTCGCCCGTGAAATCAACCTCACCCCAGGCCTCCTCGACGCCCTCCCGCCCCGCCCAAAAACGCCTCTCCCCCCGCCAACTCCAAATCCTCTTCTCCTATCTAGGTGAACCCTAAGCCCCCGCCACCAAAGAAATATCAAGTCCTCTACCCCTAACACAACCAAGGGCGAGACCTCCCGGCCTCGCCCTCAATTTTCATTTTTCAGCGTCTGCTTATGTTTATACAGCAATACCCGTCCGCATCACATCATCATATAACGGCGAAGGATGGCACTCTTCCAACAAAACAGGTTCTATCAAAGTACTAACGCTTCGGGTAGCACGCCATAGTTTCGGTACAACAGTGAACCAATCATCCTTTAACTCGGGAATCACAACGGCCACATCAATATCACTCTCTGGGCTTGCATAACCCTTGCTATAGGAGCCGAACATGTACACTTTCGACGTGTCGAACATGCCAGATATCGTCTGCTTATACTGTCGCACTAGGCTTAAAGCTTGCTCTTTATCCATGACTGCATTTCTTTTGTTCTGTCAATAATACTGCGGCAATAATCCGGGGTTAACCCTCGTGAAAGTGCTTCCTTATAAGAAGGATAGCGGGCTTCAATGTTCATCGGAATCATCAAATCGATGAAATGCAGTTGATCTTCATTCATCTCTTTGGAAAGCCCACAACCCATTGCCAAACGTTCAAGGTTATGCGTGTACGGAGGCTCGGCATCCTGTGTGGCCGTCCAATAGGCCTTGAGGACTTTTTCAATGACCTGATGACACATGAAAGCAACATAAAGCCACCGCCCACCATTGTAAAGTGTCTCGGCAGTGTCAAGGTCATAATCAACCAAATCCAACCAATATTTAACCTTTTCTTCCTTATTCATAACATTTCATTAACGTAACACTTTTATTTTTATTGTGTGGTGAAAATCAAAAGTTGTCTATGTGGCGTAACTTGTTCTAAAACAAAAGTTCCACCCTGGTTCGCTATTCAAGTGGGAAGCGTGGTGGAAACTGTCGGTGCAAAGATACGCACTTTTTTCATTCTGACAAAATATTTTTTACATATTTTTCTCATTTGCTCTTATTGTCAATGCATTATCTATTATTGCCAACGGCAAAAACCTCGTCTTCCTCACCCTCAATTTCCACTTTTTCCACCTCTCATTTCCCCCCTTTTGCTCCTTCCCACCCACCTCCGCATCGCGACAATCCCACCCCGAACACACCCGTAACGCACCCCCGACGCCCACCGGAAGCTGACAAAGCCCGATTCCGTTTTTTGCCACCCCTGTACTTTTGCGCCGTCTTTCAAGCCTAACGATAGGTGCACATGTCGCGACAGCCGAGAGGACGAGCAACCGAAAGTCAAACCCTTTAACAAAGAAAGGAACAACACAATGGCAAAAATCTTTGGAGCAAACACCAAAATCAGTGGTAAGGTAGGCCAGCTTCTCTACCGCCAGACCCGCACGGGTACCGTCATTAGCGAGCTGCCCGTCAAGCCCGCCATCCCGCGACGCAGCGCACGACAGATGGACCGTCGCACCCAGTGGGGCAATCTCGCCGCCATCTACAAGCAGTTCGACTCTATGCTGCGCCGTGGCTACGAGAACCTGCCGCCCCAGATGTCCGTCTTCAACGCCTTCATCCAAGCCAACATCGATGTGGTTAAGGTCTATATCACCAAGACCATCCGTCTCAACGGCGGTGCTATCCTCGCACCCTATCAGATTACGCGTGGCAGCCTCCCCAGCATCAGCATGGCCAAGAACGCCTCCAACATCCTTGTGAGCAGCGTCCGTCTCGGCACCCTTGCTATCGACGCCAACACCACCATTGGACAGTTCTCGCAGGCCATCATCGATAACAACGACGCTTTCGACGAGGGCGACCAGCTCACCTTCTTCCATGGCCTCCAGACCATCGACACCGTGACCCGCACCCCTCGCGCCACCATCCGTGGCTACAAGGTCGTGCTCAACACCGCCGAGGACACCAAGCTCTGGGATGTCGTGGATAGGATTGGCTTCTCTGTGACCGACAACTGCCTCGCCACCTCGCAGCAGATCACCAACGGCGCCGCCGTCTGGGTGCATAGCCGCGAGACTGCCGACGGCGCCCTGAAGGTCAGCACCCAGCTTTTCTTCGTCGAGAACTCGGCCCTTGCCACCTATCAGGGACGCACGGCCTTCACCGCCGCCGCCAACAGCTACGGCGGCATCAACTCCGCCGCCGTCTATCTTCAGCCCGAAGTCGTAGGCCTCGATCCCGTCACGCCCTGACTGCCCACCCTCCGCCGACTGCTCCACGGAGGACGCTCCCTCGTCCTCCGTGGCCACCGGCTAACCCTCACCAGTAGTTAAGATGTAACAAGGGTCGTCCTGTGTGGGTGGCTTCAGCCACCGCCCATTAGACCCATCAAAATGAACATCAACCAATGGAAGACTTAGAGATTACCACCCTGCCTGTCGCCGACCGTCGCGACCTTCCCAAGCTCCGCACTCTGGGCTATGATGACGAGGGCAACGCCGCACAAGTCCGCCTTTCCGACTTGCTGCCGCAACAGATACAGGCCGCCAGCATCGACTTCATGAATGGCCTTTATATCGCCCGTCAGCCTTTCGTCCCTGGCACCTCCGAGGTCTATGTCAACGGCCTCCGCTACACCCTCGGCAAGGACTACAAGGAGCTGGTCAACGACAATGCCGCCGATGGCTTCGAACTCCCCGGCATCGAAAGCGACGACGAAATCATCCTCAAAGCCATCCCCTTAATCCATTAAAACAAAGAAGAATCAATCGGGCTTTGTCAGGTGTAGGCAGCTTTAGCTGCCGCCCATTAAACCCACATCGCCCATTAGACCTATCAAAAAAGTAAAAGATTATGCAGAAATTAAAAGTAAAACAAATCGACGGCGTAGTATCGCCCGCAGTCTCCGACGACTGGTCAACCCTGACCGACCAACTGGCCACCGCTGCCTCAACAAGCGCAAAGATAGACAATGCCGTCAGCGGCGCCATGGACGGAGCCCTCCAGTCCGTCACCGGCGGCAATGCTGAGAGTGGCAAGTATGTCTCTGCCGTCACCAAGGAAGGCACCGCTGTCAAGGTAGCCAAGACCGCCCTCCCAGTTACGGGTGTCAACACCACCAACACCGCTGGCAGCGGCACCACCACCAAGGCTGTCGTCAGCCTCGCCCTTTCCAATGGCAAGGTCGTGGCCACCGAGAAAACCATCGCCTTTCCCAATCCTCCCGTCCTCACCCTCGACAGCATGGACTACACCGCCGAGATCACCCTCACCAAACCGCCCTTTGCCGAGAGTGCCGTCGCCGTGTTCGTCAACGGCCTGATGCAGCCGCCCGCCGACTACACCCTTGCCGACAACAAGCTCACCTTTAAAGACCCTGAGCGTTATGCCAAGGGCGACACCGTCAACGTCATCTATCTCACCGCCGCTTAATCCTAACCAAGCAAGCCGACCGCACCGCGGGCAGTCGGCTTGCTCCCCTTTATTTCGCCCATTAACCCCATTAGCCCCATTAAACCCACAAAGAAATGCGCCCAATCACCGAAATCATCATCCATTGCACCGCCACACGCCCCGATGCCGAATGTACCGTGGAGAGCATAAGAAGATACCATCGCAGCCTCGGCTGGCACGACATCGGCTATCATTATGTCATCTACCCCGACGGCAGCGTCCACTCCGGCCGCCCCGTCGAGCAGGCGGGCGCCCACTGCCCCGGACACAACGCCCGCAGCATCGGCATCGCCTATGTCGGCGGCCTCGACGACGACGGCCGTCCTGCCGACACCCGCACCGAAGCCCAGTGCCTCGCCCTCCTCCAACTCGTCCGAGACCTGATGGAAGAACACTCCATCACCTCCATCCACGGCCACAACGAGTTCTCCAACCGTGCCTGCCCCTGTTTCGACGTCCAGCAATGGCGCAAAGAAGTAGGCCTGTAGCTATCAAAAGCCCCATCGGGGCGACAGAATTTAGCCGTGGGTGAAGCGCAGCGAAACCCACGGAAAACCGATTCCCATTCATTTGAGCCCTGTAGGGGCGACACAAAAACCCGATACATCATGAACAATTTATGGAACATCATCTTATCCGTCCTAACCCTCGTCGCCGGTGGCGGCTGGCTGTTCGACCGCCGCCGTCATCGGCAGGAGGTCGAAAGCCTGAAGGCCGACAACCGACAGAAGGACATGAACCTGTCGAAGATGTACGTCGACGAGTTCAAGGAAAACATTGCCGATCCCCTGCGGCGTGAAGTCAGGGAATTACGCACCGAAGTAAACCATTTGAGAAATGCGATACAAAAGATTAACGACTGCCCTCATAGCGACGCTTGCCCTGTCTACAGCGAGTTGCAGAAGCAGCAAGACCGTGACGCAGCAGACCCACAATGAAGCCGTCCACGACACCGTGATTGAGACCGTTACTCTCACCATCCACGACACCGTGCGCGAGACCACCACCATCCTCGTCCAAACCAACGAAACCGGCGACACCACACGACTCACCACCAACCGCGACCGCGAGAAGATAACCTCTCGCGACCGCACTTCCGACCACACCCATCACACTACCCAAACCGAAACCGCCAGCACCACCAAAGAAACCACCAAAACCTCCCCCATTAGCCCCATTCAACCCATCAACCCCAAATCCCCCATCAAACTCCTTCTAATCTCCTTCCTCCTCGGCCTCCTTCTCATCCCCCTAATCAAACTCATCCGTCATCTAAAGAAATGGCCTCTATAGTGTGTGCCGCGATTCTGTCGCGACCAATTCACGTGTTCCTAATCCTCCGTCCCGTGTAGATGGCTTCAGCCATCGTTTCTGTCGCGTTTTGTTAAAAATGCTGTTTTTTAGAAAAAAGTTGTTCGTAGATTTGGTTGTTTCAAAAATTTTTCCGTCTTTTGCATTTCGACATAGTTTAACACCAAAAATAGAGCAATATGGATAGAGAAGAACTTTTTGAGGCATTCATCAATGAATGTAAAAAGAAAAAACAAATATGTGGTTCGGGGAATCCCAATGCTCACATTCTTCTTATAGGTCAAGAACATTATTCAAAAGAACCAATAAAAAATGATGAGGAATGGAAACATTATCTAGATGATAATTATTCTTACTGTTTGATGGATAATCCATGGGTTGATAATAGTGAGAATAATACCCAATGGAGGAATTTCCAGAACAAATCAAAAACCTGGCTCTATTACCAAAATCTAATAAATAATGCTCTTCCTAACCGTATGAAACGAGCGAGACGTGGCGAGCGGGATTTTGAGTTTGATGCTTTCACAACTGAATTAAACAATGAAGCGAAACCCACAAGTCGGATAGTGGGGAATGATAAAAATCAAAGAAAAGAGTCAAAAAGGAAGTTGTACGATAGAATCGCTGAAAGATTAGAACTTTTAAAAGAGTCCGATTTTATACAGTCTTTTCCAGTAATAGTACTGGCTTGTGGTGGATATATCGTAAATCGGGAAGAAAAAGGTATTCTCCAAATTAATGACACCTTTGGGGTAAAATACGATAACGAGTTGAACGCAAACGATATCCCCAAAGGATGGCATAAGAGTGAGAAGGGAAGAATGTGGTTTACCACACATCATAGTGACGATGGAAGAAAATTGGTCATTCATACTTGGCAGTTAAGCCGCCGTGTGGATAGTATGTTATTGGAGGAGATGGCAAAGATTATCAATGAACACTTAACAAATCTTGCTTTAATATGAAACCGTCGGCAACAGCTTTGAGAATGCTGCATGCATTCTGTACCTTTGACGAGGAGCTGGAAGAATATTTCTACGGTTTCATTGACGGCGAGGGCAATGTGGTCATCCCGCCGAAATACGAAGTGGCGGAGGACTTCTCGGAGGGACTTGCCCTTGTGGCTGAATACGGATGGGGCCGTGCCTACGGTTTTATCAACACTCGCGGCGAAGTGGTTATCCCGCCTTTGGAGGGCATCACCGTTTTGAGTGCATTCCATGAGGGACTTTGCCTAGTGGAAGTCGACGGCAAGAGCGGGTACATTGACAAGACTGGGGCGATGGCCATCGCCCCGCAGTTCGATGCAGCATACGATTTCAGACATGGCGTTGCGCTTGTGAGCAGCGATGCTGACAGCGACGACCATTGGGGCTTTATCGACAAGACGGGCAAGCTCATTGTTCCGTTGAAATACCGTCGGGCAGAGCCGCCTACCTTTTGGTACACCGACGACGGCCTTCTCCGTCTCCTCGACGGCAACGAGACCTACTATTTCGACACCACAGGCAAGCAGATTTGGCCGAAAGAAGGATAGTGTTTCAATCTAAAAAATGTAGTCTTGTGGGCCAAATCATACGCCAACTACTACCATGTAGTCTGAAGTCATCAAAAAAGCGGTATCGCTTGCAGCGATGATATTAAAAAAAGAAAAAGCCCCCAATAAGGTATCGCCTATGGCGATGATTGATTTATGAAAAAAGCCCCCAACAAAAAAAGAGAAACCGCTGCTTGCGGCTCCGCTTGCTTACGGGCGGCTGCGCCGCCCTCCTCTCTCGCTTCTTTTCTCTCTTCCTTCGGCGGCTGCGCCGCCTCCTTTTCTTGCCCTCTCCGCGCTTCTCTCTCCTCTTGTGGGCGGCTGCGCCGCCCCTCCTCTTTGCTTCTCCTCTCGCGCTTCTTTCGGGCGGCTGCGCCGCCCTACCCCTTCCGCTTCTCTTCCTCTTCTCCTCGCTTCTTCGGCGGCTGCGCCGCCTCACTCTCCCCCGCGCTCTCGTGGGCGGCTGGCGCCGCCCCCTCGCCCCTCTCCTACACTATGAAATCGCGTCTCTCCGAGACGCACATGGGGATAGGTGTTCCTCTATCCCCAGACTGCGAAAATCAGAGATTTTCTTGTCAGGGGTTATTGAGATTGAGCCTCTCCGAGGCTTGTTTTGTTACCGTCACATGTCATGAACTTTTTTTCTTTTAGCTTCTTCCTTGATTAACCATTGCGTTACCGTTTTAGGATATACCGCTTTGAATTTTAAAGCATTTGGCCACAAATTTCTTTCCTTCGGAAAGTTTTTCTTGCTAATTCGGAAAAAGTTCGTACCTTTGTAGATTGGCTAAATGCTTTAAAATTAATATAATTAATTATATCCTAAAACGTTAACGCAATGGTTAAAGAAAAAAAGTTTATGACATGTGACGGTAACTGCGCTGCAGCGCATGTGGCCTACATGTTCAGCGAGGTAGCAGCTATCTACCCCATCACCCCGTCCAGCCCTATGGCCGAGTATATCGACGAGTGGGCCGCCGGCGGTCGTAAGAACCTCTTCGGCGAGACCGTGAAGGTCGTCGAGATGCAGAGCGAGGCCGGCGCCGCCGGCGCCGTGCACGGCTCGTTGCAGGCCGGTGCTCTGACCACCACCTACACCGCTTCGCAGGGTCTGCTGCTGATGATCCC
>LXOW01346786.1_pt1 | contig 13245 bp, 15 predicted proteins | sample 1368591 | NCBI WGS metagenome assembly LXOW01 (sample SAMN04884650, study PRJNA319009) | bovine gut metagenome | isolation source: Cow rumen | host: Bos taurus | place: Italy: Legnaro (PD) | collected 2014-07-09
CTTTTTTGCTTTTTAGAACGGCAGGTCGTCAGTCTCTGGCGGGAAACTTTCCTCCAAAGGCTGCGGTGAAGCCGGAACAGTAACCGGCGCCGTAGTCGTCATATTCGGAACTTTTTGCTCCGTCTCGTCAGACTTGCTGCTCAAAATGGTGAAAGTGGAAGCTTCAACCTCCGTAATGTAACGCTTTGTACCGTTGTCTTCCCAACTGCGGGTACGGAGTTTCCCCTCCACGTAAATCATTTTACCCTTCACCAAATACTTTTCGGCATTCTCGGCCAAATTGCGCCAACATACAATGTTGTGCCATTCGGTGAATTCTACCCGATTGCCTTCTTTGTCTTTGCGATACTCGGAAGTGGCCATTGTGAAATTGGCTTTCTTGACACCTCCTTCAAATGTGCGGACTTCGGGATCCTTGCCCAAATGTCCCACTAAAATAACTTTGTTTACTCCTGACATGTTTTTTAGGTTTTAAATTCGGTGCAAAGATACAAATAAATTTTATATTTTTGATAATTGTTGAAAAATTATTCGATTTTGGCCTCAAATGTTAATTTTTATTTTGCGGCTTATATCCCGACCTATTCAATATTTGCTGTGAATCAGTGTCTTCCATCAAAGCTTGAAGAGTGACCTCAGGATTGTTTTCCATATATTTCTGGATAATCTTCCAGCCGATGAACACTCCCATTCTGCCAGGTGAGCTGTTGTTAAACGGTTTGGTAAAGGGAGTATCGTCCACGAACTGGCGGATATCTTTGTTCTGTTTGGAAAACAGCAGGTCTTTTTCGATGATATAAGACCACACTTTTCCCTGATTCTTCATCGCCCATTCATACTTCTCGGGAGTATATTCAATTACATCCGCCTCAAGCTTGTCGGGAAACATCATCTCGGTGAAATACATCTTCTTGCCTTCATATATAATATTGTCCAACAAAGTCAACGGCTGCTTCTGAGACAGATACCTATACACAAGCGCCTTGCTCACACATTCCACCACCAGATACTTCTTGTCGCAACGCTGAATCACAAACATGGGCATCCCTATCTGTGCATAATACTTGTAGTCGCTGCCCAGATACATGTCCAAATGGATGAAAATGTCGTTACCATAACCATACACCGTGGGCATATCGATATTCAATCCGGGTACCAAAGTATAAAAGACAGGCAAAGAGTCGTCAGGAAAATAGGTCAGGTAGTAGCTCATCGCTGCATTCAGCTCCGCTTCAATGTCCTTCAAGTCGGGGAAAGCCCTCATCACATCCTCATAGATTTCCCTAATAATGGGGTCGGAGATATAGGCTTTCAGCTGATACAGCATCTGTGGGTCTTTCCAAGCGTTTTGATCAATCAGAATCTCGGGATACTCTGTCGCAAGTTGCTTCAGTTTTTCAGTCAAATGGGCAGTATCCAATGAAAACAAGGCCTCTTCATATCTTTTGATATGGATATCTATCTGTTTCTCCGCCTTACGCAAGTCAGCATTACTGACCTCATGCTTGCGGCTGTTGTCAGAAGAAGAGGCATTGTGGTGATGCCATAGTATAATACCTGCCGCCACCAACAGAAGCACTGCGGCAGTAATCCATAAAACCAGCTTTTTTCTCATCATTCTATTCGATGCCAGCCATGTGTTTCATGAACTGGATTCTGAAATAAGAGTCAGGGTTCTCCACTTTTTTGTAGCTCATCAGTCCACGGAAATCATCCACCGAGTTGTAGCCGTGTTTCTCCATCCAGTCCTTCAATTCCATCAGCATGGTGGTACCATAATTGATGCCCTTCTGATAGAACACCGAAGCCGCCTGAACACTATTGGCACCAGCCAGCAGCAGTTTAATCAGGCCTTTGCTGTCATGCACACCCGTGGTAGCTGACAAATCGCAGCGCAGATTGCCGCTCAACAGTCCTGTCCAGCGCAGCGTGTTGCTCAGCTCATACTCGTTGCCCAAACTGTTGGTGGAGGAGAACTCCAGCTTGTCGATGTTGATATCAGGCGCATGGAAACGATTGAAAATCACCAGTGAACTGATACCGGTATAGGACAGTTTCTGCAGGAAATGAGCCATATCGGTGAAATAGGTGGAAACCTTCAGGGCAAAAGGAATCGAAATGGTCTTTTTCAGATTCTCCACCAATTCCACATACGACCTATAATAGAAATCCGCATTATGCTCAAAGCTTGCCGGCAGAATGAAATAATTAATCTCCAATGCCTTTGCTCCGGCGTCCTGAATCAACTTGGCATACTTGGTCCATCCTGTGGGAGATGCACAGTTCACACTGGCAATCACCGGAATAGACAACTGCTCGGTAGCATTCTTAATCAGGTCAAGATACTTGGCGGAAGAAGCCATCTCCTGATACTGCACCATGTAATCGTATGCCTGACGATACATCAAAGCGCTCTCGTCGTCCACCACTGCATTCACTTCGTGACGGATTTCCTCCTCAAAAATGGATTTTAGCACCACTGCACCGAAACCAGCCTCCTCGGCCTGTTTGAGTTTATCAATATCTTTGGTCAATGCGCAACTGCCCAGAATCAGCGGGCTGCGCAACTTGAATCCCATGTATTTTACTGAAAGGTCAACCATAGCTTTATGTTGATTTGTTTATTTGTTGAATTGTTTATTTGTTTTTTCAACTAAGAATTAAGAGTTAAGAATTAAAACTGATAGAAGTGGAATTCTTAGTTCTTAGTTTTTAATTCTTAATTAGATTTAAGGCGAAATCGAAAGTGCTGCCGGGTTTAATCTCGCGGGGTTGCTTGCCGAACTTCAGCACTCGCATCGGACGCTCACCCATCAGCGTAATGCGGTCGTTCTCCACCCACAAAGCGGTAGCCTCACGCAAGCCTGCCACCGTGATTTCCTGGTTCACGGCCAAGAATTCCTCAATTCTCACCTGTCTGGTTTCCCCACCATGACGGATAGCGTCGTTGATTTTTTCCGGATAGGGATCGATGTAATGAGGATTGATTTGGAAAGGCACGAAGTCGAAGCAGTCAAAGCTTTCGGGCATCACCACCGGCATATCGTTGGTCGTACGCAAAGTGGGACAAGCCACATTGGAACCAGCGCTCCAGCCCAAGAAAGGAGTACCTTCCAGCACCTTGCGGCGCACGGGCTCAATCAGTTTGTATTTGTGGATTTCCGACACCAGATGGAAGGTATTGCCGCCACCCACCATAATCACATCGGCCTTGTTGACAGCCTCCACAGGATTCTTGGCTTTATGAATAGAGGTCACCTTGAAACCGAAATCCTTGAACACCTTCTGCACCCTTTCGGTATAGGCATCGTAGCTTTCCGGGTAAGCTTTTCCGCCAATATTGATACCCGCATAGGGGAAGAAAAGGATGTTTTTCTTTTCGTTTTTCAGAAAGTCAGCAATCAAAGGCATACACCAGCCAAGATACTGTTCCTTATAGTTTGTGGAATTACTGATCAGCAAGAGTTTCATAACAATATTATTTTTAGGGTTAAGGGTGCAAATATACATAAAATTCCTGAATTACACACAGACGTATAAATTTTTATTGTAGGTACGCGGTCATCACGAATCGCAAAAATGTTTTATTGTAGGGACGCAATTCATCGCGTCCGCTGAAAAACATAGAGGATAGATACAAATAATTCCATTTTCAATTGCAAACGACAAAAGATCAAACCAACGGTAAGTGCAGCCACACCGTCCCGTACGCCCCAACCATCGGCGTTGCCTACGCACGCAGCATCAGGGCAAGGACGGCCTGAAAGGCCGAAATATATTAGCGTAGGGCCTTGGCCCTACGTATCGGTTCCCCCGATATTAAAAACCACCCTATAGGGGTGGAATAACTAAACGGCTGACGATAATTTTATACGCCCCTTACAGGGGCAATGGGGATGGTGGTATCTCCATCATACACAGGGGCAAGCCCCTGTGCTAGGTTATATACCCCCTATGGGGGTGTTAGGCCGCGGTCTGCGGTCTGACCAAAAATAAAGTCTCGAAGAGACGCCACTCTCCATAACCCCGCACATCAGTATGGGGGAGCTCCAACTCCGCTCAAACTCCCTTCCAACTAGGCTCAAACAAGGCTCAAAGTCCGCTCAGATACCGCTCCAACTCCGATGCAAGTCCGATGTAACTCCGATACAACTCCCTTCCAATACCCTTACAAGTCCGACCCAACACCGTTGTGACTCCCTTTTAAACACCCTTTAACCACTATTTAGACAATTGGACAAGATCTTAACGCTGACCGTGGCGCTGAAATCGGCGACAACGTTGAGGCCAGCTCTGGCAAGGCTGTCACCGACAACAACGGCGCGACCCTGTCCTTTGTCTATGACACCCCGACCGCCCAAATCTATACCGGGGATATGGACTCCCTTATTGGTCAGTCCACCAACCTTGATGATGAGGAGGAGGAAGAGACCACATAGAATCCTTTTTCGTATTATTTTGAATTAGTTTTGAAAAGCCGTTGCGATTTGTAACGGCTTTTTTTGTAGTTTTGCCGTTGAGTTAATTGTTGATGAAAATGAAAAGAAATCGTATTTTTTTTATTACCGCAATATCATTTATTGCAATGTTATCTGCTTGTTCCAAGGGCGTTTATTATCCTAACCTTTATTCCTCACAAAGTGTTTCAGAACCCGTTGAAAAATCTTCATTTAAGTTGTTTTCAACAAGTGATGAGAACACCTTTTTGAAACTTGATACTAGAAATGGGAAAATTTGGCAGGTTTATGTAACAAGTGATTATCCAGATTGGAGCTTCAGTCAACCTTTGTCAACGACATCCTTAATAGATGCATCAGAAGAAAAAAACGGAAGGTTTACTCTGTATCAGTTCCATGGTCAATCTTTTATATTATTAGACCAAATTGATGGCAGAGCATGGTTGGTTAAATGGTCGGTAGATGAAGATAAAAGAGGTATCACAATTATTAAAAACAAGAATCAACAATAGGGCGACCGGGCACGCTTTCCGCTCGAATTTCGTCCTTGCGTCCTCATAACCGCTTCAATCGTTGTCGCGGTATTTAGTGACAAAACATAGTATAAATAATGACAAAAATACACATACTACCCAGTGAGTTCAAACAGAAGCTGGAGCTGCAGATGGCAAACGCCATCAAGGCGGGGTTTCCGTCGCCGGCTGACGATTACCAGCACGATGCCCTTGACTTCAACCGCGACCTGATAAAGCATCCCGAGGCCACCTTCTATGGCCGTGTGGACGGTGACAGTATGGTGGAGGCGGGTATCAACGATGGCGATATTGCCGTTATTGACCGCAGTGTGGATGCCAGTGATGGTGATGTGATTGTGGCTTTTGTCAACAATGAGTTCACGATCAAGTATCTTGACCTTAGCCACAAGGCTGACGGCTATATTGAGCTGAAACCCGCCAACAAAAAGTACCATCCCATCAGAATAGAAGATACCGACAACTTCGAGGTGTGGGGTGTGGTGGTATGGACTATCCACAGCTGGAAACGCTAACCCCTGAAACCTGAAACTTGAAACCCCATGTACGGCATTGTGGATTGCGACAACTGCTACGTCTCCTGTGAGCGTGTGTTCAGACCCGACCTGAACGGCAAGCCCGTGGTGGTGCTGTCGAACAACGACGGTTGCATAGTGGCACGTTCCAACGAGGCCAAGAAGCTGGGAATCAAGGCGGGTATGCCTTATTTCAAGTTGGAACAGGAGTTCCCGGGACAGAAAATTGCCGTTTTCTCAAGCAATTACGAGCTGTATTGAGAGCTGACGGGAAGGGTGGTGAGCATCATCCGCCAGGAGGCACCGCAGTATTTTCGCTATTCCATCGATGAGTGTTTTGTGTACCTGGACGGCATGGAGCACATTGATCTGAAACAATGGGGCGAGAACCTGTATAAACGCATCCGCAAGTCGGTGGGCGTTCCTGTGAGCATCGGGCTGGCTCCCAACAAGACCCTGGCCAAGATGGCCAGCCATTTCGCCAAGAAATATCCCGGCTACAGGCATTGCTGCCTGGTGGACAGTGACGAAAAGCGCAAGAAGGCGCTGAAGCTGTATCCCATTGGCGAGGTATGGGGCATAGGCCGCAGATATGCCGCCAAGCTGGAAGCCCAGGGGGTGAAGACGGCTTGGGATTTTGCCTCATGGCCGAGAGACAGGGTGGTGTCCACCTTCCACAATGTGGTCATCCTGCGCACCTGGGCCGAGCTGAACGGCGAAGACCGTGTGCCCAATGAGGCTATGGCGAAGAAACAGAGCATCTGCACCAGCCGCAGTTTTAACGGGATGGTCAAAGACTTGGAAACGCTGAAGATACATGTGAGCAACTATGCGGCACGCTGCGCCGAGAAATTAAGGCGGCAAAACACCGTGGCCTCCATCGTGGGGGTGTTTGTGAACACGAACTATTTCCGTGAGGATTTGCCCCAGTACTGGAAGTTCGAGGAGGCGACACTGCCCACCGCCTCCAATTCGGCGGTCACCTTGGTGAAAGCCGCCAATGAGCTGCTGGCAAAGATATATAAGCCCGGCTACTCATACAAGAAAGCGGGAGTGATTGTGATGGGTATCAGCCCTGACTCGCCCATACAGCTCAACCTGTTTGACATCAACGCCGAGCGTTTTGAGAAACTGAAATCGCTGGATGCGGTGATAGACCGCATCAACAGGCTTCACGGCACGGAGACTGTCATCTTGGGTGCGCAGCAGTACCCCCAGCGCAACGCCGAGGGCAAAACCGAGGTCTTTGCCAACGCCATCAAGCATGACTTCCGCAGCAAGAATCCCACCACAAGGTGGAGTGATATTATCAAGTTGAAGTAGATCTTTTCTTCACACTTTTCGCTGTGATCGAAAAGTGTGCAAAAGATCAAGCCGACGGTAAGTGCAGCCGCACAGGCCCGTACGCCCCAACCGTCGGCGGGGCCCCCGCACGCAGCATCAGGGAGGCAACTGCGTCCTCGCAGTTGCATGAATTGTAGAGACGCGATTAATCGCGTCTCTACAGGGGAAAACCAACTTGGCCTTACGGGAACACAAAAAGAAACCGCCCCCAGGGGATGGAGGCGGAATTTCTGAAATTTTTCGAAGAGAAGTTGAGGGTTTATTTTTTTTTGTATTTTTGCGGAAAAATAAAAAAAATGAAGAAATTACGCTTTATCAGTATGATGTGCTTATTGGCACTCTTTGTGGTCTCTCTTGCAGGCTGCAAGAAAGAGGATGTGAACAACAATGGAAACAATAATGATAATGGAGGATCTGTTGTCATCGTAAATGACCAAGATGGCTATATAGATTTAGGTTTGCCAAGTGGTACAAAATGGAGAAACTACAACGAACCCACGCAGAGTTGGGAGAATATGTATTACACATATGATGAGGCTGTTAGCACTTTTGGTGACAAGTTGCCAACCAAGGAACAATTTGACGAATTGAGGGTATATTGTACATGGGAATGGATCGGTAATTTTTATTCAGTTACTGGTACCAACGGGAATTCTATATTATTGGAAGGTGCGGGCTACCGCAATTGCGAAGGCTATAAGGTCCCTGTGTGCGCAGGTTACTATTGGTCGTCCACACCCAACGGTTCGGATGACGCATGGGGCCTCTACTTCAATTCGGGCGTTGTGAACGTGGGCTGTGACCACCGTTGCAGTGGTTTCTCCGTTCGTCTTGTCCAAGATTAATGATTGCGCACGCAAGAGCGCAAGCATAACATTTAGAACTTTTTGGGCGACCGGGCACGCTTTCCGCTCGAATTTCGTCCTTGCGTCCTCATAACCGCTTCAATCGTTGTCGCGGACATAAAGGTAAACAAAAACACGGTCAAACAGCACGACCGTGTTTTTCTTTTTTTTGTCCTATATATTCGTTTATAACCTCCTATCTTTGCCCCAAAAGACAAGGATATGGAAGACATTCTGCAATGGCTGGCCAGCGGCAAGGACTACTCGGAGGGAGTGGCGATATTGGACAGGCACACCAAAAACAGTGCCCTGATACGCCATTTCCGCTGCACCACCGCCAAGTTCGCCGCCGCCAAGCTGGAATATGAGCTGCGCAAGCTGCTCAAGGGAAGAGGTGCGGCTTTGGGTGGCGGTTCGCTTTTGAGCAGACCCGCCGCTCCTGTGGTTGTTAAAGCAGGGTTCGGTGGTCAACTTCTAGACATTCGGCTCTTCCAAGGCTCCAACAAGGCCATTATCAACAGCTATTGATAACTTTTGAGGTAAACTAAGGGAATTTTTTTTAATTATCAACTCGAAAAAAAACACAAAAGTTGATATTTTTTTTGATTTTGCATGAACTATATCAAAAAAAAAGTGTACTTTTGCAGCAATCCGATATTTCAACGGTATGAACTTAATCTTAAACTTAAAGAAAATAAAAAACAATGTAGAGATAATGATAGTAAAACAATAGAAAATCAGGATAAAAAAATCGCTCCTGCGCCGGCAAGCTTTAGGAGCGATGAAGTTAGCCTGAATATTTAGACCCTAGACAGGGATAACTTTATTGTTTGGAACTGCAAATATACATACTATTTCGTTCCGAATCTCCCTGTCTTAAAAAAACTTATCAACAACAAAAACCTAATAGAGACAGGAGATTCAGTATGTTTTACAATTTATCACAATTCAATGCAGAACCAAAATTTGGGAACTTTCCCGAAGATTTCCATAGTTACTGTCAAGCTCGTGCCCCTCCCTTTTTTCCGTGGCAACGTACCAAGACATACGTGACTGTATCTGATACAGAATTCATGTATGCAGTAATATAATTTATCTCATAGTAATATTTTAAAAGGAAAAACTAACATGAAATCAATTATATTATTCAAAATCAACAAAATATATTATATAACCCTAAAAAATTTAGAATTATGGCATATTCAAATTTCAATGGACTCAATNNGTACCGTATCAGAAAAAAGTGTTCAACCCTCAAACAGACGCTCAGATGGAAAACCGTGCCAAGTTTTCTCTCGCAAGCATGATCAACAAGATCACGCCCAAAGAGGTGCTGCAAGGCATGTGTGAAGACCGTCGTAAACGTCGTTCACTCTTTTTCAGCCATATCATGCGTAACGCCATGGTAACCAAGACTGAAGAAGGCTATACTGCCACGCTCAATGCAGAGGACTTGGTGTTCGCCATAGGCGAATACGCTCTGGTAACATTGAGTGAAGTGACAGTTGTGGATGGATTGGTGAATGCCACCATCAGCAAAATGCCCGGATCGGTAGATGCGGTAATGGTAATTGCAGTGGTATTCGACACCTGCATCGGTATCTATACTCACATGGCTTACGACATACTGCCAGCAGGTGAAACCACCATCTGCCTCGACACGGAAACCTCTGCCGCAGGCAATGTGGCCCATCTATATGCCGTGCCGATGTCACTCACCCAGTTGGGACGCAGCCTCTCGGGGAGCTCCGACGGTGCCGAACGCTCGGCCAACAACGGATTCTCCTACACGCTGATGATGCGTTCCAACGAAGGGGCGTACTCTTACAGTCACTCGCAGTACCTGTCAACCATTGAGTTGGGTGACGGCACCGAGACTCCCGAAGGTGGTGAAAACGGAGGTGGAAACGAAAACCAAAACGAAAACGAAAACTCTCAGAACAACCAGAACTCTCAGACCACTGAGACCGTGGCGGCACCGACGATTAGCGGCAACACTTCCTTCACCGACACCACCCAGGTGACCATCACCGGCCCCGAAGAGGCTGAAATCCGCTACACCACCGACGGCAGCACCCCCACCGCTGAGAGCTCCCTCTACAGCGAAGCGCTGGCCCTCACCAGCACCACCACCGTGAAGGCAATCGCCATCAAAGGAGGTGTAAGCAGCACCGTCACCACCAAGACTTTCACCAAGTCAACCGGCGGCGGAACTGAGTAATCCTCCCCAAAAACCAAGGGACGCAGCAAAACGCGTCCCTTTTTATTATCCTTCTCCACCCCGGCATCCCTGAGGGACGCCACTAACAATCGGATGGTTGTGGCACCCCTCCACCATCTGCATCCCGCAGATGGTGAATTTAACCTATTACTTTCCCCACCTCCAAACTCCAAAGAAGAGACGGTGCATGCACCATCTCTTCTTTTTTTGTGTGTCGAGAATGCAGGCTATCCTATTTCATCTTTGGGTTTAGTGATTATACAATAATGCCGCAAATAATCCTTTTTCTACATATTCACCGTCACATTCCCCTCGTACTCGCCGGTACTGACGTTGACGACTTGTACCTGAATGTATTCTTCGGTGATACGAACAGAGATATAATAGCCCACAGCAGTGAAGTTTCCGCTCTCTGTCGTGGTTTCAGAGTTGTAAATGCCACTTTGCTGGTCTTGTTGCTCTTTATACAACTTTTGTAATTTCTCCTTGGCCAACACCTTGTAGCCCTTACTGATAAGAAAATCAACCACTTTGCTGCGAATGAATTCTTTGTCTGTTTGCTCATCAGCAACGGTGATTTTGTCTATAGCGAAGCGGTTGCCCTCTTCAATCTCGCCAGTGGCTTTTTTGGTGGCTTCGAGCAGTTTCTGCACAAAGATATCCGGCAGTTCTACGATGGTATAGGTGTAGTAACAGGACACTGAGCCGTCGCTGTTCACGTTCAGCTTGCCTTGAGCAAGATTGCGGATGCCCACCGATTTCTTGGGAAAAGCCTGTTGTGCCTCTCGCAGGGCGGCTTTATAGGCCGCTTGAGGCGTGTTGTAGTAGCCATGTTTGGTTTGCACATCCTTACTGAGCACCACCTCCTTTGCCAGAGGCGCTTTCTGCGCCTTGTTATAGTCTTCTTGTGCCATAGCATTGCCCACACCCAACAGCAGGGCTAATGCCAAAATAATGATTTTAATAGCTTTCATATCGTTGATTTTTAAAAGTTTATAGTTGCATTGCCTTCGTATTCTCCCGTGCTGACATTGACCACCTGTACACGCACCGAAGTTTCTGTCACTTTCACATTGACGTAGTAACCCACAGCGGAGAAATTATTATCTTGGACGGTGGTTTTTTCGTTGTAGATACCGCTTTGCTGTTGCTGCTGTTCCTCATATAATTTTTCAAGGTATTCTTTGGCCACGACTTTATATTCATTGTCCAAAAGTATATCCACGACCATATCTTTGACTGTCGCTTTATCTATATTTATACCGCTCGCTACTGTCACTGCATCGATAGCCATTCNNTATCTGCTTTTGATAGTCAGGAATAACCACTGATGCTTTTACAATATACTCGCTATAAAAACCATTACACTCGTAATTTGTTCCCTTATTGCGATAAAATTTCTCCCGTTTTTGCTCTTTATGAAATTCCCTTATAATAAAGTTAGGATATTCATTACCATATTTACGTTTGACTTCTTTCAACAAAATGTTATACAATTCACCGTCACTATAAGTAACAAGAGTATTTTCGTCATACTCACTTTTAAGGCAAGATTGAAACATACCTGCATTTTGCGTTATAGATATAGTACCNNCAATTGCACTTCTTGTGCACAAATTGACAAATTCATAATTATTGTCAATAGTGATAGTAATAAAATTTTTGTTGTTTTCATTTGTTTAAGTATTTGTTTATTTGTGTTTTTTACTTTCTTTTGCAAGGTCATACAGTCATAGACAGCAATCTAGTTAAAAGTCCAAACATTGTTCATTTTTTTGTAAATCAAATAATTAACAAGCATAATCATTGTTCTTCATAATAATCGCACGTTTCGCATCCATCTGTATCACAAATATCACAATCACAATTATCGCAATTACAATCACAGTCACAATCACAAACAGGCTCGTCACAGGGTGAAGCAAAGCAATTTCCTCTACTGTTTTCTTGTAAGTTAAGATTGCTGAAATCGTAGGCAATCATTTCTTGTGGATTTTGTTTCTTATTCATATTCAATTGTATTAGAACTATTCAATTATTTTGATAACTTTCTTCTTTATCAAGAATGTAATGGTATCAATCATACGGGTATCGTCCGTTGAAAGGTGGTTCATTTGGCATAATTCACCGAAACAAAATGTATCTTGTTCCTTCAACCCCATAATGAAATCATAATAAGGCTGGTTAACCATAAAGAACACATCAGCAGCTGCATTATAGATTACATACGCTTCGTCGTCTTCCTTCCTTGCTCTGATTTCTGTTGAAAATTGCAGCTGCGTGTCTGGTTTCAGTTTAATTTCCAAGTTATCCTTTAAAGATGGAGTGGTCAATTTTCCAGTACACCACATATCCTTTTGGTTCCAATCGCCATTAAAAACTTTCGCGCTGGTGCGGCAGCCTCCATTACAGCGGTTTAGCCAAGTGCAGTCTATACACTCTTCTGGAACGTATTGCAACGAACGCCAATCGCTCATCTTTTGCCAAATATTGCGCAAATCCTCCTTCAAAAGGTTGCCATACGAAAACGGATTGTGGGCGCAGGGGCGTACGTCACCGTTGCACGACACGGCAATCACCGTCCGCCCGGCTTGGCATTTTCTGTTCAGGAAAGCATGTTTGCCTTCCAAAACGTTTTCAGGGAATACGCACTTGGGCAAAGCCTCCAATACATCCACTTTCATGTTCAGATGCTGCTCAATCCATAGCAGGTCGGCAATGACATTACGAACTTCCTCCACATTGAGCAAAAGGTCGAAACGTGGATATTCCACGTTCAGTCCCATCGGCGTTGCAGCAAACGACCTGCATCCTAATTCGCACATCTCTTCAGCAGTTGTCCGAATCTCATGCAGGTTCTCTTTGGTCACCACCATGTTCACTGTAAAATGGACATTTGCAGCAACCAGTTTTCGAATATTGGTTTCAAAAATAGGATAATTGTCCTTGCCAACGAGTCTTAAAAATGAGTCGGCATTTCCAGAAGGACAGGAAGTTAACACTCCCACCTTTTGTTCCTTCAAAAATTGGATGAAATCGTCATCCGCAAGAGTGAGATTAGAATTGAGCGATACCCGCGTTTTGTTCTCTTTCAGCAAACGAATAACCTTCTTCGTAAGCTCCTTCTTCAGCAAAGGCTCACCACCCGTAACAATGACGCTAAAAATTTGATTGTCAATCAATTTTTGTGTACAGGCCAGAACGGTTTCATCACTCACTTTCCGCATCGGACGGTTCTCAACGGCAGAATCCAAGTTGTAGCAATGAATGCACTGATGGTTGCAGAAATCGGTGATTTCAAGCTGCGCCGTCAAGGGGAGTGACAAATAT
>LXOW01417858.1_pt1 | contig 13245 bp, 11 predicted proteins | sample 1368591 | NCBI WGS metagenome assembly LXOW01 (sample SAMN04884650, study PRJNA319009) | bovine gut metagenome | isolation source: Cow rumen | host: Bos taurus | place: Italy: Legnaro (PD) | collected 2014-07-09
CGTGACCGATTGTTCCAACGTTCACATGGGGTTTCTTTCTTTCAAACTTCTCTTTTGCCATAGTTTCTTATTCCTCTTTAATTTAACTGAATACAAGCTGGGGACGGGAATTGAACCCACGACCTTTCCCTTACCAAGGGAATGCTCTACCATCTGAGCTACCCCAGCCTTATAAATCTAGGGAGCGGGCGATGGGAATCGAACCCACGTGATCAGCTTGGAAGGCTGACGTTCTACCATTGAACTACGCCCGCATTACTTATATTATGCAAAAATTGTAAACATCAAGTCAAGTATCGCTGCATAAATTGTCTATTCAACCTGACTTCAAGAATATTCTACATTATTTCAACATATTTATGCAAACTTTTTCAAATCTTATTTAATTTGATATACTTTATAATATGGCAGAATTAAGCGATAGCGACAAGAAGTACTACAGGATACTGAATATTCTGAACCGCCTAAATGCTGGTCCAGTTAGCACGTCGGAACTTGCCGCTGAATTTAATGTATCGCAACGTTCCGTGCAGAGGGATATTGAGCGTATAAATCTGACGGGGTTCTCCCTCGTATGCGAAAAAAGGGGAACCTATTCATTCGCACCTGGCACGTCCCTTAAATCAATGCGTCTCACCGATGATCAGGTCTTTGTGCTGTTAATGATGCGGGACAAGCTGGCATCTCTCGGCGGACCTGTGTCGGAGGCATTCAATGACATTTTTGCCAGGGTGATTTCCGGAACAGACGCTGATCCACTTTTCTACGACATAAACACAAAGGCACTTGCGTCCCTCGTCAAGAATATTTACAACGACATATCCTTCGCGGTAAGGTATAGGAAATATGTAAAGATACTTTACCCTGGCAGAAATGGCTTAAAGAAATATGTACTCAAGCCTCTTAAGATTCTGACGAGCGATACATTCTTTTATCTTCTCGCAGTGCCTACAAAGAAGGAAGTCCTATTAAAATACAGGCTGGATCGTATAATGAAGATAGAGGTTCTTGCCGACAATTACGAGTTGCCAGAAAACAAGGACATTCTGGATTCCCTGAAAAACGCCACCTCCGTATGGGGCGTAAACACGAAGACAAAGTACAATATTGAACTGGAAGCAAAAGGACAGGCAGCAGATTTCTTCCGTTGCAAGATAGTCCTGCCTTCGCAGTCAATAAAGGAATGTCCCGACGGCAGCGTAAGGATATCTGCGAAAATATCGCATGAGATGGAAGTATTGCCACTCATTATGCAGTGGATGCCGGAAATAAAGGTTATTTCCCCAAAAAGCCTTAAGGGAAAAATGAGGGAAAGAATGTCCTTGGCAAGGGAATACATCAAAGAAGAATTTGAAATATGACAAATACAGACATAAAAAGATTAATTACCGGTGCGGCAGCCCTTCTGCTGGCCTTGGTACTTGGTTTGAAATGGGAAAAACTCCTTGTCGTAAATCCCGGAGGACAGATTGACGTGCAGTATGCCCAATCTGGATACGACGACGTGGAATACGAGGAGGAGGAAGCTGGAGACGAAGAAGAGGAGTATTCCAGCAGAGGCAGGAAAACAAAAATCAAGAAGATGCAATCAAGCTCTGGTTTCGGCAAATCCGGCTTTGGACAAAACCAGTCCTCTGACAGACATAGTTTCAAAAAACTGGAACAAACGGAAAGTGGTGGAACAAATACTGCCGCAAGAAAGGGCGCGGTGACAGCACAGAAAATTTATAGCGACGAGGAATACCTTAAGGCATTTTACAAATTCACAAATTTCAGAAGACATGTATTCTCTATAAATTACCAGCTTGCAAAGGAAGAATATGCAAGGCTTATAGCAAGATATGGATACAGGGCCGAGGAGCTTGACAAGCTGAAGTCCATACACAATATAGATAGGACCAAGGCTTGGCGGGAAAATATAAACAGGGGACAGTCCGCAGCCAACAGGGCGGTAAAGGCAGCTGACGACGACTACGAGGCCAAAATGAGGGGATTGCTGTACAAAAGACATCTTGCGTTAAAAGCCTCCACAAAGACAATTGAACCTGATATTCCACATACGGTACAGGACAACAAGGAAATAATGAAGCCTATAGCCGTTGCAATAGGAAAGGAAGCGGCAAAACTCAAATACAATTACGAGGACATCATAGGGACTGTGCTGTCCTTTGTTCAGACGGCGATTATATACAAGCAGCCACCTATGATCGAAAACGATATTCACATAGTAGGTTTCTTCCCCCCATTCAGGGCATTGCTTACAGGCTGGGGAGACTGCGACACAAAGTCCGCCGTAGCAGGATCAATACTTGGCAACTGGCCAAGCATAAAGATGGTCGGCATATCCATACCAAATCATTACATTATGGCAGTGCGTGCCGTTCCGAGAAAGGGAGACATATTCATACGCTACAACGGCCTTGAATACGTACTCCTTGAACCAGCTGGACCAGCATGGCTTCCACCTGGAACAGTGGCGGAAAACACAAAAATGCTCATTGCCAGACAGGACAATTACAAGANNACTTTAAGGAAATAAAGACAGTCAAGGAGAAAAATTATGTTAATCAGATTACTGACAAGTGGTTTTCAGTTCATCTTATCCGTGCTCGTGGCAGGATTTGTCATATATTACACTTACAGGGCGTTTATAAAGGCAAATCCCGACTTTGACATGGAAGAGGCCATCAAGAAAGGCAATATCGCCGTCGGAATACTTGTAAGTACGAATGTATACTGTGCTTCCGTAATGTTGCACAAGAGCCTTATTACCGTATTCACGATGATAAAGATGTATGCCTACTCTCCAGCGGATTATTCAATAGGCGTCGTACACCTCATCCTTATAGCTATAGCACACCTGGCGCTTACACTGGTGCTGGCCATGCTTACCATATCGATAACGCTGCGTCTTTTTGGCACAATGGTAAGGCCAAGGATGAATGCTGGGAAAGAGCTTGAAAAGGGCAATGTAGCCGTCGGAATACTGCTTTCCTGCGTGGTGCTGATAGCCTCAACCTATGTGGGCAATGGAATTGACACGATGTCAAAGGCATTGATCCCGCAGCCATCCATAGGACAGATTGAAATAATGGAATAAGGGTTATGCCACACAAGGCATAAAAATATCTCCGTCATACCATGACGGAGATATTTTTGCGTTTAGGAAACAATAAGGAAACCTGGATAAAACCTACAATTCATCATTCCCGCACATTGTAGTAGGGCATGACGAGGAACTTGAAATTTCTCTGCTATTGAGATGCTGAAACAAGTTCAGCATGACGAGAAAATGTGGATTTACCACAATTGCTAACTGCTCACTGCTAATTGCTAATGTGAAAAGCCGCCTTATGCGGCTTTTCTTTTTATTCCTGCCTCGTAAAACGCTATAGCTGCGGCATTTCCGGCATTAAGGCTCTGCACTCCGCCTTTTTGAGGAATGGTAAGTATGAAATCGCATTTTTCCTTGACCTTCTGATGAATACCGTCCCCCTCCGATCCAATTATGATCAGTGCAGGATAGGCAAACTGCGTTGCCGGCAGGGACTGTCCCTTGACGTCAAGACCGTATACCCAGAAACCGTTTTCCTTCAATTTCGCTATTGCCGCGTTAAGATTGCCTGCCTCAACTACGTCAATACGCTCTATAGCTCCAGATGCGGCCTTCTGGGCGGCGGGATTGATTGACGCACTGCGTCTTTCCGGCAGAAGTATTGCGGAAACGCCAAGACATGCCGCCGACCGTATTATCGCACCAAGGTTCATCGGATCGGTAATACCGTCCAGAGCCGCCCACACGGTTCTCTTGCTGTCGGAAATGCGTTCCAAGGCCTGTTCCAGCGTCATCTTTTTTGGCGGCTCTGCTTCCATTATGACGCCCTGATGATTGCCTCCGGCGGCGATCTTATCCATTTTCCTGGGGTCGGCAAATTCCGGTCTTATTCCCATTTCCCTGGCCATGGAAACAATATTGTTTATTCTCGGGCCTTTTTCCCTGTTGGACAGTATTAGACGGACAATTCTCCGTCTTTTTGCGGACAATACCTCTTCCGCCGTGTTTATGCCATATAGGAATTCTGTTTCCATTTTTTCATTATCCTCGTTGCTATATCAAAATTTGTCTGTTTTTAAAAAAACCAAAATCAAAGCCAGAAACCCCTCATCCCTTATAGGAATTTCCTCAATTGCTAATTACTAATTGCTAACTGCTAATTAAAAAAGCCGGATCGCCTTTTTTGGCAAATCCGGCTTTTTTTTCAGACATGGTATCAGAATATGGTCGGATACCATGAATCCTTCTCGTAGGAAACTACGAAGAGTATCACGGCGAGCATTTGTGCGGGATGAGCTATCCTGGCAAATGCGAAGTCCAAATGAACCTGGAACTGATCCGCAGACGTAGGAACCATCAAGGTATATCCTGCCCTGCGATCCTGCTGGAATATGCCATAGCGGGAACGCAACAGTCCACCCTGATATCCAAACAGCTTGCGGGCCGCATAGATCTTGGGGGCATCGTCCTTGAGAGCGAACTTTACATTGTTGTCCGCATCCAGGAATTCCCATGTCCTCGGAGAGGATGACACTTTTTTAAGTCTGGCGACTTCCTTGCCGTTTCCGTCATAGACAACGCAGTAGTCATAATCCTCCTTGACCGCACGCATCATAAGCGTCTGACGGGAATCATATATGGCGATTTCCTTGCTGCGTTTTGAATACTGTATAAGTCCTATTACAAACAATACGAGGAATATCGCCTCTGGGAACATTGCGATATAGCTGCCAAAAGGCAATGTGCATATAGACGATATGAACATCTCATTCTGCCCAATCAGACCGAAGAAACTCCACACGATGTGGAACAATACGAGTGCTACCAAAGGCCATACGAGCAATGGTACATACTTGTACTCATAGGTAGCATAAAGACGCTGTCTCTGTCTCGTGGTGACATTGTACTGAACCCTGGTTATTGTCCTTATGGTATTTATGACAAATGGGAAGAAGAAATCCGGAGGAATATCTGCTGGCGGAGGTGGTATCTTCGGATTCTTGTACAGACGGGCAGAGCCTCTGGATATTATACCGCCAACAAACCAAAGTGCCAGGACAGCCGCCCATATTGCCATTGGCAAGGGTTTTCGTATCACCTTTGGCATTACGGCTGCCCTCTTGCCTGCCGCACTTATATTGTCAACAACCTGGCTTACAGCATTTCCTGCGGCTTCCGCTCCCTCGGACAATGCCGCTGACACGTCGTCCTCTATGTTTTCGGAAGGTGTTTCAGATGTGTTTTCAGCAGCCTCCGCGGCCTCCTCAAAACTTATTTTCTCATCAGCAGTATCAGCAGACTGTGCCTGTCTTGGAAGGACACAGCGTCCAGCAACGCATTTTTTAGGAGCGGCACAGTTTTCCGGCGAGCATGGAGGATTTACGCAACGGTTATTTCTGCATATCTTCGGTGCCGCACAGTTATCGGGAGAACATGGTGGTGGGGCTACGCATTTTCCCGCCTTGCAGAAATTCGGCGACATGCAGTTATATGCACTGCAAGGAGGAACGCATTTCATTCCAGGCTTGCATACGGAGGCTATTGTCTCCTTGCACAAATCTGGAGATACTCCCACGGCGGAAATTAAAAATGAATAATCGTTATAGGAGAACAATCCAGAACATTCCATAACGCCATCTGCCTCATAAGCCGTGTAATATGCGTTTGAAATGCCATAAATGCTAACGGTATTTATTTCCGATCCGTAAAAGCCAGCTCCCCTTGCCCTTACGGTTTCCACACTGTCCGCCACGCCGGAACGAAGATAATAATCGCTCAACAGGTCTTCCTGTTTTTCAAATTCTATTGAGGAAGATCCATTTTCCAGACGCAGAGATACAGCGGGATTGTCGCTAGAACCGACAGTCCATCCACTGGGCATTGACACCGTGAATATGGAGTCCTTGTCCTTAAATGTAGCGGCATCAGCCTGCATTACAGGCAACAGCAAGGATAATACAGTCAACAATATTGTTTTCATATAAAACCTTATCAGGAAGTCGGGATAATCTGGGAAAATCCCAAGTATCCGTAGCTTCCTATTGTATTGAAAGACTACTGCTTTTAGTTATTTTACAACATAATTGACCGGTTTTGAAAGGTCTTGCAATGTTNNCATAAATAATATGAAAAAACTTGCTATCTTCCTTGGAATTGTCTTAGGCCTGATAATGCTTGTATGCGTGGCAATATTCGCTTTAAGAAAACCTTTGATAAAGAAACTGGCTGACGGAGCAATACTTGCAATACAGCAGGACATAGGCCGTGAAATATCAGTAGAGGAGTATGATATTTCTGGCATGGGTGAACTACAGTTAAGGAATGTCTGCATTTCGCAACAACCGTCATTCAGCAATGGTACATTTCTTTGTGCCGAGGCAGCAACTTTCAAGCCAGGAACATCAAAGGACGGAAAAACATTGAATGTCTCAATGGAACTAAGCAGGGCGGAACTTAATGCGAACGAGGCGGACGGACACTGGGATTTTGATGATCTAGTCGCACTGGGTGACAAATCCAATGACAGTGGCACGGAATGGGAAATAGGCACGGTCAAAATAACAAATTCAAAAGCCAACATCAAAAGCAAAAGCAAAAAGATACAGTCAGAAATAAAAGATGTTGACATTACAATCAAAAACACTGGGACGGAAATTTCAGCAGAGGGAAAGGCCGATATACGAATAGATACGGAAAAAGGCACGGCACATATACCGACGGTTATTGACATTAAGACAGCTTTCAATGAAAAAGATATTCATTCGGCAAAAGGAAAAATAACATTCAACAAGGCATCCTTCGGCAAGATAACATTTGACAAATTCATGTTGGACGCCGATCTGGAAGGAATTACCTCTCCGAGGGAAAGCAAAAACTATTCCGCAAGATTTGAGGTATCTGGCGTTGAGATACCTGCCGACGACACATTCATTTACGAAAAAGTGCCAGAGTACCTTAAATTATTTGCCGCAGCAGTAGGCAGACCCGCACCGGTCATAAAGGATGCGGAATTTCACACGATCAAGGGACATCTGACCGTGCATAACCGCTCCGTCGGTCTGAGCCATTTCGCAATACGTAGCAACTTCATGGAAACAGATGGAAACATATCCATAAACACAAAAGACAGAAAATCCCAGTCCGACATGAAGATTTCCATAGGACACAACAGTATAAACCTGCGTATTTACGGTCCAATTGGCAAGCCTGAGATAGAACCTGTACTTGCGGAGACAATTTCAAAAAACCTGAAGAAGTCATACACTGATTTTGAAAAATATCTGCTTGAATATTTCCCAAATTAGCAATTTAGGAAGTTCTTTATACAGAAATCTAAATTTCTGGTCGTGAAATTAATTTACTCAAAACAGGATTTTTTGAGAACAATTCAATAAATTCTGATAAAACTGGAAACATTGAGTTTTTTTGCGTTTCCAATGAAAATCAAGGAGAATTTTATGGCAACAAGAGTAGCGATAATCGGAGCAGGCCCCGGCGGATACCCTGCCGCACTGAAACTGCATGAGCTTGGAGCGGAAGTCACCCTCGTGGAAGCCCGCGACATGGGCGGTACATGCCTTAACAGGGGCTGCATACCGTCAAAGGCATTCCTGAACGTCGGACACAGGTTACATCTTTTTGAAGGACTTTACCCCCTGATGAAGGAAAATTCCGGTCTGAATTTCAATACGGAAATGCTGGAATGGGGCAAGATAACAGCAAAAAGGGCAGCAGTTTCCGCAAAAATACGCACATCGCTTGAAGGACTGTTCAAAAGACAGAAAATAGAGGTAATAAGGGGCTTTGCGAAATTCTCCGGCAAAAATGAAATTTCCGTACAGACGGAATCCGGCGAGATACGAAAGGAATTTGACTATGCCATACTGGCAAGCGGAACAAAGCCGTCTTTCCCCCCTCCGTTCAACAACTGCATGGATCTGATAACCGATTCGGATCGCATATTTGACCTGCCGGAAAAGCCGGAAAAGATAGTAATCGTCGGATCAGGAGTTATCGGACTGGAATTTGCCTGCTTCTTCAACTCAATAGGCACGGATGTAACCATTCTTGAAATAATGCCGGACATGCTGCCAGCGGAAGACCCGCAGGTACGCCGTGCGATACGCTCCTCGTTTGAAAAAAGAGGAATAAGATTCCTTTTTGGCAGAAAGACGGAAAGCGTAAAGGCAGACGGCAAAATCAAGACGCTGAAACTTGACGACGGAACAGAATTGCAGGCTGACACAATACTCGTCGGAGCGGGCCGCACGGCAGATCTTTCCGGAATGGGTCTTGAAACCATCGGTCTGGAATGGAACAGGAAAGGTGTAAAGACCGATCTTGAAATGCGTACCGCGATACCAAATATTTATGCCGTCGGAGACGTGAATGGACTTTCGCTTCTTGCACACAGTGCGACAAAACAGGGCGAGATTGTCGCGGAAAACATAATGAAAGGCACTCACAAGCAGTTTGACGGCAATCTTGTGCCAAAGTGCATTTATGCCTGGCCGGAAAGCGCCAGCGTTGGACTGAACAAGGCCGCCGCAGACGCACAGGGAATACCGGCAAAGACCGCAAGGGCATTCCATCTTGGCATAGGACGGGCAGTAGCCAGCGACGAGACAGAGGGATTCGTGCAGATTGTCTGGAATCCGGAAAATGATGTTCTGCTCGGAGCACAGATTGTCGGCGGCCCTGCCACGGAGCTTATACACGTCATGGCATTGGCAGTAAAACTCGGCCTTACCAGGGAACAGCTGAAAGACATGATTTTTGCCCATCCCACGATGGCGGAGGCCCTGCACGAGGCATTGTCAAAATGAGGCTCATTTCCTGGAATGTGAACGGCTACCGTGCCGTGCTGAAAAAGGGATTTGCGGATTTCATCAATTCCACACAGCCTGACCTGCTCGCATTGCAGGAAGTCAAGTCCATGCCGGAACAGCTAAAGCCCTCGGACACGTCGTTCGAGGGCTATTCCTGCGAATGGAATGCCGCGGAACGCAAGGGGTACAGTGGTACTGCGGTTTTCTGTAAAAAATCTCCTATTTCCGTCAGAAAAGGCTTCGGAATACAGAGATTTGACTGCGAGGGACGTGTCCTGACGCTGGAATATGAAGATTTCTTCTTCACAAACTGCTATTTTCCAAACGGCGGACAGGGCGAGGAACGTCTCAAATACAAAATGGAATTTTATGACGAGTTCCTTTCTTTTGTTGACAGTTTGCGGAAAACCGGCAAGGCAGTCATATTCTGCGGCGACGTGAACACCGCCCACAGGCCAATAGACCTGGAACATCCAAAGGAAAACGAGAATCACACCGGATTCCTGCCAATGGAACGTGCCTGGATAGACCGTGTGATAGCGGACGGCTGGACGGACACATTCCGGCATTTCTGCGACGCTCCAAGGATGTACACATGGTGGGACTACAAAACCCGTGCGAGGGACAGGAATGTAGGCTGGAGAATAGACTATTTCTTCGTAGACAATGAGCATCTGGGAATGGTAAAAGACGCATTCATAATGCCGGAAGTAATGGGTTCCGACCACTGCCCACTGGGGATAGAGTTAACGGAAAATTAGCAATTGTGGAAATTTCCTTATCGTGCAAAATATTGTAAAATATATATTGATTGAATTGGTAAGCACTAAACCTGCCAGAGATTTCAATTAATAAATTTGACTTGTAAAGAGGATACGACTATGACCGAAGAAAATAAAGAAAATTTAAATCAAGAGGAGGAAAACTTCGCACAGATGCTTGAAGAGAGCTTCAACCGCGAAAAACATCGCCTTACTCCTGGCGAGAAAATTGAAGCCCCTATTGTATCAATAGGCAATGACTGGACACTCCTCGGCATAGGCGGAAAAGGCGAGGGATTTATCGCCACGGACGAGCTTAAGGACAAGGAAGGAAATCTGTATGTTTCCGTCGGAGACGTAATACGTGCATACTTCTTAAAAACTGAAAACGGAGAAATGCACTTTACCACACAGGTAAGCTCCGGCCCTGCCGCAAAGACAATGCTCAACGACGCAATGAAGGAACATATTCCCTTGGAAGGTACTATATCAAAGGCCATAAAGGGTGGTTTTGAAGTAACCCTCACCGGCGGTGCCAGAGCGTTCTGCCCATTCTCACACATGGGAATACGCCGCGATGCGAACAAAGAGGATTATGTAGGCCTTACAATGAATTTCTACGTCATTGAAGTTAAAGGCCGCTCCGCAACACTTTCCCGCAAGGAAATCGTAGCAGAGGAACATGCCGAAATCGTAAAGGAACTCAAGGAAACACTCAATCTCGGTGACAGGGTTCACGGAAAGGTCACATCAATACTGGACTTTGGCGCATTCATTGATTTTGGAGGAATTGAGGGACTTCTGCCAATTTCCGAAATATCATGGGAACGCACTGCGAAGGTCAAGGATGTTCTCAAGGTTGGCCAGGAAGTTGATGTTGTCATAAAGAGTATGGACTGGGAAAAGGAGAAATTCTCACTCAGCCTGCGCGAGACACTGCCAAATCCCTGGGACACCGCCGCGGAGAATTTCCCTGTAGGATCTTATCATACAGGCAAGATTTGCAGGCTTGCCCAGTTTGGAGCGTTCGTCAGCCTTACCCCGACTATAGACGGCCTTATACACATTTCCAAACTCGGTGAGGGCAAGAAAATACAGCATCCGCAGGACGTTGTAAAGATAGGACAGGAAATTGAGGTAAAGGTGGAAAAGGTTGACATGATCAACAAGAGGATCTCGCTCATTCCTGCCTCTATAAGCCGTGCGGAGGACGAAAGAAAGGAAACCCTCAACCGCTATGCGGAAAAGCAGGAAAACGAGGATCTTGGCGGTCTTGGAGCATTAGGAGAGGCTCTGAAGAAAGCCAGACAGGACAAGGATAGCAAATAAGTCCTGATTTCCTGTAAAACCAATAAAAAACCCTTACATTTCGTAAGGGNNATGTAATTTCTGATGTCCTCGTAGGTCATTGTCGGCGGGCTGTCGTAATAAGCATAGGAACGCCGGATCTCGTCAAACACATTGTATTTTTCAAAAATATCAGCAGCTTCCCTGCCGGAAATATTCTCCCCCTTGCGGTATTCTTCCAACGCTGCGACATAATACGATTCTTCAAGCCTGACCAGGTCGTCCGCATCGGGATAAACAAAGTTTCCTGTATTCATCTCGCTGATGAACATTTCACCCAGAGCGGCATAACTAAAACGCCATACACGCAATCCCTTGTCGGACAAATCCCTGAACAGTCTGGAACGATACAGTCTGGAAATCAGTTCACGGCATGGTATACCTGTCTTCACTGACACATACTCAATGATGGATATGACAATACAGTAAAGATTTTCAGACATATTCCTGCTATTTTCCAATAACCTTTGCGAATATTCTGTTGTTTTCTCGTGAAAAATCGCATTATGTTCTGTAAATGCAAGACAGTCAAGGGCTTTCTGTGTCTTGAATATCACCATTGACGGTCTAGGTCTCTTTTTAATGTTATCCCTCATGTAAAGCCTGTATCCCTTGTGATACTCCATTTCAGATATCTGATAATAATCCTCGTCAGTAGGGCTGGGGCGTATATGATATCAGTTTCTGAATCATCTTCTACCTTGCCAGAACGTCTGGCAATAATGTACTCCACCCAGTCCAGGCTGTCATTGTCGAATTTCCTTACGTTAAGCGTTCTCTCAGCAAGTATGCTGTCAAACTCATAAGTATTAATTCCTGCTATACCACAAGTCCTGAGCATACGCTCCAAGGCCAGCTCCTCTTCCATTTCCATGTTGGAAGAGGCATAAAATCCAGCACCATAGTCAAGCAGTCTGCTATATGGCCTGATTTCCGGAATATACAGAATCTTGGTAGAGCCCTTGTAAATCTTCATAATGAACTTTTTTTTGCATAAAATCACATAAGTAAAAGAAGCCGGATTGCTCCGGCTTCTTTCTGCTTTCATCTTGTTATTTTTGGCTTTTTATTTTGTGGAAAGCCATTTTACAAACTCGTCCCAGTTGGAATACTTCGCCCACTGAAGCTCGTTGTATGTTGAAGGAACCGCGCTATTGGGAATGTATATCGCTATACCTTTCGCCCTGGTAAGCTCATTGGCTTCTGACCACCAGCTTGCAGGCTCATCCTTTGTGCGGTTGTGGCCTACGAGATACTTTGTGATGTAGTCCATAAGGGCCTGTCCTTTGACCTTCACGTTCTGATTTGTTGACTTGCTGACAAGAAGCCTTGTGAAGTCGTACAGATCCTTGTTCTCAGGATATGCGAACTTGATCGCATTGTCGCGTGCATATTTCGCAGCCTCGGCATCGTTGGACTGTGTCACTTCGTAGGCAAACTCATTAACCAGGTCGAGGAACTTCGGCAGGGCACTGCTCTTCACATAGCTCTGTGTGTAGCCACCACCAAGGCTGTCATAGTGATTGCTGTAGCCATCAACCGCGGCCTTGGCAACCTGTGCGGCTCCCATTGTGGGGTTCTTCACCACCGGGCCAAGGAACAGGTCATAGGTATAACCATCGCCAGGCTCGGTCTCTTCTGAACCGACTATGAACTTGGCATAGTCCTTTATCTCATAGTCAACCTCGGCCATCTGCATGAGGCAGGCGTCTGAACCGACCACGTCAACTCCGCCTATCTCCTTGAGCAGTGCTGCCATCTGGGGTGTGTCCATGTGATTGTTGGTCTCATCATCATAGGATATACCCTTGTTGCCATATATGCCATTGGCCTTTATCCAGCCTGCACCGTGATTCCAGAATATGAACATATATTTCTTGGCAGGATAGTTCGCCTTGGCCCATTTGCCAAAGTCTATCGCGGCCTTGTAGTCGCCCATGTCAACCTTGCCAAGATCCTGCACGATCGGTGAGGTGATCTTGTTGGTGTCATTGTCCTTCTGTATAAGATAGCGGCGGGCTCCCTTCCAGTCGCCATCGCTGGAGTCAAAGCCAGCCATGCGGCCCAGCTGCACGACAATGTTCACCTTGTCGGTTGAGCCTATCATTTCCATCTCGTTTACATCACGAAGAGCAAATTTTTCAAGATTGTTCTTGCCGTTTACAAAGACCATGATGGTCCATTCGGCATTGCCGGCACGGGTCTGGGTTGTTTCCTCTACTGCGGCTTCCGCGGCGGCGGGTACTGCTATCTC
>LXOW01103265.1_pt1 | contig 13244 bp, 12 predicted proteins | sample 1368591 | NCBI WGS metagenome assembly LXOW01 (sample SAMN04884650, study PRJNA319009) | bovine gut metagenome | isolation source: Cow rumen | host: Bos taurus | place: Italy: Legnaro (PD) | collected 2014-07-09
GCATGGACGCGGATGCGCGATCAGAGCCTCGACACGCTCTGCATCGTGGACGACGAAAAGAACCTCAAGGGTCTCATCACGGTCAAGGACGTTGCCACCGCCAACATGGACGGCGTCGATCCCAATGTCCTCGCCAATGCGGAAACCAGCTATCAGAACGTGATCGACACGATCAACGGCACCGTGCTCGTCGGTGATCCGGCGGGCAAAACGGTGCAGGGGCGCATCATCATCGGCGCGGGCAACTCCGAGATGATGGAGCGCGCCATCAAAAAGGGCGATATCGTCATCGTCAGCAACCGCAGCGAAAGCCAGCTCACCGCTATTGAGATGGAAGCCGGCTGCATTGTGGTCGGTCTGGATTCCAAGGTCTCCAAGCCGATCCAGCTGCTGGCGGAGAAGAGCGGCTGCCTGATCATCAGCACGCCGCTGAACACCTATGCCACCGGCCAGATCATCACGCAGGCCGCGCCGATCCGCTACTACATGCTCAAGGACAACCTGATGACCTTCAACCTCAACACGTCGGTCGAGGCCGCCACGAAGATCATGGGAAGCGTGCGCCACCGCTATTTCCCTGTCCTCGGCGACGACGGGAAGTATCTCGGCGTCGTGTCCCGCCGCAACCTGCTGAACCTGCACAAAAAGCAGCTGATCCTCGTCGACCACAACGAGAAGTCGCAGGCGGCGGAGGGTCTGGAGGACGCCGAGGTGCTGGAGATCATCGACCATCACCGCATCGGTGCGCCGGAGACGGACAACCCGGTCTACTTCCGCAACATGCCGGTCGGCTGCACCTGCACCATCATCTATCAGATGTACCGGGAGAACGACGTCCCCATCGACGCGCAGACGGCGGGGCTGATGCTCTCTGCCATTCTGTCCGACACGCTGATGTTTCGCTCGCCGACCTGCACGCCCATGGACGAGCGCGCGGCGCGTGCGCTGGCCGCCATCGCGGAAGTCGATCTGGAGAGTTATGCCGACGATATGTTCGAGCACGGCGGCGACATCTCAGGCGAAACGGCGGAGCAGATCTTCGGCACCGATTACAAGGTCTTCACCAGCGGAAAGTTCCATTTTGGCGTCGGTCAGGGCAGCTACATGAGCAAGCGCAACCGCAAGGCCGCCGAGGAACTGGTCGGCCCGTATCTGGCTACGGCGCGGCAGAAACAGGGGCTGGACTTCGTGTTCTACCTCTTTACTGACGTGCGCAGCTCCTCCAGCGATCTGCTGATGTGCGGCGAGGGCGCCGAGGCGCTCATCGCGCGCGCCTTCGGCGTCGAGGTCGCGGATTCCGCCGCCGTGTTGCCGGGTATGCTGAGCCGCAAAAAGCAGTTCGTGCCGAAACTCGTCGACGCGCTCAAGCGCGAGGCGGACTGACCGTGGGCACGCTTCGCATCCGCGGCGTTGAGCTGGGCGCGGGCGGCACGAAGATCGCCGTCCCCCTCGTCGGCAGGACCCGGCACGAATTGCTGGACGCCGCCGCCTCGCTCGCGGCGCTGCCCGTCGATCTCGTCGAATGGCGCGCCGACTTTTTCGAAGCGCTTGCAGACAAGGCGGCGCTGGCCGAAACGCTGCGCGCCCTGCGCGGTGCGTTGGGCGATCGTCCGCTGTTGTTTACGATCCGAACGACGCGCGAGGGCGGCAAGGCCGCGCTTGACGCGGAACGGTATACCGCACTGCTGCTGTCTGCCGCGCGCAGCGGCTGCGCCGATCTGATCGACGTGGAGCTCTCCTGCGGCGAGGACGCCGCGCGGCGGCTGATCGGCAGCATTCATGCCGCGGGCTGCTTTGCCGTCGGTTCCCGGCACGATTTCTGCGCCACACCGCCGGAGGCGGAAATGATTGCCCTTCTCTGTAAAGCGCAGGAGCTGGGCGCGGACATCCCAAAGCTCGCCGTCATGGCGCGCAGCAGCGCGGACACGCTCGCACTGCTCTCCGCCTCGCTTGCATTCCGGGAGACGTATGCCGACCGCCCGTTCATCACGATCGCTATGGGGCCTCAGGGCGTGCTGAGCCGTATCGCCTGCGCGCTGTCCGGCTCCTGCCTGAGCTTCGGCTCCGCGGGGCAGGACTCCGCGCCGGGGCAGCTTCCCGCCGCGTCGCTGCGCCGCCTGCTCGACGCGATCGGGCAGGGCGAATAAAGGAAAACCTCACCAGTAACGGAGAGACACATCATGAACAACACCTTTCAGGGAACCGAAACCTACGTCGCCTCGCCGGAGCTGCTGGGCGCGGTGAACATCGCGACCGCGCTGCAGAAGCCGCTGCTCGTCAAGGGCGAGCCGGGCACGGGCAAGACCATGCTCGCGCAGGCGGTAGCGGAGGCGCTCGGCAAGCCGCTCATCATCTGGAGCGTCAAGTCCACCACCAAGGCGCAGGACGGTCTCTACGTCTACGACGTGGTGCAGCGCCTGTACGACAGCCAGTTCGGCAACGCCGGCGTGGACGACATCGCGAAGTACATCAAGCTCGGCAAGCTGGGCGAGGCGTTTTCCGCCGACGAGCAGGTCGTGCTGCTGATCGATGAGATCGACAAGGCCGACCTTGAGTTCCCCAACGATCTTCTCTGGGAGCTCGACCGAATGGAGTTCTACATCCCCGAGACCAAGGAGACCGTCCGGGCGAAGTATCGCCCCATCGTCATCATCACCTCGAACGCCGAGAAGGAGCTGCCGGACGCCTTCCTGCGCCGCTGCATCTTCCACTATATCGCTTTCCCCGATCCGGAACAGATGGAGAAGATCGTCCGCGTCCACTTTGACACACTGGACGAGACGCTGCTGCGCCAGGCGATGGAGGCGTTTTACTTCCTGCGCTCGATCGACTCGATCGAGAAGAAGCCCTCCACCAGCGAACTGGTGGACTGGATCCGCGCGTTGGAGCTCAGCGGCATCGATCCGGAGCGCATCCGCAAGGAGATCCCCTTTGCAGGCGTACTGTTGAAGAAGGACAAGGACATCGTCGCCATGGAGCGGCGGCTCATGCGGTAACGCGCCGCCGCTCCGCAAATGCNNGCCGTTCCGCAAATGCAAAACAAAGCCCGCCGGACTCCGGCGGGCTTTTCGATTGTTGTTCCGCTCGTTCGTCACCGATACGCGAGCAGCGTCAGCGCGATGTAGAAAACCACCATGCCGCCGAGGATCAGTGTCTGCTTCCCCCGGTGCTCCGTCAGCAGTCCCACGAACTCTCGCACCGCAGCGTTCGGCCAGAAGTACCACCTTGTTTTCGCGCCGACGCCTACGGCGCGCATCTTTACGCGCCGGGCACACAGTCCGCTGCGGAAAACGTGGTAATTGGTGGTCGCGAAGGCGACCTTGCCGTTGGGATCGATCTCGCGAATCTTCTCCTTCGAGAACTTCATGTTTTCCAGAGTGTCCGTGGAGCGGTCCTCCTCGACGATCTGAGCATCCGGGATGCCCTGCTCCATGAGATAACGCTTCATGGACGCGCTCTCCGAAACGACCTCGTTCGACCCCTGGCCGCCGGAGGTCACAAAGATCAGTTCCTTCCCCGTCTCCGCCTTCTGCCTGCTGTAAAAGGCGAGCGCCCGGTCGATGCGCCCGCGCAGCAGCGGCGTCGGCGTTCCGTCCTTGCGCAGGCCGCAGCCGAGGATGATCAGGAAATCCTTATCCGGCTCCGGCTCATAGGGCACGACGATCGCGTGCGCGGCCATAACGCCGATCAGCATACACTCGAAATAGAGGTACACCGCGGCGAAGAGGTTTGCGACCAGATCGTGGATCATAACCTCGCGCTGGCTGCCCGAGACGTAGTAATCAAAGCGGAAGATGAACATCACGCCGCCGATCAGCAGGACGGACAGGATGATCCCCAGCAGATTGACAAGGCGCCGTCCTTCGTGCCGGATGAGCGCAAGGTTAGATACGCACAGCGCCGCGGAAAACACGAACAGGAACGGGGATGTCAGCAGCATATAGCTCTTTGCTGAGCCCAGCAGCGTGTGAACGATCTGGAACCCCGTGTAAACGTCCGGAGCCTTCCGCATGCGCACCGCAAGGAGCATGTGCGTAAGCAGAACGAACAGCGTGAAGATCGCGAACCCGATGTAGATGATCGTGTTGTAGGAATAGGGATTATACTGCAGCTGTCCCCGCAGCGCCAGCAGCAGCCCGACCACGATGATCAGGCACAGCGCGGCGACCGTGCCGCACATGACGGGCGCGAAGCGCTGCGCGTCCGCGCGCGCCAGCAGGGCGATCGCCGCAGCAGCGGCGGCGGTCGGGATCAGCAGCGCATAGAGCGTCGGTTTTTTGTCTCTTGTGTCAAATCTTACCATGCAGGCATTCTCCAGTCCGATGCGGAGCGATCAAGGATGGTTTCACTATAACACAACCGTCCGTTTTGTCAACCGCGCCGTGCGCCGCTCCGTAAACCAACCGAAAGCGCGGGAAGACCGCCTGATTTCGTGAGAGATCAGGCGGTCTTCCTGTCATGGGCAAGGCGCAATTATCGTTCTGCGCCGCCGCGGGTGCGTCTGTGGAGAATCATCTCGGCGGTGATGCTGACAGCGATCTCCTCCGGCGTCTCGGCCCGGATGGGCAGGCCGATCGGAGAGTGGATGCGCGCGATGTCCTCCGCGGAGAATCCGTCCTCCGCCAGCCGTTGGTTGACAAACGCCACTTTTTTCGAGCTGCCGATGCAGCCGATATATGTCGCTTTTGTCCGCAAAACCTGCGAGAGCACCTGATAGTCCGCCTTGTGCCCCGGCGTCATGATCACAACGTAATCCTCCGGCCGGATATGGACAGTGTTCAGCACGTCCTCAAAGGCGCCGATCCGTATTTCCTTCGCCGTCGGAAATCGCTCTGCGGTCACAAAATCGGGCCGCGGATCGTATACGATGACGGAGAATCCGACCGCCGCCAGCGCAGGTGCCAGCGCGGCGCCGACGTGCCCGCCGCCGAACAGATAGACCGTCTCCCGCCCCGTGAGCGGCTCCAGCAGCACGGCGCCCTGCTCCGTCCGCGTCAGCTGCGGCTCCGCGGGCAGGCGTTCTGCCTCAGAGTGAATGTCCTCCCGTTCGATCAGGCTCACGTGCGCCGTGCCGGACGCGTCGAACTCGGTCCGCAGCCAAACAGTTCGGTTCTCGGCCAGCGCGCTGCGCAGCGCACTGAAAACCGCCGTGTCTTCAGCGCGGGCCGGCTCGCAGCAGCAGAAACCCACGAACGCCTCGCCGCCGCAGACCATCCCTGTATTCTCTTTTACATTGCGATTCAGGTGGTACTGCTTCGTCTCCGAGCGGCCCTCCCCGAGCAGCTCGGCGGCGCGGATCGTCGCAAGCCGCTCCAGCGCGCCGCCGCCGATGGTCCCAAGCGTGCTTCCGTCCCGGAACACCGCCATTTTGGCGCCCGCGCCGCGCGGCGTCGAGCCATCGCTCTCCAGAATGCTGCAGAGCATGACGCGTTCTCCGGCCTGCAGCCTCCGGCAGATCTCAGGAATCAGCTGATTCATATTTCGTCCCTCCGTGTTCCGATCAGGCTCCGGACATCGTCCGGCAGAGGAAGGTCACGACCTGGGCGCGCGTACATGCAGCGTCCGGGTCAAAGCGCGTAGGTGAGACACCCGCGGTGATCCCCGCTTCGGACGCCCAGACAACAGCCGCTTCATAGTACGCGCCGGATGCAACGTCCGAAAACGGCTGTGCAGCGCTCTTCGCAGGGGGCTCCCCGGCAAAGCGCCCCGGCGCGGAATCGGCATACGCGTAGCCGTTCGCCGTTTCCGCAAAGGGAAGCAGCTCGTAGCTGCCGTCCTCAAACTGGCAGCGTACACTCGCGAGCTCATAGCCCGCGCGGCGCGGCAGCTTGCCGTCGGCGGCACGGGCCGCGGGCAGCGCGCCGCACAGCATCGCCGTGGTCAGCAGGATCGCAAACAATCGTTTCATCGTCGCCTCCGTTTTCTTTCCCGGCCGCATCACAGCGGGATGCAGCTTCTCACGCGTCCCCCCGGCGTCTGCGTCTCAACAAGCTGCACAGGGACGCTGTAAAGCGTCTCGATCAGCGGGGCGGTCAGCACGCGGCCGGTCTCTCCGAAGGCGAGAAGTCCGCCGGCCTTCAGCGCAAGTGTGTGTGAGGAACAGCGCAGCGCATGGGCGGGGTTGTGCGTGGAAAGCAGGACGGTATAGCCCTGCCCCGCCAGCTCTTCGATGCGGCGCAGAACCATCAGCTGATTACCGTAGTCGAGGTTTGCCGTCGGCTCGTCCATGACGAGCACACGCGTATCCTGCACGAGCGCGCGCGCAAGCAGGACGAGCTGCCGCTCTCCGCCGGAGAGCTTGTCGATGCTGCGGTCGGCGAGCGCCGCGATCCCGAGCCGCTCCAGCACGGAGCGGACACGGTCAAGCTCCGCCTGCCGCGGCCGCGCAGCAAGAGACATCGCGCTCGTCGTGCCCATGAGCACAGCCTCCTGCACCGTATACGAAAAGGTCGGTGCCGCGGCCTGCGGTACGTAGGCAGCGAGCCGTGCCAGCGCGCGTCGGGAAAGCATCTTCGTATCCTGCCCCGCAAAGCATATCTCTCCGGTATAGTCCGTCAGCAGGCCCAGCAGGCAGCGGAACAGCGTGCTCTTCCCCACGCCGTTCGGTCCCAGCACCGCCACCAGCGCGCCCTGCGGCACGGAAAAGCTGACGTTTTGCAGGATCTGGCGCGCGCCGTAAGAAAACGAGAGATCCCTGACGTCAATCATCACGGCGACCACCTCCCGTCACGATGAGCCACAGAAACAGCGGCGCGCCCACGAAAGCCGTCAGGATACCGATGGGGATCTCCCCCGCGGTCGCAAGCCGGGCGATGTCGTCGACCAGCAGCAGGAACGCCGCGCCGAACAACGCGCCGGCGGGCAGCAGCCTGCGATAGTCGCTGCCGAACAGCATGCGGCAGATATGCGGCACGATGAGGCCGACCCAGCCGATCATGCCCGAGACCGCGACGGAGGAGGCCGTCAGCAGCGTGGCGCAGAGGATGACCGCCAGCCGCAGCGCCGCGGTGTTCACGCCGAGGGATTTCGCCTCGTCCTCGTCGAGCGTCAGCAGATTGATGCGCCAGCGGAGGAGCAGCAGCGGCGCCAGCCCCAGCGCGACCGGGATCGCCAAAAACAGCACGTCCCGCTGCTTGATCGAAGCAAGGCTGCCCATCAGCCAGTAGGTGATGGCGGGAAGCTGCTCCTGCGTATCGGCGACGAGCTTGATAAACGACGTTCCTGCCGAAAACAGAGAGGCGATCACCATGCCCGCCAAAATGAGCGCAACGGTCTCGTTCGCGCGCGCGAAGCGGCTGATCAGATACGAGAGCAGCACCGCCGCCAGACCGAACACGAAGGCCGTCGCGGAAATACCAAAATATCCCGCGCCGAGCAGGATGCCGAGCGCCGCGCCGAAGCCCGCCGCCGTGGACGCGCCGAGGATATCCGGCGAGACCATGGGATTGCGGAACATGCCCTGATAGGCCGCGCCGGCGGCGGAAAGCGCCGCGCCGATCAGCACCGCCGCGCCGATCCTGGGCAGACGGATCTGAAACAGCACGTTGGACGCGCCGTCGCGCACGGGCGCGTCCGACAGGCCGAGCAGCGACAGCAGCTCGGACCCGGTCAGATGAAACCGCCCCAGCAGCGTCGAGGCAAGCAGCAGCACCAGGAACGCCCCCGCCAGCACGGCAAAGCGGACGCCATAGCGCGGCTGCCTTTTCAGAGAATCCATCGCGCGTCTCCTTGATCTCTATGGTTATCGTACCGCCCGCTGCGGCAGCGCCGCAGAAGCGTCGTCAGCGGCAGGTTTCTTTCCGGGCAATCAGCCCCGGCCGGAGCGAGAGAGCAGCGCAGCCGCCTCCTCCTCACTCAGGGAATGGTGCCAGAACAGGCCGTAGAACTCCTGTGCGACCTGAACGATGTCATAATCGTACAGTTCGGGATAAAGCAGGTTCCCCAGCCACCAGACGCCCAGCACGCGGTTGACCGACGGCGGCGCGGACATCCAGCTGTAGGGCAGGTTGGGGATCTCGTAATACTCGCCGTTCCTGACCGCCTGGAGCTGCGCCCATTCTCCGTCCGGCAGCGTCTCATACGGTCCGCCGGCGGAGAGCAAGATGACGTCGGGATCGACCGTGTAGACCTGTTCCAGGTCCACTGCCGTGCCGCCGTTCTTGTTTGAGACCTCGTCGGACACGATTGCATTGACGCCGCCGACCAAATCAATCACGTCCGCCTGGCTCGAGCCCGCCGCATTGCAGGCGAGGCCGGTCGAGCCGGTGCCGAACATAACCGTCTTTTTCTCGCTTTCCGGGATCCGCGCGCGGTTTCTCTCCGCCATGGCAAGCGTTTCTTCCACAAACGCGGCCAGCTTTTCCGCCTGCTCCTGCCTGCCGAGAAGCTCCCCGAGCGTGCGGTAGGCAGCCGGCATCTTGGAAAGCGTCGCCTCGATGAAGACCGTCGGAATACCGGTCTGCTCCTGGATCATGTCCATATCCTCGGCAATGGAATCCTTCGGATCGCCGAGGTCGATGACGATCTGCGGCTCGGCCGCGATCAGCGCCTCCATATTCAGATTTGCCTTACTTCCGTAAAACTGCCCGAAGGTCGGCAGATCCCACATACTTTCCGGGAAATACGGGCGCTGCTCTTCGGACGGGCTAGACGCGAGACCGATCAGCAGTTCCGGGCAAAGCGTCATCAGGATCATCTGCGCCGTCGCGCCGCTGGCTGCGATCTTGGTGATCTCCGCCGGCACCGTCACCGTTCTCCCGGCGCTGTCGGTAAATACAACCGTCTGCGCGCCGTCGCTGACTTCCGGCGTCTGCGTGTTGTCAACGGTTTCCGGTGTCTGCGCGCTGTCGCTGATATCCGGCGTCTGCGCGCTGTCGGACGGGTTTTGGTCCGGACGTGCCGTGCACGCGCACAGGGACAGCAGCGCCGCGCAGATCAAAAGCGCAGCAAGTCTTTTCAAAATGGTTTCTTTTCTCACGATCTTGTATCCCCTTTCATATCATTTTTTTATAAAAAATCTTGCAAATCGTCGATGCCGCAGGTAGGATAAGGGCTGCGGCGCAATGCCGCCGTCATAACGCCCGTTCTTGAAACACAAGCGCGGAGGTGTCGCATATGTACTGTTGGACGCCGGAAATGATCCGTTTTCTGGAAGACGCCGCAAGCAAAAGCGAATACTACCGGTGCCTGAGCCGGACGCTGGCGGAACAGCTCTCTGCCCGCGGCAGCGTCTGCGATGTCGGCTGCGGCCTCGGGCATCTGGCGGAGCTGCTGTGCGCCTCCTTCCCCTCGGTCACCGCGATCGACTGCAGCGAACCTGCCATCGGCGCCTTCCGTGCCCGACTGGGAGGAGCCGCGCCGAAAAACCTGCGGGTCCTCTGCACGGACGCGTTCGCGCTGCCGGAGACGCTGCGCTTCGACGCCATGATCTTCTGCTATTTCGGCAGCCTGCCCGAGATCCTGCGCGTCGCCCGAAACCACTGCGCCGGCAGCGTGATCGTCATCCGGCGCAATTACGGGGAGCACCGCTTCGACCTCGGGGGCCATCTTCGCCCACACGCAGGCGCTGCAGACACGCTTCGGGCGCTGCGCGCTAAGGGGATCGACTGCCGGTATATGGAGCTGGCTTTGGAGTTCGGCCAGCCGCTGCGCTCGCAGGAGGACGCTCTGCGCTTCTTCCGGCTCTACCTGCGCGATCCCGCGCAGACGGTCGACTGGCAGGTGGTCGCGCCCAGGCTGACCGAAACCGGCGACGTCGCCTTCCCCTACTATTACCCACAGAAAAAAAGCGTCGGGGTCATCCAATTCGACGCCGCGCAGATTCCGCCACAGTAAAGCGCAAACAGTTCCGCCCCGCAAATCGGACGGCTCCGGCCGGGGTCCCGGCAGCGCTTTCCGTCGGCAGCATGATAAACATTATATTAATTATAGAATAACGCACCGCAAAAGCAAGGACAACTATTCTATATAGTCGAATTTTCATCCGACATGATAGAATAATTGTCCTTTTTTGAACCAATATCAAAGGCGGTGTCCCAGCGCGGAGGATATTTGCCGGGCACAGGACTGTGCGGCCGTAATCGCTTTGTCAAACTCGCGGGAGTTGATATAGCGGAACAGGCCGACCGCGCCGACCGCGTACCGCGCTTTTCCATCCCGGTCGAAGACCGGCGCGCACACCGCGCGCAGGCCGATCTTGTACTCGCCGTTCTCAATGGCGTAGCCGCTTCGCCGGATCTGCTCCAGCTGCTCCAACACAGCCTCCTGCGTTGTCAGCGTATGCGGCGTGAACGTCTGCATTCCGCGCGAACGCAGAATGGCGCATACATCCGCGTCCGGCTGTGCGGACAGGTACAGCTTGCCCTGCGCCGTCGCGTGCAGCGGCAGCTGCGTGCCGACCTCCGAGAGGACCTGCACGCCGGAGCGTCCCGCGACCTGATCCAGATTCAGGATATGCCCGTCGCCGAGATAGCTCAAAACGGCGCTGGTCTCAGTCTGCTCGGCAAGCTGCTCCAAAAACGGCCTTGCCACCGCAGAGATGTCCCACTGTGCCGAAACGATGCGGCCGCATTCGTACAGCCGCATCCCAAGGAAATAAAGGCCGTCCGGCTGCTGCTCCACATAATCATAGCTGCGAAGCGTAGACAAAAGCAGATGCGTCGTGCTCTTCGGATAGCCGGACGCCTCAGAGAGTGCCGCCAGGCTCATCGGCTTGCGCTGCTCCGCAAGCAGATCCAGCAGCGCCAGCGCCTTGCCCAGCGATTGGTTGATCTTCGGGCTGTGGTTTGTCATGACCGTATTTCTCCTTTTCTGCAGCAGCCGGTTTTACAGCTTCTCCGCCGTCTCTCTGCAGAACGCCTCGTCGTTCGCCGCCGCCGCCGAAACGAGCTGCACCGCCGGATGGTTTCGGATGGCGTCCAGCAGCGGCGTATGCTTGTCCCGGACGGTAAGGATGACGTCGAAGTCGCCGTCCAGCAGCCGGAACAGCTCCGCTTGAAAGCGGGCGGCCTGCGACTCCATCACACCGATCTCATCCAGCAGGACGAAGCTGCCCTCCGGGATGCTTTGCAGGGTTTCCACGCCCAGCCGCTCGAACACCTCCGGAAAGCTCTGCGCGTGACCGTACTGACACACGCCGATGCGGTTTTCGGAGGTATACCGGATCGGCGCGCGGTAGCTGTGCAGGTACACGGGCGCAGGCGTGTCCTCCGCCGCGGGAAGCTTCTCCGACCACAGGCCCCAGATCTCCCGGTTCGTGTATTTCAGAATGCGCCGCACCGCCGTGCTCTTGCCGCTGCCGCTCCGTCCCTCGATCACAAGCTTCATTGATGATGTGCCTCTCCTTCCCTGCTGTGCAGCAAACGCCTTCGGATCGCAAGGCGCAATGCTTTCTCAAACGATGATAGCACAGCGCGCGGGATATCTCAAGAGAAAGAACGAAGCGGCTGAAGATGGACTTCGGCTGCGCGGTATGGTATACTCAGCACAACGGTTAATCAATTCGATGTTGGAAGGAGATCAGCGCACCATGCTTTTGGTCAAAGGCCTGGAAACGCCAAGGCTGACGATCCGTTCCTGGCGGAGAACCGACAAAGACTTTACGCTGGCTATGTGGGGCGACAGAGAAAACGGAAAGTATATGAGCGACCCGATCTGCGAAAACGCGGATGAAGCGTATCTCAAATGTGTCGATGCGATGGAGGACAATCCAGAGGGCTATTATCTGACCGTTGAATGGAAAGCGGACGGTACGCCTGTCGGCACCTGCTGTGCGTTCCCTGAGAACGAGTGTTACGACATTGGGTATTGCATCGCAAAAAGCCATTGGAGGGAAGGTCTCGGAACCGAGGTCGTTGATGCTCTCATTCGCTGGATCAAGGCGGAAGGCGGCAANNACCTGTTTTGACGCCCATTCCTATAAGCTGAGCTTATTCACACAGGAAACTGACCTATAATAGCAGGAGAAAACCGTCCAATCCTTTTGATTGGACGGTTTTCTCTGCGTTTCCGGATTCGTTTGCCTCTCATGTTTTCCTTCGCCGTCATGCCGTCTTATCACGAAACGGCGCAAAAACTGCTGCGTTTGCCCGTGCCGATCACAGATCCATCTGCTCCAGCTCCGCAATGATCTCCTTCTGCCGCTCATAGAACAGCAGTTCCTTGTTGTGGGCAAAGTACTTCTTGCAGCCATAACGGGAAATAAAGCGTGCAGCGTAATAGTTGATGGTCAGCTCCGTCACGAGGATCAGCAGCTCCTGCCCGTCGGGGTAGACCTTCTCGCAGAATGCAAACATATTGTTCAGCTTCTCTCCTGCTGCCTCCGCATCGTCCTGCAGCTTTTTCACGCGCTTGTCGAAGTCGGCTTTGATCAGCTTGAACGCCTCGCTGCCGCTGCCCGGATCCGCGACGGCAAGGCCGGCCCGCTCCTCTTCCAGAGCGGAGATCGTGCAGTTCAGCGCAAACTGGCTGTCCTCCGAGAGCGTAGGCGCTTTCTTTCCGGCGCTCAGCTTTTTCCGTCTTTCCGCCAGCTGCTTCTCTAGCGCCTTTTCCGCGTTCGTCCCGGGCAGCGCCAGTTCCGCCTTGGCCGCCTTCAGGGCGGCAAGCAGCTCCGTCAGCGCGTTTTCCGTCCGGCAAACGTCCCGGAGATACTCGCCGACGCCGTCGAGCAGAAGTCCCAGCAGGGACAGGCGTTCGTCGAACTTCGCCGCCTTTGCCCGCGCGATCAGGATAAGATCCGCCCGTCCCGCAAGGATTTTGTCCACCTGATAGTCCGAGCGGTATTTATTGAACAAATCGTAGTAGATCGCAAAGTTTTTTGCGATCCTTTTGTTCTGCAAGTACTGCCCGATCACGCCCTCCGTCACCGCGATGCCGTGACGCTCATACAGGCGGATCATATCGGACAGGTCGGACCAGCCGCGCGCCGTGGCGAAGCTCTTGCCGTCGACTGTCGTCTCGATCTTGTAGAAATCGCCCTTCTTGATGTCGAGATAGGTCAGCACGGCGGGATGTACGTTCTTCCGGTAGGCGTACTCCTTCCAGACGTCGTAGTCCGGCTCCACGTCGATGCGCTTGAGGCGGTCCCAGGTCACGATGTCGAACTCGCGCACGGAGTTGTTGTACTCCGGCGGGTTGCCCGCCGTCACGACGATCCAGCCGTCCGGCACGCGGTGGCGGCCGAAGATCTTGTACTGGAGGAACTGCAGCATCGCCGGCGCCAGCGTTTCCGAGACGCAGTTGATCTC
>LXOW01315943.1_pt1 | contig 13239 bp, 14 predicted proteins | sample 1368591 | NCBI WGS metagenome assembly LXOW01 (sample SAMN04884650, study PRJNA319009) | bovine gut metagenome | isolation source: Cow rumen | host: Bos taurus | place: Italy: Legnaro (PD) | collected 2014-07-09
CAATTCAAGGACTTTACACAGCGATTGTTGCAGGTTTCTTTATTTCATTTTTAGGTGGTAGCCGCGTCCAGATTGGTGGACCTACCGCTGCGTTTGTTACTATTATATTTGGTATCGTTGCTAAAAATGGCTACGATGGTTTGGTAATTGCATGTATTATGGCAGGTGTCTTCCTGATTATTATGGGTGTATGCCGTTTTGGTAGTTTGATTAAATATATTCCATACACAATCACTACCGGATTTACTGCCGGTATTGCTGTCACATTGGCAGGTGGACAGTTAAAGGATTTCTTCGGTCTTAAGATTGAAGAAAGCGTTCCTGCAGAATTTCCTGAAAAAATGGCTTGTTTTATCAAAAACGCAAGTACATTTAACAAGTTAGCATTTATTGTTGGTCTTTCTGCATTACTGATTCAAATTGTTTATCCAATGATCTTAGCGAAAATCCATTGGAAAGTCAGACGTTTTCTAAATAAAATTCCTGCTTCGCTTATCGCAATCATTGTAACAACTGTCGTTGTTCAGGTAGCAGGATTAGCAGCCAGCGATACAAATCCTGATGGAGTTGCAACTATCTTTTCTACATTTGGAAAGGTAGACGGATCACTTCCAAAACTTTCTGTTCCACACGCTGATTTGCCTATGATTAAATCATTGATTTCACCAGCGTTGACAATCGCTATTCTTGCTGCTATCGAATCACTTCTTTCCGCAGTGGTTGCTGACGGTATGATTGGTAGTAAGCATCGTTCAAATATGGAATTAGTTGCTCAAGGTACAGGTAATATTTTCTCAGCATTGTTTGGTGGTATTCCTGCTACCGGTGCTATTGCAAGAACAGCCGCAAACGTTAAAAACGGTGGACGTACTCCAATCGCCGGAATGGTACATGCNNATGTGCGGATGGCGTGAGTTTGTGCGTATATGTAAACACGCACCTAAGAGTGATATTTTAGTTTTAGTTGCAACATTTTCATTAACAGTAATCTTTGACTTAGTTGTTGCTATCGAAGTAGGTATCGTTCTTGCTGCAATACTTTTTATGAAGAGAATGTCAGATGTTACAACGATGCAAGGTTGGAATTATACAGATGACGGAGAAGATGCTGAAAATGACCCAGACAGTATTTCCTTGAAAAAAGTACCTATGGGCGTAGCCGTATACGAAATCATCGGACCTATGTTCTTTGCCGCTACAGATAAGTTTATGGACATTACTGCCGAGGCTCATGGCGAAGTTCATGTTGTAATCATTCGTATGCGTGGTGTTCCTGCCGTTGACGTAACTGCACTTCACAGTTTGCGTGGTATTATCGAAACATGTAAGAGTAAAAATATTCATTTGTTATTCTCTCATGTTCAGGAACAGCCTTATCAGGCGATGGAAAAATCAGGTTTTGTTGACTTGGTTGGAAAAGAAAACTTCCGTGCAAACATCGATGATGCTTTAGCATATTCAGAAACTTTATTAGAAAAAGAAAATTAATATTTCAAAAGTGCTTATCAGCACAATCACGGTTACTGTGGATTTTATATCCAATAACCGTTCAATCTAAATTTATTCATAAAAGCACTATATCATAATCAGAACATTCTTAACAGTTGGAAGATTATGATATAGTGCTTTTGTTTTTCAAAACACCCACTGACAAGTTTTCGCATATACTATCTAAACAAACTTATGGAGTCAGGTATGAACGAAGAACTATTATTACCATCTACCGGTACACTTCAAATCAACATCACATCATTTTTAGGGGAACGGCCAATTGCCAATGCCTCTATAAAACTATATTCCTCTCCTGAACTTACACAACCACTCTACGAAACCCAAACCGACCAGAATGGTCAGTCCCCGGAAATCACCCTTTCCACCCCTAACGAAGAATATAGTGAAGAACCTTCCGTCAATCGTCCCTACGCTGAATATACGCTCTTTATCTCTGCTTTCGGTTTTGAAGATATAAATATCGTAGGAATCAAAGTATTTCCAAACGAAACATCCATTCAAAACATTTCCCTGATGCCAGAAAACGAACAACCAAAACCTTCTGCGGAAGTATTTATCCTTCCGGAAAACACACTTTACGGTGACTTTCCTGAAAAAATACCGGAGGCTGAAATCAAGCCGGTAAGTGAAACCGGTGAAATTGTATTAAGCCGCGTGGTAGTTCCTGAATATATCATTGTTCACGACGGTCCCCCATCCAACAATTCTGCAAAAAACTACTACGTAAAGTATAAAGACTATATAAAAAATGTAGCATCCAGTGAAATTTACGCCACCTGGTCAGAAGCTACTATCATTGCAAATGTCCTTGCCATACAGTCCTTTACCCTAAATCGCGTCTATACGGAATGGTACCGAAACAAAGGCTATGATTTTAATATCACTTCTTCCACTGCCTATGACCAATGTTGGGTTTATAACCAAAACATTTACCAAAATATCTCTCAGATTGTGGACACTTTGTTTGACCAATATATCGCACGGCCAAATGTTACACAGCCACTGTTAACTCAATACTGCGACGGAAAACGGGTTACCTGTCCAAACTGGCTGTCTCAATGGGGTTCCAAGGCTTTAGGAGATGAAGGATACTCTGCATCAGAAATTCTTAAATACTATTATGGGGATTCTGTTTACATTGCTACTGCCGATGAAATCTCAGGCATCCCTTCCTCATGGCCGGGTTCCAATTTATCCGTTGGTTCATCTGGAAATAAAGTTGCACAGCTTCAACGTCAATTAAATGTCATTGCCAAGAACTATCCTCTCATTCCTAAAATTTCAGAAGACGGTATTTACGGTGAAAAAACTGCAAATGCCGTAAAAACCTTCCAAAAGATTTTTAAGTTACCACAGACTGGTATCACCGATTTTGCCACCTGGTATAAAATATCTGAAATCTACGTAGGCGTCAGTCGTATTGCAGAGCTAAACTAAGAATAACCGATTACAGAATACCGTGGCACATCTATGCAGCCAACATAATTTTCACTCCAAACAACACTGATACACATTAGGAGCATGATCAATCGTATCAAAACGATAACCCTTTGCCAAAGCATCTTCTATAATTTGGGGCAACGCACTTACTGTTAAACAACAGCTTTTTGAATCATGCAATAAAATAAAAGACTGCTTAAATCTCCCCATATCTTTTTCCACATTGTGATAAATGGACCATTCCGAACATTTTCCAATAGAATCTTCCCCACTGACATTCCAGTCACAGTATGTAATTCCCTGCTCTTGTAACCAGGGAATTACATGTTTAGAAATTGGTCGCAAATAACCATTGGCACTTCCCCATGGAAATCGATAAAATCTGACTTTTTCATGTATTGCATTTTCAATAACTGCTTTTGCCATTTGTACATCTTTTTGAAACGCTTCGCAACTTCCATAAATTTTTTCCGCCCGATGGGAATAGGTGTGAATCCCCACTAAATTTCCTTCCTTCACAGTTCTCTCTATGATAGGTAGCATTTTATCATCCACATTTTCCCCGATAAGAAAAAAAGTAGCATGTATCCCATATTTATTCAATATGTCCAACACCTGCGGTGTATACACAGATGGACCATCATCAAATGTAAGATATGCTACTTTTTGTTCTCTTTTATTTTCTTCTTCCACAAGCATAACCTGTTGCTCGTTTTTCTCATTTTTAATGAAAGCTTCCTCATACTGCCTGTTACACAAATGACTGATTGCCTTTTGTTCCGTCCAAAAACTAAGACCAACTCCGATTATCATGCAAAAAACAATGCCAAACTTTTCTATTCTTTTCATAGTTCACCTTGTTTTTGCTTCATTATACGCGGGCTTTCCTCAAACTATTCCAATACGCTTCTCCATTCCAAATGCTAATTTCATGTTCAAACCCGATTTTAGAGTTATCCCTGCTTTTTGTAAGTAGTGAAGGAAAATGTCACATCTTCATAGTTTTCCTGTTCCGTTTTTTCAACGAGTTTCCACTGTTCCATCTTATCTAAATCAGGAAAATAGGTATCTGCCTCGTACTTCTTTTCAATTTTCGTAACCAATGCAGTGTCACAAAGTGGCTCCATCTGCTCATAAATACTGGCACCACCAATGACGTATATATCATCCGTATCAAAACCTTCGGCTGCCTTCATTGCCTCCTCTATACCGGATACAACAATCGCACCTTCCACCTGATAATCTTTTTGTTTTGTAATTACAATATTGGTTCTGTTTTTCAATGGCTTGCTACCCGGAAAACTTTCCAATGTCTTTCTTCCCATAATCACTACTTTTCCTGTGGTAGTCGTCCGAAAAAACTTCTGATCTGCCGGAATACGGGCAAGCAATTGATTTTTATTTCCAATTGCCCAATTTTCATCTACTGCTACTATCATTTTCATAACAAATGTCTCCTTTATACTGCTACAGGAATATTTTTAATCTGCTCATGTGTCTGATAATTGTCCAAACGGAAATCATCCGGAGTAAAATCATAAAAGTTCTTAATATCCGGATTCATCCAAAACGTTGGTGCAGGAAGTGGTTCTCTCGAAATCAGTTCCTTTACCAAAGGAATATGTCTGTCATAAATGTGAGCATCTGCAATTACATGTACAAATTCTCCTACCTGCATATCATTTACCTGTGCAAACATATGAATCAACGCTGCATACTGGCACACATTCCANNACGTTTTGTAACATTAAAAGTCATGCTGTAAGCACATGGATATAAATTCATCTCATGCAGATCCTGATGAGTGTAAATATTTGTCATGATACGACGGCTGTAAGGATTATTCTTAAGATCAAATAATACACGGTCTACCTGATCCATCTCTCCTTCTTTATATTTGTGCTTCACTCCCATCTGATATCCGTAAGCTTTTCCAATGGAACCGTCTTCGTCTGCCCAACTGTCCCAGATATGACTGCTCAAATCATGAATATTGTTTGATTTTTTCTGCCAAATCCAAAGCACTTCATCAATACAACTTTTAATTCCGGTTCTACGAAGTGTCATAGCTGGAAATTCCTTACTTAGATCATAACGATTTACCACACCAAACTTCTTGATGGTATATGCCAAAGAACCATCTTCCCAGTGTGGACGAACTTTCTCGCCTTCTGTACTGGTACCGTTTTCCAAAATATCCTGACACATATTTATAAATAATTTATCTGCATAACTCATATTGTCATCCTCCGTTCAAAATTTCACATCTTTTTCTAGTGTACACTATTTTTCACCTAAATGCATCAAGTATTTTTTTCAACCGTCCAGCCTCAACCATGATTTATAGCCTTTTTCTTCCTATGGCACTTTATGAATGTCCTCGGCTGAACGTCCACCTTAAAGCATTCGATGTATTTTTCTCCCCCTCCATGCTAATACTATTTCTATGAAAATTTTTGTTATTAATCGATTTTTACTTTGTGGTTTTATTGGTTGGAGTATGGAATGTTTTTGGACAGGACTTTGTTCTATCATAAATCAGGAAGATGCACTGCTTCCATGCAAAACTTCCGTTTGGATGTTTCCAATTTACGGTTTTGCCATGTTTATCGGACCTTTAAGTAAACGCCTGCGCAACAAGCACTGGTTGATACGTGGCATAATATACGCACTTTGTATTTTCTTTATAGAATTTTGTTCCGGAATAATTCTTGGTTATTACCATGTCAGACCTTGGAATTATTCCCATGTCAAATACCAATTGAAAGGAGTGATACGGCTGGATTACACACCTTTATGGTTTTGTGTTGGACTACTGTTTGAACAAATTCTGAAAGAATGTCGTCGTTGGTCATCTCTGCGCATAATGTTTAAACATACTAATTGAACCTTAACAATGATTTCCCCCCAAAAAACAAGCAGAGTAGTTTCCAGTTTTCGCCATTTTTATTTACATGTATTTTCTTTTTATGATATAATAAAGATAGCGTAAGATAGTTATTGTTCACGAAATATTTTTATATGCAATTTACAAGGGAATTCAACTACCGCTATTCCCTTGTCTGGAGGAAATTATGTTTAAATCACTACTACTTGACACATCAGCGTTGGATACAGAAATTTTGAAACAGGTTAACACACATGTTTTTCAGTCTTTTACGGAAATAAACATCCGTTGTATTGCTCAAAACATTGACCTTAATGAACTAACACATTTTATCAGCGATAGTCCATTTCAAAAAGATGAATTTCTGTTAATTTCCAATCAGTCTTCGATTTTAGAAGAGGCACAAGCACAAGGAATATTTTGCCTCGGATATTGTCCAAATCTTCAATTTCTTCCAACAAAATATTGTATTGAAGATTTAGAAGCTTTAGATGTAGCTTATCTTAAACTTCTATGGTGTCGTTTTCGCCATCTTCCCTACAAAATCGTTACTACCAGACATTTAGTTATTCGTGAACTTTCCGGTACAGATTTAAAAGATTTATACAACGTATTTCAAGAACCGGAAATAAAACATTTTTTACCGGAAGAACCGGATGATTTAGAAGATTTTATTCAAAAATATTCAGCCTATATTAAACATGAATATACATTTTACGAATATGGTATGTGGGGTGTGTTTCATAAAGAGACAGACAAACTCATAGGTCTATGTGGTTTTCATGCTGAAGAAATTGAAGGAACAGATGAAATCACTGTCGGCTATATGTTATCAAAGTCATATACAAAAAAAGGACTCGGAAAAGAAATGGTTCGCGCCGTGGTAAGATATGGCATACGTCACTTTGATTTTTCGCGAATCATTGCAAAAATCTCCTCAGATAACAAAAAATCACAAAACCTCATTAAGGCTTGTAGTTTTAATTATTTAAGAAGCATCACACAAAACCATATTTCATATGAACTATATGAATATATACCAAAAGGGAAACAAATAATTACCAGTACCAAAGATGCCAGTCAACGGGCTTTCCTTGATTATCAGAAACACCCGGATACGAGCGTCTACGGAAAACGTTATCATTAGTCAAAACCGGCTTAGAGGGGAGGGCACATAGTTATGATGAATAAGATGAAAAACATCAGAAAAATATCCGAAAATACTACCTTTCGATTGATTATTTTTGTTTTCTTTCTATTCCATATTATGATATGTGTTTCCAAATTTGACAGTATACTCTCCGAGCATAGTAAAATTGAAATAGAAAAGATCTCACTAAATGATAGTTGGCAAATCAACATCAATCAGGAAGACTACACGAATGTAGCTCTTGACCACTTTAGTTTTCCTACAGTAAACACAGGGGATTACATAAGAATTACTCGCACACTTTCGGATTACTCAAGTATCGACGCTCCAACCATACGTTTATATACAAGACACTGTTCTATTCAAGTGTTTGTTGACCACAATTTAATCTATTCCTACGGCTTGAAACGCGCCCAGGATAATTTATCAGTTGGTGGTGGATATAGTTTTATCCCACTTCCATCCTATCATCCTGGAAGTAAATTAACCATCAAATTGTATATTGCAGAAAACAAGGCATTTAGCTGTTTTAATGAAATTGATATCTATTCAGGTACTGACGCACACAGTCTACTGATGATTGAAAACAGAATTCCTTTATTTTTGAGCTGTTTTCTTTGCATATTTGGTATCTGCACATTAATTTTAACTCTTATTTCCTACTTATTTTACCGTACCACCCATTCTTTTTTCTTTATTTCGCTATTTTCCATAGCGATTGGAACGTGGAGTTTGGGCTTTTATCACGGATTAGATCTTTTTTCTGTACCTTTGTACATATTGTCAACAATAGAATATATTTCACTTTACCTCATGCCAATACCACTTGCATTTTATTTATTGCCACAGGTAAAAAAAATCGACAATTTTATATTGACAGGGGCTTACAAACTGATGTTATTAATCATGATGATAACCACAACAACAGTCATTACGTTGCACTTTTATAACATCGTTCATTTAGCAAGGGTATTACCAACCATGCAGATACTCATCATCGGTTATCTTTGCTTTGCAATTATACTTCTAATCATAAGTTTTCTAAAAAAAGATGAAACATCCAGACTCTACCTGATTGGATTATTATTTGTACTTTTACTATCAAGTTATGACCTGATTACCTATTGCCTATATCGATATTTTTCTTTAGAACTAAAGAACGTAAATGGTCTTACCCCACTGGGTATGCTTGTTTTTATTTTTATTACTGTAATCAGCTTTTTACAACAGATTACTAAGGCAAAAATGGCAGAGGCTGAACAAAATTCACTTAGAAAGAGTGCCTATACAGATGGTATGACACAGATTTATAACAGAAGATACTGTAGTGAATATATGACTGACGCACCAATGGATCGAGACTATATTGTAGGATGTGTTGATATCAATAATTTAAAGCTCGCCAACGATACCTTTGGACACGCTGCTGGCGATAAACTTATCATATCTACCGCGCGAATTCTTTCAGAAACCTTTAACGAATGTGGTATTGTAGGTCGAATGGGTGGAGATGAATTTATTTTTATTGCAAACTATAAAGATAAAACCCAGTTAAATCAATTATTGGAAACACTCATTCACAAGCAAAAAATGTTAAACATTTCTGATCCGGATTTAAACCTTTCCATTGCCTGTGGTTATGTTATCAGTTGTGATTATCCGGATTGTAACTTGGAACAGTTATACAACAAAGCAGATGAAAATATGTATATTATGAAAAAAGATATGAAGCAGACAATAAATGATAGTACAGACTAATGTCACTGCCCGAGATTTTTTCTTGAATTTTTCTTAAATCTTCAAATAGCCTTATTAAGGGCAGATTACTGAAGAGTACGAAGCAATAAACATTCTGAGGTTATGAATCTCTCACAACCTCAGAATATTTATCATTATTTTGACTGTTCAGAAAAAACAATAGTTTTCCCTTTTTCTTTTTCCTCTGTCTCTTTCAATTCTTTCATGTCTTCATCAACTTCATAATTTTTTGACTCGCCATCAATTTCGACACCAAAAGAAGAACCATTCCATGTCAACGCACAATCCGACTGAATTCTGTCTATTCTATTGATAGAGGAATCCTTTTCCAAATAAATATCACATACATTCGCACTAAATGTCCCATCATTTTCTTCCGTAACATTTTCTGCCAACAAAAGATAGTTACCACCATCTTTGCCTTCTACCTCGGCAAAATACATATTTCCAGGCATATTGTCCATAAACTGTTGCTTTATATCTTTTTTTCCCTCTGTATCTTCTTTGTTATTTCTGTTACAAACAAATGTTAGTTTTACCACATCGTTTTCTTTGCTTGCAAGAAAAATCGCATCATCCTCGTGAGAAATACAATCTGAAAACTGAATTTCATAATTAAGTTTTGATATTTTTCCAGAAATGAAAGCAACTACTTTATGATCTTTCACAAATGCAAGCTGCATTCCTTCATCATACATCATGGTAGAATATTTCTTGCTTTTTATCCCTGTAATTTCTTCCATGTACTCTGTTGTGGTATATGGAAGAAAAGTATATACCTTGTCCCATGAAAACGGAATGATTTCATTAAAACTAATCTCCTTACTTTTTCCTTTTGCTAGCTCAGGATTATCCTGCTCTAATTTAACCATTGCCTTCTTCAATGCATTTTCATTTTTATTTCCTATCTGATGATTCCATGTAAGATATCCAAAAATACCGGCACAAATCAATGCAATCAATACTACCAGCATAATACATACTTTTTTTATCATGTTCTTTTTCTCCTTGCCATCTTAAGTAAATTTATTGTAAAGCGTTGTCAAAAGGCTGACATGGGGTACTTTCCAAGTGAAGCCTTACTGCACGTTTTTATACTTTCCTAGTATAACAAATACCAATATGTAAAACAAGCCCAGCCTTTGGCTGAGCTGTCTAGTAAATACACAATAAAATTAAAGTGCTCTAATCTCTGTTGTTTTTATTTTCGTCGTTTACCAGATTTTTATCCTTGTTATTATCATTTCCGGTCATATCATCAATTCCATCTTCTACACCATCTACCGTATCATTAACGCCATCTTCTACACCTTTCAACGTGTCATTCACACCATTTTCCACACCATCTACTGTGTCATCCACTCCGTCTTCTACATCATCCACCGCATCATTTACAGTGTTGTTATTATTTTTATCATTATTCTTGTTTCCCATGCCACAGGAACACACGCTAAAACACAACACCCCTGCCAATAACGCTCCAAATACCAAATGCTTTTTCATAGTATCTCCTCCTTCATACTCTGGTTACTTTTCGTTTCTATCACTATTGTGTACAGATTATAAAAAAATATACGCGAAAGAATTTTGCTTTATAGGATGAAAATGCAGAACAAAGAGTTTTGCAAGCAAAACTCTAGCGCGACCGCGGTATTGCGCAGCAATTAACTTCATCTCCGCGGTCTGCGCATCCTCGCATCGCAATTTCCTATTACAAAAATAAGCCCCATACATCCTTGATGCATGGAGCTTAACTTAAATATCATTTATTAGTTTTAAATTACATATTTTTATTTACGATATCATCAACAACTGGAACTGACATTGTTCCCTGTTTTAATGCTTTAACACCTAATACGATGAACAATACAGTTTCCATAAAGTTCAACACTGATCTGATAGCTGATACAAGTTCCGATAAAACACCACCATCTACATAGCCGTTCCACAATGTTGCAACCTGGTTAATTGTTGAAATTGCATCTGGAATTAACCCTACCGCTACTATTGCAAATTGAAATACCATGTAAAATACTACAGCTTTTACTGCATTCTTTCTCAGCCATTCATCTCCCTCAAACAACAGCACATAACCAGCCATTATTACCATGACTAACAATCCACTGAATAATCCAGCAAAATAAATCGCTGCTCCCAAAGCTCCTACTCCAATTCCTAATCTTGTCTTTTGCATTATAATTTTCCTCTCTTTCTTTCTCTTCTGCCCGATAGTTTTCTATCGCAACATACGCCCTCATTCTATCACATTCTCCACCTTTTAACAATATCGATTATTTTCCAATACCCTGCCAGAACAAACCATTCTTGTTACAATAAAAATAAAATTTTCTCACTCCGTTGATTTTAAATCGAGCCTCGGGATTTCCTTCTTTAAACCACTATCTCCCCGGAATGTACATAAGTAAGACACTCTCCCATGATACTCTTCATTACTTCAAAAGCCACGGTTCCGGTACAATGACAAGTCACAAATTTTGTAGGATACGTTTTAAGTTTTTCTGCAATAGCCTTAATCTCATTAAGTTCACTATCACTATACTCCGTCTTCTTCATGAGATGAAAACCACTTACTACCAAATCTGGTGCTTTGCCATATCGTTTCACATATGCATCCAGAATACTAAGAATTCCATTATGGGCGCATCCCGACATAAGAATGGATTTCCCATCCTGATGGATTACTAAAAAATGCTCATGACCAAACTCATCCTGTCTATATCCATTTTCTCTCTGAACAAGTAATCTCCTGTTTGTAAATGGAAGGTCATGGTTTCTTTTACCTATGGTAAAGAGTTCCAGTTCCTCATCGATTTTCACATCCCCTTTCACAAATCTTACCTGTGGAAGTTTCGAGATTTCTTTGTCTATTCCAATATAGCGAAATCTAACAGATGCTTCTTCCCCATCATCTGCATAATAAGCATCGGTTGCTGACTCCTGCATATAAATTGGTGCCTGTGCATTTATTTTTGTAAAGGGAAGAATTCCTCCCGAATGATCATAATGTCCATGGCTTAAGATAACAGCATCCACTTTGGACAAATCGATGCCTAAGGCTTTGGCATTTTCTAAAGTTTCCCTGGAAGGGCCTGCATCCATAAGTAACTTATGTTTCTTAGTCTCTACATAAAAGGACAATCCATGGGCACATACACACTCTTTTTCTCCCTCTGTATTTTCTATTAAATTTATGATTTTCACGTTTATTCCTCGCTCTCCATGTTATACTGTATACCAAAATAATCTAAAACCACCTTAAAACGATCCTGACAAGTTAAAATCGTATCTCTTAAATATCCTTTTTCCTTTTTCCATTCCATAAGTCCTCTATAATAAAACTCCGTGAACTACCCATTGTCTGAAGCCAATGGGCTTCCTGCTTCGCCGACCTCGTAACCTACTATCTCCACAGGCGTTAATTTGGGCAGTCCCTGCCCTATTTATTATTGGTTTTATGCTATTTGTCTTAATCCTTCTGCCAGTATATTTTTCGCTGCATTCGAATCCCTGTCATGCTTTGCTCCACAGACAGGACATATCCATTCCCTTACCGACAAATCTTTTGTATCTGTATTTTGATAAGCACATACGGAACATAACTGACTGCTGGCATAAAATGTGTCTATTTTGATGTATTCTCTTCCATTCCATTGGGATTTATATTCTAATTGTCTTGTCAGCTCATACCACGATGCATCATATATTGATTTCGCCAAATGATGATTTTTTACCATGTTTTTTATCTGTAAATTTTCTGAAACTATCACTTGGTTTTCGCTGACAATTTCATGTGAGATCTTATGCAGACAATCTTTTCTGGTATTGGTTATTTTCTCATGGCATAGTGCTATCTGTTTCTTTGTTTTTTCATAATTTCTGCTTCTTTTTTCTTTATGTGCCAGTTGTCTTTGTAGCCTTGCAAGTTTTTCTTCATATTTCCTGATTGTCTTTGGGTTTTCGTATCTCCTTCCATCAGATGTGATACATAAATCTTTTATCCCTAAATCCAAACCTGTTTTTCCTGCTCCATTTGCCATTTTTATGTGCTCTGTTTCCACAAGAATGGATACATAATATTTTCCACTTGGAACCTGTGAAATAGTTGCCGATTTTATTTTGCCCTCAAAACTTCTATGTAACTTTGCTTTTATGTTCCCCAGTTTTGGTAATTTGATTTTACATTTCTCAAAATCTGCTGATATATTCCCATTTGTGTAAACTTCTTTCAGCCATTCATATGTTTTTTTTAGTTCTCTGTTGCAGTAATTGTTACAGTCCGTTCTACTGACAGATTTCTTTTCCTGCTCGTAAGTATCTTTTCTATAAGCAAGTGTCTGATTATATACAAAACGGCAACACCCAAATGTTTTTGCAATCTGAATTTCCTGTTCTTTATTCGGATATATTCTGTATTTATATGCTTTTAACATTTGCTGTCACCCTTTCTTAACCCTGATTTTCTATGTACTCC
>LXOW01088979.1_pt1 | contig 13237 bp, 12 predicted proteins | sample 1368591 | NCBI WGS metagenome assembly LXOW01 (sample SAMN04884650, study PRJNA319009) | bovine gut metagenome | isolation source: Cow rumen | host: Bos taurus | place: Italy: Legnaro (PD) | collected 2014-07-09
TTCCTGATCAATCACAACCTGCTGAAAAAGGACATGAGCAAGGATGCGATTCCGGCGCAGAAATCCTATCGTGCCCTCCTTCTTTCAATCACGGCCTACTATGTGACGGACGCGATCTGGGGCCTGCTCTATGAGCGGCACTGGCTTGGCCTGACCTTTCTGGACACGCAGCTTTATTTTGTCGCCATGGCGTTCACAGTTCTGATGTGGACAAAATTTGCCGTCGATTATCTGCGCGAAGAAGGAAGCTTTGGGAAAACCCTGCCTGTTACGGGCCAATTGATTTTCGTGTTTCAGCTGATCCTTGTTCTCGCTACTTTTGTCAGGCCGATCATGTTCTCCTTTGACGAAAAGGGCGTCTATCACGCGGGAATCGGGCGCTATATTACGCTGGCCGCTCAGATCGTGATGTTTGTGATGACCGCGATCTACGCAGCTTCCGTTTCTCAAAAAAGTACCGGCACGAAGAAGGCCCGCTATCGGATCATCGGCATGTTCAGCGTGACGATGGCTGTCTTTGACGTGCTGCAGGCCCGCTATTCGCTGCTGCCGATGTACGCGATCGGCTGCCTGCTCGGCACCTGCCTGCTCAACAGCTTCGTGCTGGAAGATGAGAAGGAGGAGTACAGGGACGATCTGGAAGAGAAGCTGCNNTTTCTTCGAGCTGGCGGAAGCCGAAAAGAAGGAAATCCTGAAACGCGGCGGCAAACCCGCCTATCTGTATCTGGATTTCAGCGGAATGAAATTTTATAACCGGAAGCATGGCTTCGCGGAAGGCGACAAGCTGCTGCAATCGTTTGCAAAGCTGCTCGTCCGCGCCTTCGGCAATGACTGCTGCGGCCGTATAGGCGGAGACCATTTTGCGGCAATCACCGTGGCGCAGGGGCTGGAGGACAGACTGCGCCAGCTTCTGCGGGATAACCAGGATATCAACGACGGCAGATCCATCCCGGTGCACGTCGGCGTCTATGCCGACCAGGATCAGACAGAGGACGTCAGTCTCGCCTGCGACCGGGCAAAGCTCGCCTGCAATGAGCTGCACGGGGCCTATGCGTCCTGCTATCAGTATTACAAACAGGAGCTGAGCGATGACGCGGAGAGGAGACAGTACATTGTCGAGAATATCGACAGGGCGATCGCCGGGAAATGGATTCAGGTTTACTACCAGCCGATCATCCGCGCGGTAAACGGAAAGGTATGCGACGAGGAGGCGCTTGCGCGCTGGATCGATCCGACCCGCGGCTTCCTGTCTCCGGCAAGCTTTATTCCCGCGCTGGAGGAATCGGGCCTCATTTACAAGCTGGATCTGTATGTGCTGGAACAGGTTCTGGACAATATCAAAACGCTGGAAGCGGAGGGGCTTTATATCGTCCCGCATTCCATCAANNGGGCGTCAGCCGGGACAAAATCACAATAGAAATCACGGAGAGCATCATCGGCGGCGATTTTGACTTTATCAAGGAAAAGGTCACACAGTTTCAGCGGCTTGGCTTTCCCGTGTGGATGGACGACTTCGGCAGCGGCTATTCCTCGCTTGACGTACTTCAAAGCATACGCTTCGATCTTCTGAAATTCGATATGAGCTTTATGAAAAAGCTCGATGAAGGCGGGACCGGTAAGGTCATCCTGACGGAGCTGATGCGCATGGCCACCGCGCTGGGGCTGGAAACGATCTGCGAAGGGGTCGAGACGGAAGCACATGTGCGTTTCCTGCAGGAAATCGGCTGCTCAAAGCTGCAGGGCTATTNNCCTCGAAAATCCTGCGGAGGCCGCCTATTTCGAGTCAATCGGGCGGGTGAATCTCTATGACCTCAGCGTGATTGCCCAGGGGGATGAAAACTCGCTGCACAACACCTTCAACACACTGCCCATGGGAATCATCGAAATCCAGGGCGATACTGCCCGTTTTGTGCGGAGCAATCAATCCTACCGCGATTTTATGAAGCGCTCCTTCGGGATCGAGCTTTCAAGCCTTGGTTCCGGCTTTGCCAAATTTGACGGGGCGTTCATGAACAACATCGTGAAAACCTGCTGCGAGCAGGGCCTGCGCTCCTTCTATGATGAGAAGCTGCCGGACGGCTCTGTCGCGCACTCCCTCGCGCGGCCGATCGGCACAAACCCCGTCACGGGCAATATGGCGGTCGCGGTCGCCGTCCTGTCCGTCACCAACCCGGACGAGAAGACAAGCTACGCGGACATCGCGAGGGCGCTTGCCGCCGACTATTATAATATCTATATCGTGGATCTGGACACGGATCGGTATATCGAGTATTCCACGCTGGCCGGCGGGGACGAGCTGTCGATAGAACGCCACGGGGAGGATTTCTTTGCCTCGGCCAGGCACGACACGTTGACCCGGATCTACGAGAAGGATCAGGAGGCTTTTTTGTCCCGCTTCACGAAAGAAAACATTCTGCGGGAGCTGAAGGAGCAGGGCGTGTTTACCTCTACCTACCGCCTGGTGGACAACGGCACACCGACCTATGTCAACATGAAGATCACGCGCATGCGGGAGCGCGGAAACCGCATTATACTCGGCGTCAGCATCGTAGACTCTTACATGAAGCAGAAGGAACAGCTCGCCGAGATCGAAAAAGAACGGGACGCAATGATCCGGGTCATGGCGCTGTCGGACGGATATATGAGCGTGATTACCGTAGACCTCGAAACGGGACACTATGTCGAAGTCAGCTCGACAGATGATTTTGACAGCCTCGGTGCTGCCAAGCAGGGGGAAAACTTCTTCCGCCAGTCCGCCATTGACGCCGCCAAATACTTCCACCCGGACGATCAGCGGCGCTTTATCGAGGCGTTCACGCAGGAGAACGTCATGCGCGAAATCCACAGGAACGGATGCTTCCGGATTCAATATCGGCTCATGATCAACGGCGAGCCCAGACCGACCGCTCTGAAAGCCGCGCTGTTCCGGGACAGGAGCGACGAAAAGATGGTCGTCGGCATCCGGGCGCTGTAGGCAAAGCCGCGTAAGCGTCAAATGAGCGCAAAAAGAGCCCACCGGAAGCGGACTCCAAGATGTGAAAATGTATTACGTTAAATGCGCCTTGCACAGCGCTGGAGCATACTGTGGAACAAGCGACGCTGCCCAGTCAGGATCTGTAATTGCAAGCCTGGGCGCCTCGTTGAGCAGCCACGTCAAATAACGGTATGGGTCAAGCCCATTTTCCTTGGCAGTCTCGATCAGACTGAACATGACAGCACTGCTCTTTGCTCCACGTGCCGTGTTAGCAAACAGAAAGTTCTTACGCGAGATCACAAAAGGCTTGATGCTGCGCTCGGCGCGGTTGTTGCTCAGTTCAATACGACCGTCCTGCAAATAGGCGGTCAAATCGGTCCACTGGTTTTTCAAATAGTTCAGGGCAATCCCCAGCTTGGACTTCGGTGCAGCATTCCGGGTATTTGCCCATGCCAACATTGCGTCTAAAACAGGCTTTTCCTGCTTCAGCCGCTGTTCCTTTCTCTCTTCCGGCGAAAGATCTTTGAACTTTTCCTCCAGCTTAAAGAGCTGGCTGCAATAGGCCACGCCCTGCTCCGCCGTGGGCGAGCGTTTACCTTTCGGCACAGCCCGAAGAGCCTCGTCGAATTTTCGGCGGGCATGGGCCCAGCAACCGACGTGGATTGCGCCCTTCACCGCGTTGTAGCCGGAGTATCCGTCTGTCTGCAGATACCCTTGGAATCCAGCCAGGAAGGCACTCGGGTATTCTTGCCCGCGTCCAGGCGCATATTCGTACAGCACAATGGGATGCTCGGCGTCACCGCTTGTGCGGTACAGCCACATGTAGCTTCTGGACTTTGCGTCCTTGCCTTCCTCATGCAGAACCTGCAATTCCGTCTCATCCGCATGAAGAAGATCGTGCTCAAGAAGCTGCTTATGGAGTTCGTCATAGACAGGAGCCATCCAGTCATCTGAGCAGCGGATCAGCCAATTGGACATGGTTTGCCGGGAGATCATAAAGCCCTGACGGTTCCACTCCTGTTCCTGCCGGTACAGCGGCGAGCCCATTGAGAGCTTCTGCACGCCAAAGTGGGCAACAGCCTCTGCCGATGCATAGCTTCCGGGGATCAGTGCAGGCTCCTTCGGTGTTTGAAGGATCGGCGTGGAGATATTATTCTCTTTGCAGTTCTGGCAGGCGTAGGTCACATAGATGTCTCTGTGCAGAATGATTTGAGCCGGGATGATCTGAATCTTCTCCTGCACTTCTGTCCCAATGGGCTGCATGACCTCACCGCATTCGGGGCAAATGCGCTCTTCTTCAGAGAGTGTATGTGTCTCCTCAACAACCTTTGCATTCTCGGGAAGGATATCCCGCGCCTTGCCGGACTTCCTTTGCCGTGTATGAGAGCGCACTTCGATCGCGGGCTCCTCTGCCTTCTCTGAGGCTTCTGCATAGACCTCCGCTTCATTGAACAGCAGACTAAGCTGCCCATAGACTTCTTCGGATGCTTTCTCAGAGGAAGATCCAAACTGCTTGCTCTTCACTACGCGCAGTTGCTCAAGAAGCCACTGGTTTTGTGCCTTCAGATCTTCGTATTCCGCACGGGGAATGGTCACCATTTCCGTGTTGCTTGTCTCTGAAATGACCTTNNGCTTTCGGCTGCTCTACTTTCAGTCCTTCCATCAGCCAGCGGTACTGTTGTGCTGTTATCTCCCGTACCTCTTGCTCATTCCTCGGCCATTGGTAAACACCGCGTTCCAGCCGCTTGTACAGAAGGACAAATCCATCCTGCTCCCAATACAGGCCCTTGATCCGATCCCGGCGACGTCCGCAAAACAGAAACAATGTATTCGTGAATGGGTCCAGGTCAAACTCCTGTTGAACCAAGACAGAAAGACCGTCGATCCCTTTCCGCAAATCTGTGTATCCGCAGGCAATGTAGACGTGATCGGCTCCGGTGAAGTCATTTAACATTGCGCAACGCTTTGCACAGAGCTGTTACCACTTCGGCGCTGGCTCCACTGTATACATCCAGCGAAACTTCACCAATACGAACCGCAGCAACGAGATTGTTCTGTACAGCCGGTGGCTGGAGTTCTGCAAACCTTGGCTTGGATTCCTGTGGTGCTTCCAGCTGAAGCTGCTGTTGTTCGACCATGGCAGCAAATACTTTCTTCTGCCAATTGTAATAAGTTTTCGGATTGATGTTGTGCTCTGAGCACCAACGGCTAACCGACTGGCCGCTGTTCCGACAGTCTGCTACACGTTGGCTCCATTCCATGAGGTTGTGCTGCGCTTTCGCGCCTCGGATCGTAATACTCATCTCTGTTCCCTCCCAGTACATGTGACTCGCTGGCAGTCGATGGCATAACCAACGACAATCTGCAAAGACTCCCGCAGACTCGCATCTACTCGATGGAAGTTTACGAGAGCCCTTTACATTTTCTCATGACTGGTAGCCGGTTTAAACCCGGCCACAGGTTTGACGGTTACGAGCTGCGCGTCAATTCCGGCGTGCGGGCGCTGTATTTCGCCTATCACGGAGTAGACGCGGCGGACTTTATCGCGTTTACAATCGAATAAAAAGCGGGGACGAAAAAAGGATCGGGCAGCGAAATCCCGATCCTTTGGCTTTTTCAGTTTTGACGATTCTTTGCATCAGCTAGGGCATAGCAAAGCGTGCTACACTTCGTATATCACGACCCCGTCTTTCCCGCGGTCAATACAGCCCTGTATCTCTATTATGTGCTGGGGCTCAAGAGCCTCCCTGCTTTTGTCGAGAAAAGCCTGGTAGTATACGGTTTCCGGCGTGTCTGTTGTGCCGATCAGCTTTCCGCCGCATTTTTCCGCGACACGCCGTGAGGGAAGGTTCTCTTGCCGCACACGGATCTCAATCCCCTTCCCGGGAAAGTGCGCGCGTGTCAGAGCGATCAGGCGCTGTACCATCTCTGTCCCGATCCCCTGTCCTCTGAGCTGTGGGACGACTCGGTATCCCAAGCGGATCACTTCCTCACGGATATCCTGGATGCAGCAGCTCGCGACGAATTCCTCCGGCAAGCGGAACACCATCAGGTAGATGATATTGTTTTTGCCGAGTATTTCTCTCCAACTGAGGTCGGCGAGGCCCTCCACATTTTTATATGCCTCCGAGTAATGGCTGCTTTCGCACCACAGCTCCATGAACCGATCCTTGTCCTCCTCTCGGAGCGTTCGAAAACGATACCCGTCCTGAATCGCATCAATCCTCATCGTTCCTCCTGTCTTATGGCTCCAGCAGCTCATACCATGCGAGCTCCAGTTGATCCATCAGCGTATGGATGACGTCGGCCTTCGGCGGCAGATAAAGCGTGTACCGCATCTGCGTGATCCAGCACTCCGGAACCTCCGCCTCCTGCAAAATGCGCTCTGTCTCCTGATCTATCCCGGTACAGGCATACCGGCCGCGACGGGTGAGATTGACGATCTTCTTGGCCAGCGCTGTCCCCAGCCCGTCCGCGCCCTTTGCCCTCTTCAACTGATACCAGACGTCCTCGCGGCAGGTGAAGAAGTCTGCATACGTCGCGTCCGGAAGTGAGAACACGGGATTCTCGTCGGCATACCCGCTGCGCTCATAGCCGTGCAGCGCAAAGAGCCGGGAGAAGCAGAGGTTCTCAGATCGAAGCAGAGGCCGACCGTCCTCCAAAAGCCTCGCCTTGATCTTCTCCTCCACCGCGGCAAGCACCGACTCGGAGAGCAGCTCGTCCAGCGTCGGGACGCGCCCGGTCTCGATCCGCTTCTCCCGAATGCCATCCTTGACTTCGCTGCATAACAGATGCACCGTCTTGTAGCCGCACTTGTACAGTTTGTCCGGATCGACCTGCCAGACGCCCTGCGCATCCAAAGTCGGCATACGTTCTGTATCGGGGATGACGGCAAGCTCTACAGCGCCCTCGTGCCAGTTCGACGGTACCCGCACAACGCGGGCCATCTCGTGGACATCGAAGTAGTCGTCCAGCACGCTCACAGCCGTGGGCACGAAGGCTTCAGGCAAGCGGAAGGTCAGTCCGCCATGCTCGAGCGCGTTCTGGAAGGCTTCCACGGGAATAGCATGCCCGTCCCGCTTCATTGGCTGCCCGCAGCAAGTTTTCACCGGCAGGTCGAAACCGTCCTTGACGCCTGGCGCGAGCTCAAAGCGCCCGCATATGGGGCAATACCAGTGCGGTGGGAGAGGATTGAGCTGGCTTGCGCCGGAAAGCCAGTGGATCAGACCGGCGCTGTCGGTGGAAACCGCTTCGATCCCGCAGCTCTCCTCCTCCGCGCGGATGCGCAGCTCTTCGAGAAGGAGCAGCTTCTCCTCCGCGTGATACCCGTCAAACGCCGCGAGCTCGTCTTCCAAACGTCCGAGGCAGTAGATCGACGGCGTTTGCCCGTAGACGGACGTCAGGGATTTCCGCAGCGCGTCCTTGTCTTCCTTGTTCATGCGGGCTCCTTTATCTCGCGCAGCTCGTCGGGCGTGAAATAGAGAAGGCTTCGGTACGCGCCGTCCCTGACAGCCTGCTCGACCGCCGCTTTTCGGGAACCCGGCACCGCGCCGTCCCCTTCGTGCCCGCGGCACCAGCGGCACAGGAACGCGGTGCGATCCCGCAGCCTGCCGCAGCGCGAACAGACTACCAAATCGTCCTGCCCGTCAGACACACGGGTACGATGTGTGCAGCGCTGACAGTAGATCGTGTCGGTCTCCCGCTGCCCGCAAACAGATAAATCGCTTCCGCAGTGCGCACATTTCATAATAGTGTCCTCCAACTTCATTTTCTCATTCCTTTCGGCTGATCAAGCTCTTCAAAGGCACGGCATCACGATTGCTTCTGTGCTGATCCCGCAACGCTCAAGCGCATTGAAAACGTCCAGCATGATTACGCTTCTGAAGATCTCGTGCTCATCCCCATTCTCATTTGCGGGATTGATCCGAGCCATATCCGGGCAATCGTAACGGATTTCGTATCCTTCGATGCTGTCATTCCAATTGGCCTCTACTTCCATCGTGGCCGTAGCATCAGAGCCGTCGTCTTCAATGTAGATAAAAGCAATCGAAAAATGGTAATGATCTTCTTTCTTGAGCGAGCTCATCTTTATACCTCCTAAGTTTGTTTGTGATTTGTCCATCGTGCTCCCCCGCGGCTCAGTATCCCGCCACCGTAAGCAGCTTCTGATTGACGCGGCCTGTGACCTCGAGGTAATAGGCGAGCTCTGCGGTTGTCAGCTCGTCCTCGTCCAGCGCGTCGAGCTTATCCGTGAACTCGAGATACCGCGCGAGGACGCTGTAGTAGTCGCCCATCATGGCAATCATGTTCCCCGGGTCGGCGTTCATGTACTTCTTCATGAAGTCCACATACTCGTTCATGCAGGCCTCGTAGGAGTCCAGGAACTCCTTGACCTCCGGCCTGATCGTGGTCTCCGCGAGGGCCGGAGTCGTCGGCTCAGGAGTCGGCGTCGGGCTGGGGCTCGGACTGGGAGCGGCCGTCGGCTTGGGACTCGGCTTTGCGGTCGGAATCGGCGTCGGCTTTGCGGTTGGCCGGGGTGTAACTGTTACCGTGGCGACGGGTTTCGGCGTTGTCGCACGCGTGCTGCCGGAGCCGCCGCGCCCGTACAGGCTGCCCGCCGCCGCGATGACCAGCAGCCAGAACCACCATCTCCGGAAGAGCGGTTTCCTTGCCCTCCTCGGTCTGGCTGTCGAGGCTTCCAGCCGCTTTGCGGTGTTCTCCACCGGCGCGCCGCATTCGGGGCAGAAGCGCCCGCCCTCCTCCAAAACTGCGCCGCATTGTTTGCAATATGCCATGCTTCGTGTACCTCCTGTTTTTTGGTTTTTTTCAACATCATACCAGAACATTTCGCCTCGCGTTCCCACCGAAACGGTGGGAATCTACACATAATCCGCTACCAGCGGCGGCTGGCCGCAGCGCTCGAGCAGGCGGTTGACCTCGCCAAGCTCATAGATCCCCTGCTGCACGGCGACGAGCAGCACCGCGTCGCGCGGAAAGCGTGCGTGCAGCGGGGCCATGCCATAAAGGATCAGCGCCTCGCGGACTTCCTCCGGGCGGAAGCGGGCGGCCAGGCAGAGCCGCAGAATCGTGTCGCGCTGCCGCGTGTGCTTCTCCTCCGCGATCAGCTTGTAGCCGTAGTTTTCCGAGAGATCGGCGGCGAGAAAGACGTTCTGCTGCACGAGCCCCTTTTCCCGGAGCTTTGCGCGCATGTAGTCCGCGAAGGGCCGCGGGCTCGTAATCAGCGCCTCCCTGTGCGCTTCCAAGAAGCCCGCCAGCCCCTCCGCCGTCACGCTCCGCAGCGCCTCGTTCAGCCGCTCGCTCGTCTGTTCGTAAGTCTCCTTTCGCAAAATCGTTCACCCTTTCCACATAGTGGAACGCCGCCCGGGACAAACCCGAGCGGCGCTCTACTATAGGGGCTGTAAATTTTGCGAATCGCAGATTGAACAAAGACCCACGGCGACAGCATTTAGTTTAGGCTAGCGTGTTTGGCTCCCCTGTGTAAGGGGAGCTGTCGCGGCGCGTCCCCCGCAAGCGCCATGACTGAGGGGGTGTCAGGGCGTTTTCATATCTGACCAACCAACAACCCCTCAGTCATCCGGCTTGCGTGAGACGCCGGATGCCACCTCCCCTTACTCAGGGGAGGCTTAAAGCTGCCGCTCTCTGCATAGAAAAAGTAAATGCTGTCGCCCTGAACAAAGACCATAATTGTGTTGATTTATTGATGACTATGTGTTATTATCATTTTAGTGCTAGGCGGTGTCGCTCTACCTCCATTTTTCCCCGGAGATGCTCGCTCCAATAATCCGTGCTATTTGCTCGGTCTGAAAGGGGGTTGGTAGGATGCGACTGAGAAACGTGAGACAGCTTCTCGAAACCGCCGCTGCAGTCTCCGGCAAACTCGGTAAGACTCTGACGGGTTTTTCCAAGTTTCTTGACGGAGTTTGCAGTACCCTTTACGAAGGTTAAGGCACCAGGCACATAATCTGTGGATTATGTGCCTATTTTGTTATAGGAGCGATAGCAATGAATAATTCTGATACTTCACGTTTCCATGAAGAGTTAAAAAAATATGTTAAAATATATTTAGCCAAAATTAGTAGTATTTGCAGAGAAGGCTTCGATTATGGGCCACATTCTTACGAACCGGAAACATCAGGGTTTCCAATGTTAGAGATAGGCGATTTTTCTTATTATTTGCTCAGATCTCAAAATGAGTTTCTTGAAGGAATGACTCGATATTATCTTATTAATAAATCACTCAAATACCTTTTTGAATTTTATGGATACGATATTCGATGGAGACCAAAGTCTGCGTATGACGTGCTTAGTAGAAACAAAGAGCACGAAGAGTTTTCTCCTTTTCAGTTTATTATAATAAAAGATGGGATAAGTATTGCATATCGATATACTTCATTTACAAGCGACTACACCATCCCAGAAGCAACCCCTTTTAGATTTGCATTTGACCTCTATTCAATGGGGATTCAGCGTCCTGACAAATGGGTCTCCATCGAATGGACGGAAGAAGACTACGGAAATGAATTGAGAAGTTTTTATGGTCCCATGCACGATGAAAGGAAACGTCAATCTTTAGTCTTCATCTCAATAAAACAATTATTTGAACAATACTTTACGCTTGAAGAATATAGGGTATTTATAGACGAGATAAAAAAAGCTGTTCATATTGCTAATGGGCTGCTAGGATTCTACACTATTCCAAAACTTAGCCCCAATAATTTGGGACTATTCAAAACTCGAAAGGAACAAGAAATAGAGAAAATCAATTTAAAGTCCTTAGCGTATTTGAAAGTGAATAAACAGGGAGATGTCTTATCCGATGAAGCAGTTTGCGGAGTAACCAATGATGATACTGAATTATTAATTCATAATTTTATAAGAAAATCACGTTACCTAGCATTGGTAGGAACAAATGATTATGCTACAAGTTTTATAACCTCAGAGTATTTGTTCGAGGCCTTCCAGAATGGAGCTTCTATTGACTATACTTCCATCGTTTGCGGATATATAAAATCAGTCGAACAATTATGTGCATCTATTATAAATAATTTTATTATTCCTCGATATGATGAAAGAATCTACATACCAATGGTGCCCATCGAAGATAAGGAAGAAAAGAACAAAGTAATTGCACAATTAAGAGAAACAAATTCGTATTTGAAAATCAAAAAATTTGACTACGTATCCATGAAAGAGGATAATAAACAGTATTTCAATACAACACTGTCATTAAATCAAATGATTCGTTTTTTTAACATTAATAGGAAAACAGTTTTTTGCGTTGATTCCGNNGTATGAACAACTACTGTTCGTTTGATCGAAACGGTTATTTTCACAAGCATAACATAACATCTATAGATACAGCAAAAAGGATAAAAAACAATACTTTCTTGATTCTGTTTTGGCTTCTCGGTGCGACAAATATGTATGATAGTATTGAAAAGAACTTTGCGCTTCTGGGAATTGATGATGATTCTTTTGATCGCCTATTCAGAAAAATAGCATATAGGAAAGAGTATAGATATATCATGAAAATGAGTGATAGTGTTACGCGCAAAGTAATCCGAATCCTAGAGGTTCCAGAATATGAGATCGACACTTATGGTCATATTCAAAACGCAAAGCTGTGCTTTTTTGAGGTTAACGATTACCCCAACAATAGACAGGAATATATACAAATCATTAATTCTTTACAGAGGAAAGATACAGTAATCACAATAAGCAGAGATCATTTACCGGAAGAAATGTATTTGCTTGATACCGACGACAAAGAAATCAAAGTATTGTGATTACAAAAAATACAGCCACCGAGACCGGACGGCTCAAATTACCGCCAGACCCGGTCTTGTTTATGTTCAGTTTTCTCCAAGATAGTCCAGACGGAGATCCGCTCATTTCCGCCAGTCTGCGGGCAGCATGTGCGCGGTGTTTGCGATCATGTCGTCCACAAGCTGCTTGATCTGCGCCTCGCTCGCACGGCCCTTGACCAGCGGATCGGCGAGAAACGCCTCGTAGACAAGCTCCCGGTCACAAGCGAGCGCCGCGCGGAGCGTGCGATCCTGATTCTCAACATGCGGCCGCAGCAACTCGCCCACGTTCGCGTGCACCGCCCCGGCATAGATCGGGCGGATGCTGTCGCGGCTGAAGACGGCGTTGGTCTCCACCACGGTCTGGGGCGGGAGATTGGGGATCTGCAGCGCGCTGTTCGGGATGTTCACGTTGCTGACGAGGCGATCAAGTCCGCACAGGGAGCGGATCAGCAGGATGCCCTCCTCGCCGGTCGGGCTGAGAGCGATCTCCTCCTCACCGTTTGCCAGCCGTTCGCTGCGGGCGAGGCGCTCTCGGAGATCCGCCTTGCGCCACGAGACCGGCGTGAGACTGAACTTCCAGCTTCGGATCGTCTCCGGGTCCTTCAGATATTCCGTTCCCGGCATGAACTCCGCGAGGTGGCGGTCGCCCGCCGCCGCGATCAGGCCGAAGCGCCGGAAGAGATCGAACTTGACCCGGTGCGCACAGTTGAAGGGGCTCTCCGTCCAGTGCTTGCCGGGCTCGTTGTAGCCCTCCTCGAAGTGCGCGGCGATATAGTCGCGGTAGACCGGGAATAGATCGACGCCCTTGTACGAGGCGCTGTCAAACCAGGTGAAGTGGTTGACGCCCAAGACGTTGACGAGGATATCCCGCCGGTCGATCCCCGAGAAGCCGCAGGAGAGCTCGCAAATGTCCCGCAGTACCTTCTGTGTGCCGAAGACCTCGTGGCAGCAGCCGAAGGCCTTGATATCGGGATAGGCCTCATAGAGCGTCCGCACGCACAGGGCCATAGGGTTGGTGTAGTTGATGACCCAGGCGTCGGGGGCATAGGTTCTGATGGCCTCGGCAAACTCGACGTAGATCGGGATCGTGCGCAATGCGCGGATGATCCCGCCGGGACCCGCGGTATCGCCGACGGATTGGTAGATCCCCAGGCGCTCCGGCAGGTGCACGTCGGATTCCATATCGTCAAAGCTGCCGGGCAGAATGGATATGACCACGAAATCCGCGCCGTCCAGCGCTTCCGCAAGGCTGCGGCATGTGCGGTATATCCACTTCCCGGGGGCGTCCGGCCGCGCGGTCAGGCGGTTCCCGATGCTCTCGTTGCGCCTGGCCGCCTGCTCGTCGATGTCATAGAGGCGGATCGTGCCGCTGAGCGAAGAGTCCATGGCGAGGTCGGTCATAAAGGTCCAGGCCCAGGCCCGCGAGCCGCCGCCG
>LXOW01376946.1_pt1 | contig 13229 bp, 15 predicted proteins | sample 1368591 | NCBI WGS metagenome assembly LXOW01 (sample SAMN04884650, study PRJNA319009) | bovine gut metagenome | isolation source: Cow rumen | host: Bos taurus | place: Italy: Legnaro (PD) | collected 2014-07-09
TGGCAGAATTGTCCGTCAATCGTGGCGTGCCTCGTCCCCTGTTTACCATTGGCAATCTCATGACCTAAGGCGATGATGTCAGTATTCTCGTGCGGGTCGGTGTCAGAGAAAATAGTCTTGCGGAAGAGTTTTGTCTCGTCGGGATGAATGAAATAGCGTCCGTCATTGCCCACAAGCATGAAATACATGTCAGGATAAGGGTGTTCGGCTTCATTGATGGCCTTCGCAAGCAGACTGAAGGAGAAGTCGGCAGAGATGACTCCCGCTATCCTGCCGTCAGCTGTATGGAGCGGCCGACAATAGGAAGCCACCGCCTCATGATAGTCTAACGTACCCTCAGTATGCTCACCGAAGGGCTCCACCCAACAGGGATCGCCTTTCAGTGCAGTCTTATACCAGAGCTTGTCAAAATACGCGTATTCCGTCTCCTGATAGGAGATGATCGTATGCGCATCTCTCACGGTATAAACGGAGAAGTGGGGGCCGAACTGAGGCAACACCTCTGGTTCGGTACTTACGGAGAAACTGAGAATATTGGGATTCAACATCAGGACACGATGCGAGATTGACTCTATGGAGTCGGGCGTCAGGTTCTCCTCTAAGAGCCACGCATTAGCATCTGTAGAGACCTCTATCGAATTCATGAAATGCCTCACGTCGAGCATCGTCTTGTTGAGGATGCTGTTCGTACGCTCCATCGCCTCCTGGCGGATGAGGTAACGGGACTGCAAGAAGAACAGACCCAGCGTGCCGATGAAGATGGGCACTGCCAGCAGCGTAATGCCGAGACTGAGTCTCCTGGAAAGTTTCTGGCTGCTCTTACTCATGGCGCTCCTCCTTTCCTGCTTCTATCTGTATAGTCTGGATAATGTGTCCGAGCAAGTTCAGGATAGTCGAACTCTGCTTCTTGAGGGTATCCATCTCTTGCTCCATCTCCTCCAGACTGATGTCGTGATAGTTGTTACAGATCTTTGTGACGCTCTTGTCGATCAGGTCGCCAGGCACGATCATCTGGTTCGAGATATAGTGGAGGAAGGCAGTCTTAACCTTTTCGTTCTCGATGGCCTGTCCGCTGGTCTTCTGCAGAATCTGACCTTGATTCTGTAACGAGGCTTTCAACTGTTCCTCCTTGTTTATAAACGCCATCACCGACTGCTGCATCTTTCTGAATCGTTCCTGCAGTTCTCCGATCTCATCGTCGCGGTCGGAACGGGGTACGGACTCGCTGTAGTTGCCCTCTGCGATGCGCTGTGCTGCCACTCTCAGCTGGCGGAGGGGTTGCAGCTGCCGTCTCATGAAGGCATGACAGAGCACAAAGAATACCAGCAATCCGAGAATGCCCAAGCCCACCACGATATAGAGCAGCTTATTGTATGTGCCGAAGATGTCCGACTTGGGACACACCTCACCGACGCTCCATTTCATCGGCTCGATGGGAATATCCGAGAAATGATGATGCGCGAAGGGCTTGTAGAATACATACCAGTCCTTGCCGCCCATCTCGAAGGCCTTATAGCCAGTCTCACCTGCCATCATCGCCTCGCCCGCTTCCTTTACGCTGGGCTCTGCCTCCTCCTCAATCACCGAAAACACCGTTTTGTACGCCATTTTTCTGGCATCGGGGTGGATCATATACCTGCCGTTGCTGCCTAGCAGCACGCTGTAGCTGTTGGGTGACGACTTCGCATTTAGCACGATATGAGAGAGCAGACTGGTGGAGAGATCCACTGCCAGCACACCCACACACTGACTCTTCTCACCATTCTTCGCGGACTTGAAGATAGGCAAACAAAAGGTTGTGAGCGATCCTCCCTTGATGTTCTCATCATCGAAAGGATCAGTCCAGCCAGCGCGTTGCTCTGCCATCGGCTTCGTGTACCACACCTGTTCGGTATATGGTTTGGGCCCGAAGCTGTCTGACGATACCAGCTTCTCTTTCTCACGGTGTATGTAGGCCATGAACAACTCGCGATCCTTATAAAAATAGGGTTGGAACACGATGGCGCATCCCACGATATACGGGTTACACTCTACAATCTTGCGGCAGTAGGTCTCCATGCGTGCAGGTTCGTCGAGATGTCCCTGCATGTCTTGATAGATGTTCTCAGTGGTCTGTTCGATACTCTGCAGCACATTGTCGATCTGCTGCACCGTTCCGGCAAGCGTATCCTCGGCATCGTGGATCGCCTCATCTTTTAAGGCCTGTCGTGAGAAATAGAGCATCACGCCTGATGTCACTATGAGCAACAGCACCGTCTGGCAGATGACCATCAGGTTCAACTTCAGTGTCGAGTGTGCTATGTTTCTAAGATTCTTCAACATAGCTCTCTCGTTTTAACATCATCCAGATGGCAATCATACCCAGCACCATTACCGCGAGCAGCGTTACGCCAGCCATGATGAGTGGCTGTTGTACGTTCAGATCCGGCACGATTACCGCTACAGACCATTCGATATTCCTGATGGGACCGTAATAGACGGTAGCAGACTTGCCACCTACAATCATCTTCACCTTACCGCTCTTTCGTTGCTTCAGGTCGCTGATCACTTGCTCATCCTTGATCGGTACGCCCTTTCCTTCGGGGTGGGCAAGACAGGTGCCGTCGTCGTTTAGAACCACCGTAAAGAAGTCAAGATCTTTATTCAACAGGTATCTGTTCAGCAGGTCATCCTGCTTACTGGCATAATCGATCTGTTTCAGTTCCTTGCTCAGCCATTCAAATGTCATGTCGGCACCGCACACACATACAAGTTTCCCTTCAGCGTTATAGAGAGGCTCCACGAAGGTGCAGTAATGACCGCTGATGCTTGTGCCGTCATAATAATAGTATGGATCCGACCAGAAACTCATGCTCCGTTCCTTGGCACGCACATACCAGTCAGACTTTGTATAGTCGTGTCTGGCCGATCCCACCTGACTCATCACAAACTGGTTGCTATTGTCGGCTTTGTGGACATACGGCTCAAACCATCTACCTTTTTCTGGGAAGTAGTTGGGCTCAAAGGCTGCAAAATAGCCATTCACATCGGGGTTCAAGCTCGTCTTGCTATGCAAGGCGGCAATCACGGCATCGGGCGATTCCAGATGTTTCTCCACCTCGTCGAACACGTTCATGGCGTTCATCTCCATGCCACTGATGGTCTTGGCGATTTTCTCTGATGCCACGTCCATAATACCTACATATCTTACATGCGTCTCTGCCTTCATGGTATAACGGCATACCAGGAAGCACAGCGTCAGCATCACCAGCATCACGGCCGCTACCGTCAGCATGATGAATCCCTTTGTCTTGGTTGACTTTTTCATATTTTCACAAGTTTAAATATTACAATCATACCCAGTATCGCCACTACAAGCAGCATTAGGCCCGCCAGGATGATAGGCTGCGGGGTGTCCTGTGTCTGCACGACCACTGCTACTGACCAATCATTATCTTTGATCGGTCCGTAATAGACGGTGACAGGTTTGCCACCGACAATCATCTCTACTGTACCGCTTTTCTTCTGTTTCAGATTGCTAACTACTTGCTTGTCTTTCAGCAACAGGCCCTTCCCTTCAGGGTGTGCGATACAAGTGCCGTCGTTGTTCATCACTACGGTATAGAAGTCAGGTTCCTTAGTCAGTAGGTATTTGTTCAGCAGTTCGTTTTGCTTGCTGGCATAGTCGATCTGCTTCAGTTCCTTGGTCAGCCACTCAAATGTCATGTCGGCACCGCAGATGCACGCCAACTTCCCATCTGTGTCGTAGAGAGGTGTCATAAAGGAGCAGTAATGTCCGCTCATATCCGAGCCGTCGTAATAATAATATGGCTCCGACCAGAAACTTGTGCCCTGTTTCTTGGCACGCACATATAGTTCAGACTTTGTATAATCTTCTGAGCCTGATCCCACCTGACTTTCCACGTACTCACTATTGTTTTCGGCCTTATAGATGTAGGGCTGAAACCATTTGCCTCTTTGGGGGAAATAGTCGGGCTCAAAGGCAGCAAAATAGCCTTTGATATCGGGATTAAGAGTCGTCTTGCTCTTCAAGGCTGTAATCACAGCCTCAGGCGAGTCCAGGTGCTGTTGCACCTCGTCGANNTGCCTCTGACGGTCTTGGCGATCCGCTCCGATGCTACGTTCAGAATGGCCACATGTCTCACATGATTTTCTGCCTTCAAGGTATAGCAGCATATCAGGAAAGTCAGGGCCAGCATCACCAACATCATGGTTGCTACCGTCAACATGACGAATATCTTTGTCTTGGAGCTTTTTCTGTCTGTTGCTCTTATCATGATAATCACATAGTTACAGTTTTAAAATACAAATATACGAATAAACTCCAATTATAATATTATGTACGCGAGAGAATTATATTTTATTAACATTCTTAATGATGCATGAATTCAGATAATTTCGTATTTTTCACTGGCATATTTTTACTGGTAGGCCTACAAAAAATATTTCTTTGGCCTAAGCGCAAATTTATTCAATAAAAAAATAATCGCACAGAGGATTTCCCCCTGTGCGATTATTGTATTGTAGAATGTGGTAATTAGAGGCTGAACTTGTAACCGATAGTCAACATGAATACACTATTCTTGTTCTTTGTGATCTTGTCATAAGTATCGTTATTATCACCGAAAGCATCCTTGGCAACGTTGGTCAGACCAGCATTGTAACGAGCCTCGATAATCAAACCGATAGGTGACTCATAAGCAACACTAAGGGGAATTGAGAAATCAAATTTGTTGCAGGCATCCTTAATGTCCATATCACCCTTACCACCCAGAAGTTGAACATCAGTAATCTTAGCACTTGTCATGAAACCAGGCTGAATACCAGCACCTAAAGCCAAACGCTTTACCGGGTAGAACTTAGCCATAATGGGAACGTTTACATAACCAAGATTAACCTTAGAGTCGCTATTCTTGACCTTAGAACCCTGCTGAGCGTACTGAACACCTCCAGCAACACCAAACCAATAGTTTACCTGATACTGTGCTTCAACACCAGCTGTAAAACCAGCTTTGATTCTAGCATCGTTTGAAGTAATTTCTGACAGAGTCAAACCAACTTTTGGCTGGAGTGAGAATGTACCATCTGCAAGCTGAGCATTTGCACTCAATGTAGCTACCATCATGNNTCAGGTGTTTCGTCGGGATAGCCGACGGCTAGGATGAAGTTGATCTTATAATCAATGGGGATGCCCAGTGCTTCGCGGAAGAACTCAGTCTTGGGGTCGGTCTGGATGAAACGCACAATACCTCCAAGACAACAGGTGCCAAGACCTATGGATTGCGCTGCCAACATAATATTCTGTGCCAGCATACCGGCATCTACCTCACCACCGCCCTTCTCAGGCGTGCATACCAAAATTATATTAGGCGCGTTGCGAAACATGTTTTTGAAACTCTTATCGCGAGCTATCTGTTTCGCGTTAATTGTCTTAAACACTTTGTTGACTTCAGCAAGCAGTTCCTGATTCTCAACTACACATAATACCCAAGGCTGTCGGTTGCTGCCACTGGGGGCGTTAATGCCACACTCAGCGAGGAAGGCGAGTTTCTCATGTTCTACGGGCTTATCAAGATACTTGCGGATGGAGCGACGTGCCATGATAGCTTGCGTCACGGGATTGTCGAGTGGAAACTCCTCAACTGATGTTGAATCAACCATGGTTGAATCGACCATCATTGAATCTTCCGTCATAGAGTCATCGGACATGGAGTCGTTGAATTCCTGCGCCAAGGCATTGTAGGCACAGAAGGCTGTTAAGCAGCAAGTCAAAAATAGTTTTTTCATTTGTTTTGTTGGAATTTTTATAGGGTTATAGAAATATGATTCTTTTATTTTATATGATAAATCTGCTGCAAAGATACAATTTTTTGCGGATGAATCGCACGTATTCGGCTTTTTTTTTGTAATTTTGCCGGCTGAAAATGAACATTGTACAATGAATAAGGAAGAATTTCAGTCTTACCTGGTGAAATATGACGACCAGATAGCGCATTTCAGACAGTTGGCACATGACCTCCATCAGAGTGTGAATCAGACGTATGCAGGTATCCTGCCATACGGTTTCCACCTTGACATGGTTGTGGAGGGTGTCAGGAATTTCGGTCATTTGGTTTGTGTGAGAGAAGCTGATGTGCTGCCACTTTTCTTCGCTGCCTATTACCACGATAGCATCGAGGATGCCCGTGTGACGTATAATGACGTGATGCGTGAAGCTGGGCTCCTTATGACGATGGAGCAGGCTCTGATGGCAACGGAGATTGTATATGCACTGACCAATGACAAGGGGCGCACCAGGGCTGAAAGGGCAGGGGAGAAATACTACAAGGGCATCCGTGAGACCCCTTATGCCCCGTTTGTGAAACTCTGTGACCGATTGGCGAATATCACCTATTCGTGTACTGGCGAAGGCAATAAAGGTACCAGGATGAGGGAGGTGTATAAGGGTGAGATGCCTCACTTCCTGCCTGCTATCAATCCCCATAGTAACGACCCTCGTCTAGCTGTGCCTGTGGAGGTAGTGGAAGCACTGGCTGAGATACTGATCGAGGAGGTGGATAAGGATGAGATTCGGCGACAATGGGGTGAAATCTGAGATGGAGAATAAGAACAGAAAGACATTCGGTAATGCCTGGATGCACCGTACATTGATCAAGCTGTTAGGCAGGGTGGATATCCGTTATGTCTATCGCTTTATGTCGGTATGTGTGATCCCTGTGGTAATAGTGGTCAGTCCTGTTGCGAGGATCGCTTACCAGTATTTCCGCAAGCGGAGAGGACAAGGCCGTTGGCAGGCGTTGCTGAGTACCTATCGTAACCACTGTCTGTTCGGACAGACGGTGATCGATAAGTTTGCGATGTATGCAGGTCGTAAATTCGAGATTCATTCGGTAGGTCATGAATATTTTTACGCGCACGTGCGCGATGACCAGCCCGTGATGCTGCTCAATGCGCATATCGGTTGTAGTGAGCTTGTGGGTTATAATCTGAGTCAGACCAAACCTTGTAATGTCTTGGTGTATGGTGGCGAGAAAAAGGAACTGATGAATTACCGTAAGAACCAGTTCGCTCAAATGGGTATCAAAATGATACCAGTGGGGATAGACGGTGTGGATATCTTGGAGATTGTGGATTGTCTGGATCGGGGCGAAGCCCTCAGTGTTTTTGCCGACCGGTTTATGAATCCCAAGAAAGTTATTCACTCGACAATCCATGGATTTAAGGTGAAACTTTCCAGAGGCCCGTTCTCCTTGGCTGTGAACAGAGGCATCGATGTGTATATAGTCTTTGCGATGAAGAAGCAGGACGGCTCGTACGACGGTAGGATCATCTATTTGGATTACGACAAGACGCTGCCCCATCGCGAACAGCGTCAGCAGTTAGCGGATCTCTATACCGCAGAAATCGAAAAAGTACTCAAGGACTACCCGTTGCAGTGGTTTAACTACTTCAATATCTGGGAGGATGAGTAGAACGAAATAGAAAAAGAAACATGGAATTAAGTGCAGGTTTAAAGAAAGTTTATACATCAGAACAGCAGTCTGCTGGAGAGGCTCAGCGCTATGCACAGATCATTGCCTGGGGGCCATTGGTGTTCCAGACGGCAAGAATCATGGTGAAGTGGGGTATCCTGGAGCTGATTAACCAGTCAGGCAACGGGCTCACCCGAGATGAGATCTGCGAAGAGACGGGACTCTCCGACTATGCCGTGAAGTGCCTGTTGGAAGCATCGCTCTCCATCGGTATCATCATGGTGGATCCCGAGACCGACCGTTTCAGCATTACGAAGGCAGGGTGGTTCCTCCTGAACGACCAGTCCACGAGGGTGAATCTGGATATGAATCACGACGTGAACTATCAGGGTATGTTCTATCTGGACGAGTCGCTGAAACAGGGGCGTCCCGTAGGTCTGAAGACCTTAGGCGACTGGCCTACGCTGTATGAGGGTTTGTCAGAATTTCCCCAGCAGGTGAAGGAAAGTTGGCTGAACTTCGATCATTTCTACAGCGACGAGTCGTTTGAGGAAGCTTTAAAGATCGTATTCGACGAACATCAGGTGAAGAAACTCTACGATGTGGGTGGTAATACGGGTAAATGGGCCCTGCAGTGCGTCGGTTATAGCACAGATGTCGAAGTGACCATTCTCGACCTGCCTCAGCAGATCAGGATGATGCAGGAGAATACGGCAGGTAAGCAGGGAGCAGAGCGCATCAAGGGCTATGCCATCAACTTTCTTGATGAGCAGGCTGTATTTCCCAAGCAGGATGGACTTGACGCCATCTGGATGAGTCAGTTCCTGGATTGCTTCAGCATGAAGCAGATTGTGAGTATCCTGAAACGTGCGCAGGAGGCGATGACAGCCGACACCCGTATCTTCATCATGGAGACGCTCTGGGATCGTCAGCGGTATGATACTGCTGCCCTCTGTCTCACGATGACGAGTCTCTATTTTACGGCGATGGCAAACGGCAATTCGAAAATGTACAATACCAAGGATATGGAACAGTGCATCCGTGAGGCTGGTTTGGAGATCGAACAGCTCTACGATCATCTCGGATTGGGTCATACCATCATCGTGGCAAAGAAAGCAGAATAAACAAGCAACCGAATATATGGAAAGAACAGAAATTGAAGAGAAAGTGAGGGCGTTTCTGATTGACGACCTCGAGATTGACGAAGACAAGGTGTTCCCTGAGTCCAGATTGAAGGAGGATATGGGCATCGACAGTCTGGATTATGTGGATATCGTGGCAGTGGTGCTGTCAACTTTCGGCGTCAAGGTGAACATCGAGAAGATGAAGGCTGTGAATACCCTGTCGCAGTTTATTGACTATTTGGAAACTGAATTGAAACAGAAATAATTATGGAGTTAGAGCAGATTGAAATGGCTTCTCTTATCCCTCAGCGCCCACCGTTCATGATGGTGGACAGGATTCTGAGTTGTGATGATACCGACGCCGTGACGGAGCTGATGGTGCGCCAGGATAATATCCTGTTGGACGATTCGAAGCTCTCCTCGGCTGGGATCGTAGAGAATATGGCACAGTCGTGTGCTGCCAGAATGGGTTGTGTGAACTTACTGCACAACAGGCCTATCAAGTTAGGCTATATCGGAGAGATTAAGAATTTGAAAATTTACCGTCAGCCGCTGCAGGATGAACGTCTGACTACTGAGGTGCATATCCTGATGGATGTGTTTGATATGACACTGGCGAGTGTATGTACCAAGGTGGGTGAGGAGGTCATTGCAGAGGGCCGTATGAAACTTGCCTCAACCAATATTGAGGCAGAAGGATAAAAACATAAAAAAACGAAGAGATGGAAGAATTAATTCTGGAAGTTAAGAAAGAGATTATCGAGGTACTGAATTTGGAAGATATGACACCTGAGGATCTGGAGGACGATGCACCTCTGTTCGGTGCCGACGGTCTGGGACTAGACTCTATTGATGCCCTGGAGCTGATCGTGCTCTTAGAGAAGAAATATGGCATCAAGTTACAGGATCCCAAAGACGGCAAGAAGGTGTTTAAGTCTGTCAGGGTGATGGCAGAGTTTATTGAGGCTAACCGTACTAAATAAGACGATATTGGAACCGATATATATAACGGGAGCTGGTGTTGTCTCTGCGATAGGTATAGGTAAGGCGGAGACGTTGGCGTCGCTTCAGGCTGAGCGGTCGGGTATCCGTGCCATCAGGTATCTGAAGTCGTCGCATCAGGACCTGCCTGTAGGTGAGGTGCAGCTGAGCAATGACGAGCTGGCTGAGCAACTCAGGTTAGGGGATGGTAAGCACTATACCCGTACGGCTCTGATCGGTAAGCTCGCCCTCAAGGAAGCCCTGCAAGAAGCCCAACTTGATGGGAAACCGTTAGACGGAGTGCATTTCATCTCGGGTACGACGGTTGGCGGGATGGACCGAAGAGAACAGATTCATGCCCAGGAGCCTGGTTGTGGACGGGAGATTGCTGAGATTGCCACGCATAACTGTGCGTCGTGTACGGAGATGATAGCAGAAGGTCTTGGCGATTTCGCTTCGATGGCGACTCTCTCTACGGCCTGTTCGTCGGCTACTAATGCCATCATCACAGGTGCGAATATGTTGCGCTGTGGTCTGGCGGATATCGTGGTCGTAGGTGGTGCAGAGTGCCTGTCGCTCTTCCATTTGAATGGCTTTAATGCGTTGATGATATTGGATCATCAGCCCTGCAGACCCTTCGATAGGGATCGGGCAGGCTTGAACCTCGGAGAGGGCGCAGCCTATTTAGTCATGGAGACTGCGGCATCAGCACAGCAGCGCGGTCTGAAGCCGAAGTTTGTACTGAGTGGTTATGCCAACACCTGTGACGCTTTTCACCAGACAGCCTCCTCACCTGAGGGAGAAGGGGCGTATCTGGCGATGACAGCTGCCTTAGAGACAGCAGGTCTGAAACCTGAGGATATCCAATATATCAATGCTCACGGTACGGGTACACCCAACAATGATGAGTCGGAGGGTAAGGCTATCATACGTGTCTTTGGCGAACACTATCCCCCTGTATCCTCAACCAAGTCATTTACGGGCCACACCACAAGTGCGTCGGGTAGTATTGAGGCAGTGTTCTGCCTTTTGGCCCTCGAGCACCAGTTTTTACCAAAGAATATCAATTGGAAGACGCCAATGGAGCAGGGTATCCTGCCTGTTACAGGGCAGGTGGCACATCCTCAGATCCTGCATATCCTCAGTAATGCGTTCGGATTTGGCGGCAACGATTCCTCATTGATCTTCTCTAAAGTGAATGAATGATGGGAAAAGTATATATTCAAGCAGCAGAACAGATATCTATCCAAAACCCGCTTTCTGAGGAGTGGATGGAGCAACCGATCGTTTATCACGAGCCTTTCGTGAAGGCTGTGAACCCTGCGTTCCGTGAGTATATTGCCCCCAATGAGGCGCGACGGATGGGTAACATCATGAAGCGTGCCCTGGTCACCTCGTTGAAAGTGTTGAAGGAGACGGGCATCGCCCATCCTGATGCTATTATCACAGGTACAAGTATCGGTAGTCTTGACTACACAGAGAAGTTCCTGGATGCACTCGTGGAGAACGGCGAGGAGTCGCTGAGTCCTACGTATTTCATGCAGACCACACATAACACCGTGAGTTCGACGATCAGTATCTACACAGGTACCCACAGCTATAACACTACGTATTCACATGGTGGCATCAGCTTCGAGCTGGCCTTGAAGGATGCCTGGATGCAGTTCTGTTTAGGACAGATATCCAATGCCCTTGTAGGTGGACATGATGAGATGATGGAATCGTATTACGAGTTGCTTCGTAAAACGGGTTATGTAGGTGTTGAGGGCATGGTGCCCTGTGGTGAGTGTGCCATGTCGATGATGCTCAACAAGCAGGTCTCGCCAGATAACCTCTGTGAGTTGGCGGGTGTCAGTGTCTTCCGCACAAAGTCGATCCAGAACATCCGCAGACAGCTGGAGGGACTGGTAGAGAAGGCTGATATCAAGATGGAGACTATCCAGACGGTGATGACGGGTTTGAACGGAAATCCTGAGAACGACCGGTTGTATCAGCCCGTATTGGAAGAACTCTTCCCCCAGGCGGAGCATCTGCAGTATAAACAACTGTTTGGTGAGAACTATACAGTATCAGCGTTGGGACTGTATGCGGCCGCTCATCTGATGAAGAAACAGGGTAAGCCTGTGATGCTGTTTGTGAACTGCACCGCGAATGGCGATTGCGCGTTAGTACTCTTGAAAGGTATATGATTCTGAAGTTATTGCCCATATCGCTCTTGCAGTGCTTGCTCCTGACAGGTGGACAGGTGCTGATGAAGTTCGGACTCCAGAAGGCAGGTGATTTCTCCTTCTCATGGGGCTATTTCGGTAGGCTGTTCATCAACTGGCAGTTTGCCAGCTGTGGGATCTGCTTTGCCGTCGGTTCTGTACTCTGGATGTATATCATCAAGAACTTCCCCCTCAGTATGGCTTACCCGATGGTGAGTCTGAGTTATGTGATGGGTATGTTGGCGGCGATGATCTTCTTTCATGAACAGATACCGATGATCAGATGGATAGGTGTGTTCCTGATTCTGTCGGGATGTGTGCTTATAGCAAAATAGTAAATTATATAAATGTAGAAATATGTTGAGATCGTTTGGCATACTATTAACGTGTCTGTTTGCCCTGTCAGTGATGGGACAGACCAAACTCACGAGCGAACAGGAGAAGCAGGTGTTGGCGAAGATGGATCAGTCTTCGAATGCGCTACATTCGCTGCAGTGCGACTTCATACAGTCCAAGCGGATGAAGATCCTGAGTAAGGAGATGCAGTCGAAGGGTGTGCTGTATTTTGTGAAACCCGACAAGATCAGATGGCAATATACGACACCTTATGATTATACATTTATCATGAACGGTGATAAGGTACAGATCAAGTCGGCTAAGAAAACCAAGAATATCGATATCCAAGGTAATAAAATCTTCCGTCAGATCACGACAATCATCCTGAATACCGTGACTGGTGGCGGTATCATGAACTCGGCTGACTTCGATGTGACATTATACAAACAAGGTGATGCGTATTTCGCCAAGATGTTGCCAAAGAAGAAAGAGGTGAAGCAGGTGTATGCTTCCATTGAGGTTTATTTCAACCCTGCTCTGACGATGGTGGAAACCATCAAGATGATAGAAAAGTCGGGTGAATATAGCGTAGTGAAGTTGCTGTCTCCCAAAGTGAACACAACGATTAATGAGAGCGTATTTAAGGTTAATTAGTCTGTTGCTACTGCTCTTCCAGTTGCCTTGTCTGGCTCAGGAGGAGATTGTGCTGACTGACTCTGTAGTGGTTGATACTATTGCCGCTGACACCGCAGAGATCAGACAGTATAATCTGTTGCTGCAGGCGGGGCCGCACCAGATCTCCGGAATCTGTGNNTATCTGTGTGATGAAGATGACGTCGCCGTCGGAGGTTATTGGTACCGTTATCAATGAATTCGGATTAACTGCCTTTGATTTCGAGTACCGCAGAGGAAAGACAAAACTCTCGAATCTGCCACCGTTTTTAGACAAATGGTACATCCGCATGGTTCTGAAGTCAGATTTGTCGTTTTTCTTCTCCAACCTTCCTAAGCAGCGGAATGTGAGGAAGATCAGTAAGCAGATCACCTTCTCGCCTGATGGTGAGATCAACCTGATTAACATCCGATATAAGATAAAATATACATTTACT
>LXOW01242872.1_pt1 | contig 13228 bp, 10 predicted proteins | sample 1368591 | NCBI WGS metagenome assembly LXOW01 (sample SAMN04884650, study PRJNA319009) | bovine gut metagenome | isolation source: Cow rumen | host: Bos taurus | place: Italy: Legnaro (PD) | collected 2014-07-09
GAGGACTTCGGCGCGGACTCCCTGCATGTGCGTCTCGGCGTGTTCCGCATGCACGTCTGCCAGTTTGCCTCCGACCTCTACTTCACCGGCAACGGCATCATCGGCACCGCGGCCAACGGCACGCGCTTCGACTTCTCCCGCCACTTTGAGGGCAAGCTCCTCGCCAACCATGACGCCTACGGCATGATGCTCAAGGTCGCCCAGGAGATCAAGCAGCACGTCTCCATCCCCGTCGGCACCGTCACCTGCATGAACCCGGCCTACGCGCCGAAGTTCTTCAACGACGCCATCGCCGACGGCATGTGCGACTTCTTCATCATGAACCGCCCGCTCACGGTCGATCCCGAGTACGTCAACAAGCTGCGCGAGGGCCGCATCGACGAGATCGCGCCCTGCACCCGCTGCCTGCACTGCCACTTCGACTATGCCGAGGACGGCAAGACCTATGAGCACTGCCGCGTGAACGCCGCGACCCAGCGCGCCTGGCACGACGAGATGCCCGAGGGCGCGACTCCGCTGCCCGCGGACGGGGAGAAGAAGGTCATGGTCATCGGCGGCGGCCCGGCCGGTCTGGAGGCCGCGCGCATCGCGGCGCAGCGCGGCTATGACGTGACGCTGTACGAGAAGAACGGCTACCTCGGCGGTCTGCTGACCTTTGCCAACGTCATCAAGGGGCCCCATGAGAACCTCGAGGATCTGCGCAAGTATCTGATCCGCCAGCAGGAGGTCAAGGGCGTCAAGGTCGTCACCGGCACCGAGGTCACGCGCGAGCTGATCGAGGCGGAGGCGCCCGACTATGTGGTGCTCGCCGTCGGCGGCGTGCGTCCGGAGCTCGAGCTTGCCTCCGTCGGCGCGACGAACGTCATCTCCCTCGGCGACTTCGCCGGGGCGAAGATCGGCGACAAGGTCACCATCATCGGCGGCAACGCCCAGGCTGTGGATACCGCGCAGTATCTGATCGCGCAGGGCAAGCATGTCACCATGGTCTCCCCCGAGGCGAAGGACAAGCTCGACAAGGGGCAGTCCTCCTGGGTCAAGCAGTTCACGGTCCCGATGCTCTACGCCAACGGCATGCGCCTGTGGCCGAACGCCTCGGTGAAGGAAGTGCGCGACGGCGAGATCGTCATCGACGGCGAGACCGGCTGCGACATCGTGATCGCCTGCGACACCGTCATCGACGCGCGCGACATGCTGCCGAACACCGCGCTGATCGAGGGCCTGAGCATCCCCGCCGTCGCGGTGGGCGACTGCAGCAAGCCCTTCAACATCGCCGAGGCCATCGCCGCCGGCAACATCGCCGCGAGAAGGATCTGAGCCTAAGCCCTGAACGGACAGCGCCGCGAATAAGCGGACGCCCCCGCGATATAAAGAAACCTGAAACCATGAGCCGGATTCGTCCCCGAATCCGGCTCACGCCGTCTCTCGCGCCAAAAAGCCGCAATTGTCAATTTGGAACTTCATTTTTTCTATTTACCCCTGCTTTTCAGCGTTTTTGGGGGTGCCATTTGGAACTTCCTTCTTTCTATCTTGTATTTTGGTACACGAAAAACAAGTTTTTCTTGTAACTTCATTTTTCCTATCTTGAGTAATCTGCCCTAAATTTCAAAATTCATTTGGAACTTCATTTTTTCTATTCTTTGAAGAATTGAGTTGTGAAGCGATAACCAGTCGCACTTTCGCGCCTACCCGCATCAAAGCAGCGCGAGCTGGGTCTGGACAGGCTCCCGAAGCTGATAGAGGCTGATTTTTGGAAAACTCCGAATGAATAATGTTGCCAATATGCGCCTCGGAGGATTGTTACGTTTATCAGCGCTTCACACATCATGTAAAAATCCCCTGTGCCGGTTTTCATTCCAGCACAGGGGATAGCTTTTTCGCAGAAGCAGCGATCTCGTTTTGAAAAGACTCATCCTGCCGCCCGCTCAAGCATATTCTTTATCTCTATATGGTTCGGATCCATTGTCGGTCTCTTGCCTTTTGGTCTGGCGTCCGACCTTTCCTTTTTCAGCCACTTGTACGCTTCCTTCGTAAGGGTCTTCTCGTCTACCTCGGCATTTTTCTTGAGCGACATGACATGCCGGATCGCTTTTTCAATCCGTTCGAGCGAATAGACCTCATCTGTCATCCCCAGCAGATTTTGAATGTTTTGCCTGATATTACGGAAGAGCTGATCGTAGTTTCTCTCTGATTTTTTCTCAATATCGCCGATAATGGCGTCTGTGGCGTTCTTTGTCTGAATGGCTGCCATCTCCGCCGCTAATCCGGCTTCGGCTTTGGCGCAGAGCGCCTTTCGCTGCGCTTCGAACTCAGAAAGAGTCTTTTCTTCCCGTTTTAACTCCGCAATCAGGCGCTGCAGTCCGGGATAGTTCTTTTCAGCAATCTTTTCGATATACTTTGAGTCAATCAGCGTCTGTTTCTTGCTCTGCAGCGTATTGATCTGCACATAAATGTAAAGAGATATTATAGTAGCTGCTCAATATCTCCTCCATCGTCTTCGGCCGAGGCAAGCTCTCAATGTAGGGATTCCCTCTGTCCTCCATACAGCTCGATTTTACATATACCGCATCGACAACCGGGTTTTCTGACAGATCTATGTGGTCATATTGCCGCTCATTTTCATCGAGATCTGCATATTCATATCTCAAGGCGGTCCCTCCTTTTCTTAGAAAAACATAGAAATCGCTTCTTCATCGCTCATTTCAATCGGCTCCAAAGCCTGAGTAGGCAGCGGCTTCGTTTGCTCTTCCAGCAACTCAGTAAGCGTATTGCCGCACGTACTCTCAGGAAGCGCCGGAATACTATCGCCTGAAACACGGGACGCGATTCGGTTGTTGTAGTTGCTGTTATTTTTGACTTCATTGCGGTTTTTCCGCATATGATGCGTGTTTGGAAGGTTCCGATTATTGGCGTCGGCCACGATAGAGGAAAACGCTCTCCTGCGGAACGATCTGGTCTCAAAACCATTTTTTTCTCCTTGCTTTCTGGTTTCCATCTTCTTTCTATATTTCTCCTCGTATTCAGCCCAGGTGAGCCCCTCGAAATCCGCATTTCCGGGAAAATCGCGGTTTAAGCCAAGCATCTCCAGCTTGCCGTCACGAAGATAATAAAGCGTCCCAACATCTCTAGGATCATAGTGTACGATCATCTTTTCTGTTTTCCTTCCGAGATTGTACATACGCGCACGCAGATCCGAATCTGTATTGAGATAACGGAGGTCCTTGCAGATTACACCTTTCCTTGAAAGAGAAACCGACATTTCTGGCATGATATTGTACCAGAAGTGGTCTATATTCGCCGGAGTGATGGGTTGAGGAGTTCCAGACTTCTTGCAGAAGTACTCCCAGAGAGCGCACGGTGCGGGTATTGTCCCCGCTTCGATCATCGCATTGTCACATGGATAATTCCGCAGCGGAGTCTGGTTGTGAGTAATAACATATCCATAGGTGAGCTTTGTGAAATCTTCCAGCGACATGACTGCGGTCTCTCTGTGATTTGATTCGTATCTTTTTGTGATTAAGCCATGATCTTTTAAGGAAGCGCGAAAGCTCTGCTGGAACATATGAAACGACTGCTCAACAAGACCTTTCATAGAACCCATCGCGCCCGGCTCCAAAGTCCGAGTAATACCTAGATTCTTGCACATTACACCGAATTTGTTGGACTTAAAATCGGCGCCGCGATCACACCGGATTTCATGTGGAATGAAGTTGGAGGGCCACAGATAAGGATCAAAATACAGGCCGCAAGCCTCTGAAATCTTTTGTTTATCGTCTGCCAGATTGATAAAGAGATTCGTAAGGCCAAGTAAGGAATTGTTCTCCAGGCTGATTGACGCTGCCACAATCACGCTCGTTTTTACATCAATGGCAAAATAAACGATCGGTCGACCAATTATCGTGTTCGTCTCCGGGTTTATGATCTCATAGTCAGCTTCTAACGCATCCACTTCAATAATCCAGCCGGGCCGAATTGCGTCAACTCTGGAACTGGACAGGAGCAGTCTCCTGTTATTCCGCTGCTCTATAGCGCTTGTCCTACGCGCGTCTTTCTCCTCCTTGCTCAAATTTTTCGCTGCAAAATAATAAAACTGAGTGAGTGTTGGGATTTCTGTTTCCGGGGCATATTGCAGTTCGCCAGTTGGAAGCTCTGTCGCATAGTATGTTTCGCGCAGCCACGAATACGCGTTGATTAAGTTCAGCTCAGTTCCTGAACGGTACCGTTTGATTGCGGCCCTGAACTGTTCCTTAACCTCATCTGTAACAATGACGGTATTGGGAAGGCCGATAGTTGTCTTGCAGCCGGTTTTTTTCATGTAATGATAGCTGCAGTTGGCTCGGGTATTCATGACCAGATTACGATTGACGAGAGATGCGTCATTCATCCCACTCTGCAGATAAGTCCGCACAGTATTCCTGATGGTTGGGCGTGTGACGCCATATTGCTCCATCAGTCTTTCAATAACCGGCTTCCTTTCCTTGCTGCCAAACGACTCATACATGGGGCCATATTCTTTTTCTACCTGTTTTATAATCTCTTTCTTTACCCTCAATTTTTCCTGTTCCGATTCCGGCAGGCGATTAACATCGCATACAAGAGGGGTTTCAGGCACTTCTGTCCATATTGCATTTCTCAATTTCTGATTCAGTTCATCAGCTTTTACGTACAGCATTCGGAACTTGCTGGTTTCCACTTGGATTAGCGCAAACAGTCCCGCGGAGAAACCTATAACTCTGTATTTGATATTGTCAATCAATACTATCTTCCCGATCATGTTCTTGCACCTTTATACTGTCTAATCAACGATTGGTAATCAATTTTGGTATCCATATCCACGATAAGCTGTTTATGGGCAATCATATAGCGGATAAGGCTGAAGTCATCAAAGACCCGGTTTTTATCGTAGCATGATACCGCATCCATGATATTATGTATTGTAGTTCGGTTCAGATCCGACTTATACAACATCTGAAATGGGATTCCTGCCCGGTTCCAGTACTCTTTTTCTATATAGAGCTTCTCCAAATCTCTGGGGTTGTCCAGAACCGTGCGATCTATCTTCACACTGAATGCCTTCATGCTTCCGTCACGGTACGTTACTAAAAAATCCGTAGTCATGTGCGTATTTCGATTACACGGATGCATGAAGCCCAGCTCGTCACAGATTCTCAGCGTTACGTCCAGCACCAGAGGATACTGCTCGCGGATATCGACAACACTATCGTCCCACCGTAAAACGTAGTACCACCAGACCTCGGCCTGGGAAAGGAGCTCCATCTGTCGACCGTGCTTCCAGTCGATTACGTTGGATGCCGTGCCTCGGCTGTTCAGTTCTCGGATTTTGATCCATGGCTTATAATCCGCGAGAGTACCGGTGCCGCGCCCCTCTGCAATCTTCTGTTTCTCTGATATTCTTGGCATAATTCTCGATTTAGCCAATGGGACTTGTGAGCTATGTGGATTGTCTTTTAACAAGAAAAACTTTTTAGAGACTCATTATATAAAATGGCTTCGAGACGGAGGCGAGCCGACACTCACTAATACTGTCGCACTCTGCCCAAATTGCCATAAGAAAATCCACATGGAACCGGATCCTGAAGATATCCAAAAGCTACGTGTTAAAGCTTCCTTACATACGCTGAGCAGTCAGAACACATGAACGCAACTGCCGTCAGACCGTGTTCTGCTTGACGAGTTAACATTATGATCAGAAAAGGCCACCTTTTGGCGGCCTTTTCGTTTACCCTGAGTACAACTGACACCAGTACAGTTGTTATTTTTTGTTTTCGTTGCACAGCATCAAGACGTATTCGTGCCACGGCTTTTTATACACTTCGTTCTCCCCCAAATCGATCTCGCTTTCACAGGGGCCGCCCATACACAACCCAAGTTCCAGTCCCTTGTGAAGCGCCAGCAATTGTTCATCACTGCTTATCTGCATACAATTTGGCGCGATGGTATTCTTCAACAATTTTAACGCCTCCTGTGGAACCCCGTCATTGAACACACGGTTTACAATTGCGAGTGTAATAGCATCATAAGCATTTGTAGAGAGGGAGATGGAGTACATGGCAAAGGAACTAACCGAGAATGGAAAACGTCTGCGCGAGCGACGCAAGCAGCTGAAGCTGTCGATGGAGGAGCTGGCCGATCGCGTCGGCTATACCTCGGCTTCGCGCAAGACGATTATCTATCATATGGAAATAAACGATACAGACATCCCGCTGTCACGTCTGCCCGCCTTCGCCTCAGCGCTTAACACTAATGTGTACTATCTGCTGGGCATGTCGGGTCATGTTGATGTCACAGACAATGAAATATTGAAGCTTGTCGAAGAGAAGGAAGCATCACAAAAAGAGCACCACGACCCATGAGTCGTGGTGCTTTCGTTATGCAATGGCCGGTCTCGCGGATCAAGCCAGTCTGGCAAGCTGTTCCAGCTTCGGTTGAAAGATGGAGAGTGTGCAGACAGGCTACACCTCTTTTTCGGGCTTGCTAATGACGCTAGAACGAGATACATGTTTTCCAGTTCGCTCATCTTGACAATGACTCTATCCATGCCGAACCAGTCGAAGTTATGCCAAATTTAAGCCGCAATCGGCGCGTATCTCTCTGTATCGATCACGCTGAGCATGAAGCGCCAGGGATTGAGTTCGCCCTCCATCGCCATGGAGAAGATGCGCGGCGAGCAGCCGGAGACGAGAGCGACGCCGCGGTCGTTGACCGTGACGGGCTGCTGCCGGTTGCGGCTGGCCACGTTCCAGAATACGAGCTGCGGCAGGTGATAGCCGTGCTGTGCAAACTTGCGCTTCGCGTTCTCGAAGTTTGTGAGCTTCGCCCCGCTCACGCAGGCGTCGAACTCCATGTCGGAGATGATGTAGAGCTTCGCGGGCAGCTCGCTCTGCGGCACGTCGTTGTTCACCGCCGCGTCAAGGATCAGGTCGAACACCGCCTCGATGTTCGTGTTCGCGATCTCGTTGAATGAGGCTATGTAGCGCAGCCGGTCGGCGAAGGTCTCGCCTTTGATCTCAATGAGCTCCGGGCGTTCGGAAAACTCAATGAAATGGTTGCGGTACGGCCCTTTGGCGCGCTCGGCGAAGTATAAACCGAGGGAGAGGGCGACGGCGGCGGGCAGCGGAGAATCCTGGCAGTACATGGAGCCGGAGGTGTCCACGACGGCCAGCGCGTTTTCGTCCGTGGCGAAATCCTCGAGCGCCTCCCATGTCGCGTTGAGCGAAAGCTTTTCCTCGTCGCTCAAGGGGCGTAGAAAACAATGGTTTCTACGCATACCGTTCGTGTACAGGCAGGGCTCCACGATCTCGTAGGGCAGCAGCGTACCGGTGTGCAGCCTGGCCTCGCCCTTCCGCACGCGCTCCATGAACGCGACATAACGCTCCTTGTCATTGCGCATAAACGCGCGGCGGTACTTGAACAGCGCCTTGGAGGGCTGTTTTTCATAATCAAAACTGTAATCCCGCTCCCGGAGATTGTTTTCCAGAATGCGGATACGCGCACGCAGCTTCACCAGCGCCTTGCGGTAGTCGCGGTCGGACAGGCCGAAGGCTTTCGCGATCTGCTTGGCCGTCAGCACCGTGTGCGCATTCGAGGCGTTGACGGAGAGAAGCCACTTGCCGAGAAGCGACACGTCCCCCTCTCCGTCCAGCGCGGCGAGATCGGCGCCGAACTGCTTTTTGAGCAGCGCGAGCGCCTCCCGGCGGCAGGGGGTGTCCAGCAGGACGAGCAGATCGTCCCAACGGCCGTATTCTGCCACATAGGGCAGATTGCGGACGACCGCCTTCTTCTCGTTTTCAGCCAGCCACTTCATGATCGTGCGAAACACACGGCGCTCGCCGAGGCCGCCGCGAATGTCACGGGAGAAGAACAGGATCTTCATGGCAATATCTGCATTCTCAGTATAAGCGCGCATGAAGCGCGTTACGATCTCCTGCTCATTCTCGCGGCGCAGCGCGCCGATGGTCGCGAAAAGATCCAGGCAGTCCTTCCCGCTGCTGCGGTTCGTGACCGCACCGTTTTCGGTATAGGTTTTGTTGGCTTCGTTTTTCAGTTCTTTCAGCATCGGAAAGACCCCCTTTACAGAATAAGTATGAATCGGAAACGGGCACGGGCGGGGAACGCTGCATGGAGGAGGTTCAGACCGTGCGTCCCTGGCCTCTTCATCACAGCACCCGCCCGCGCCACAAGGCGCAAGAGATTTGGCGAAGCAGCTCGGGCTACAATTGCCGTCACGAACGCCCAGCGGAGGGCAGACCGCACGATTCCGTCTCTCCACTTGGTACAGGGTTTGCTGTTTGCGCCTATCGTTTTTACAAGACGTTCCTTCACCCCTTGGAGGGCAGACACCCCTTTTCGGAGAGCTCATCGGATTTGCAGCAGACGTCTTTTTCCGGCCGCGCCCGGTGTCTGCGGGTTTCCCGCGGCTCGTATTTTACAAGATGCCGGAGTTATCACTCCCACGACCTCCCGGCGCGCTGAAGCGACAGGCATTCTGAGCTGAACTGCTGTCGGCATCTTTTTGAACAACAAGGCGCCATCTCTTTACGGGCAAAGCCCGGCGACGTAGTTTCTCATTCTACTGCTATTATCATTGCGGTTGACGCCTTTGCTCGATCCTGCACCTGCCGACTATATCCGAAGCAATCACCTGAGCACGACAGGGCCTCTTCAAATATCTCCTGCACAGGCGCAGGACACGCGGGAAATGCCGTAAAAGGGCAGGGGAGCAGCCTGAGCAGCAGGAACGTGCTCTTTTGGCTCTCTTGCCATACCAGTACGAGCGTTTCCTGTACAACAAGACACGGTTTGAATTCATGCAGGATTCGAACCTGCGTCTTCCCAGTCTGAACCTGGGTGCTCTCCGGTAGAGCTAATGGATTCAGCGGAAGGGCTGTCTGTGTCTTTCATTTCAAGACGCCGGTACGGCGCTGCCATCGGCATCGACCGGTTTTACGGCCGACCCTGTCATGCCAAGACAGGAAGGCGCGGATCAAACCGCAGGATTGCTGTGGGCGTCTTTCTCAAAGCACCGCATTCAAAACGTTATCATTACGTCAGACATTTTTTGCTGTGCGTGCTTTTATTTGGCGCAGGTGTCCCTGCCTTCGGGAACAGGGAGCAATCCGACTGCATTGGCTACGCGGCCTCGGGTATTCGGATCGTTTCCCGCGCTTACAAGCATACCTTACCATTTTCACCAGGATTTTTCATGGTAAAAAAGCTGCGAACTCTTCTTTTCGGGAAAAGTCCACAGCTTATTTTTTCATCATCGCGTTTTGGTGCGCCAGCCGCTCCCGAATCTGCTCGACCATGGAAACCGGTTCTAACACCTTCAGCACCGGTCCAAAGGAGAGGATTCGGATCAACAGTTCGGTTTCGTCTCCCTGCCGATAGCGCAGCGTGATCCGGTAGCGCTTCTCGCTGATCCGCTCCGTCTCCTTTTCCAGATCGGAGAAATGGAGCATCGCGCGTTCCAGGGCGTTGCGGGAATCGTCCAGCTCCAGCACCAATGTCGCTTCCCGCTCGCGCGGCGGGCGGTACTCGTCCTCGTCCCAGGGTTCGAGAAGCTGCACCGAATCCATGCGCGAGAGATTGATCGTCATCGGTCTGCCGTTCTGGCAGGTCAAAAGGCGGAACTTGTCGTCCTTGGAGGAGTATTCCAGCCTGTACGGGATGCAGAGAAAGCTCTGCCGTCTGCCGCTGTGACCGTGAAAGCGCACGCGGAGCCGGCGCTTCTCCCGCAAAGCCTGTATAATCGTGCGGAAATGCGCAATATAGCGCGGGTCGGCATAGTCGTCCCCGTCCGCATAGCGGTCGAAGTAGACGAACTGTTCCTGCGTGAAGAGCGGCTCCACGTCCTCCAGCCCGGCCTCAGACGGCTCAAATAACCGGATACGAGGATCGTGCAGCAGCGCCTTGAGCCATTGCTTTTCCAATAACGTGAGAGGCGTTCGCGCTCCGCCGTGCAGCGGGGTGGAGAAGTCCCTCGTCAGCAGCGGCCAGCTTCCGTCCTTCAGCTTGGCGGGGATTGTGACCAGGCTCTCGCCGAAGGCGTTTTCCAGGACGGTGCGCGTGAGCTCGCTCTCCGTCAAGCTCCCTTCGACCGCCTTCGAGAGGATCGCGGAGACGGCCTTGAAATAGCTGCCGTAAAGCTCGGAAAAAATCACGCCTCTCCACCTCCTTCGTACAGCGCGGTCATGCGCCGGATATCGCTGTAGAAGCGCTCGACGGCGAAGCGGTTATTGCTCTCGAAGCGCACAACGCGCCCAATGAAGCTGCGCGCCCACATCAGCAGTTCGCCCGCGTCGTAGACGTCCGCGACAAACTTGTATGTATGCGCGTCGACGACCTCGATCCGCCCGTGGCGTTTTTCCCGCTCCAGCCTATCGAGAATGTATCCCTCTCCGTCGCCCACATACAGGGTGAGCTCCACATGGTCGAGGCTGTAGTCGCCGCCGGTGGAGACGCCCCAGAGGTTTTCATCAAATTTCGCGGCAAAGCCCTCGTATTTCCTGTGCTGCGGCTCGATGGGTCCAGACTTGATGGAACGGACGGTATCCAGCCGGAAGAACATGGGCTGGCGGAATTTATAGTGGTAGCCCAGCAGGTATTCCCGGCCGGTCTGGGTGCTGATATAGAAGCGCAGCGGATAGACCCGGTGCTCGCGCTCCGCATCCTTGCGGATGCTGAAGCTGACGATATCCACGCAGCGCTTTTCCTTCATAGCGCAGAGCGCGTCAAAGAGGATCTGCGCGTCCAGCGTGTGCAGAAGATAGTGGTGCTTATAGCGGAAATGCTCCGGGGCCTCGTCCAGCCGGTCGAGCAGATAGGAGCCGGCCACGCCGAGCGGCGCTTCCTCGGAGTAAAAGGCGGCCGCGTCTTCCCAGGAAGCCAGATCGACCCCATCCTCCGCAAGCCGGTAGTACAGCAGCCGACCCTGTTTCTCACTGCGCAGGACGCCGAGCTCCGTGTACTCCTTCAGCTTTTTGCGCACCGTGGAGTCGTCGATCTCCAAGGGCGATTCGGCCTGCGCGAGATAGCCTGCCACGCCGTCCGTGAGTTCGCTGACGCTGCGCGGCGTCCCGTCGGCCAAAAGATCCAGAATGCAGAAATGGAGCACAAGGTCCTTGTCGGTAAAGCTCTTGGCCTTCCAGGCGTTGTGCAGGGGGTTGAAGGGCACGCTGCGGTTATCTACGGAGATGAAGACGTTTTTCCCCTCGGCTGTGCGCCGGAAGGCCATATAGCCGCCCAGCCAGCTCTCGATCCGCCGCCGCTCGTCGTCATAGCTGCGCGCGCTCTTCTTTGTATAGTCCTCGCGGCTCTTGAAGCCGTAGACATAGAACTCCCGCATATAGTCGCGGATTTTTTCAAAGTTTTTTATCAATTCGCTATAGGCCATAGTATTCTCTGCTTTGTTAATTTGTCGCCCTTATAATTTCGAAATAAAGATCAGCATACTATGTTGTTAACGTACCCGTCTTTTTTCATTCGTCATCTTCCGAAAACGAATCATACCGCAGAAATGGATATTCTCTTTTCAATCGCTCAATGTAGTAACTGCGGTAGTCGAAACCACTGCTCTTGGAATAAAAGCTCTTGTCGAATCGGGACAGTGCGGTTTTGGCTTCGAATCGGATCTGTCTCTCTAACAACGTATCATAATCCTCTTCGCTGAGCTCTCTCCGCTGGTATTTCGTGTATGGCTTTTCCTGCGCTGGGTGAAAAGCATGTATCACCCGATAGAAGAGTGCTCTGTTTGCCTGGTTGGCAAGCATCCTGACGTCATCGTTGAGCCTGTAGATGGCCGCATCGTGCCTGTCTATGACCAGCCGCTCGCCGTGAAACGCAGCACGAACGCCAGAAATATCTTGTAGTGGATTCCTTCTGAGTTCTAAGAACTGCAAAGCCGGCAAGGAACACAGGCTGGCGGCTTTCTCAATCGAGTTATCATAGAGATTTATCGATTGCAGGCTCTCGATCTTTTCCAGTGCAGATACATCCGTCAGATAACAGCTTGCCAAAGTCAAGTCGGTCAGCGGAAGAGCGGTCAGCGGGGCAAGGTCTGAAAGCACACAGTCTTTGATTCTGAGACGTTGGATCACAGGTGCCGTAACGAGGCTGTTTAAATCGAAGCGATGGGCATGGGAGATGCTCAACTCCTCAAGCAACGGGCACGCGGAGAAGTCAACGTTCTCTCCTGCCTCGCCTTGTATGATCATCGCCTCAAGCGGCATTAGTGGTTCGGCTGAAGGAAAGAACAAGGACAACTCACGCAGCGTTGGCATAGAGATTCTTTTTGGCAGTTCTTCCGTCCAGAAAGAGAGGTTTGTAAGCGGCAATGATTCAATCCGCTCAAGGAGTTCCAGAGAGGAAGTTTTACAAATGGAGAGCGTATGCAATTGCGGGCACGCAACATCAAGAGATTGTATGAATGTATGACCCTGCTCTCCTTCAAGGTCAATTTGACTATTCAACCCAATATGAATGCGCTGAATTCTCTCTTTCTCTTGCGGGCTTAGTTGCTCCCACTCATCCAGATTGTCCAGAGAAAATGCGCGCTTGCTCAAGATGAACATGATGCTATACCTCCCGCAAAACTTTTTGTGAAGGTTTGGCAATGGTCTCACTAATCGAAATATCGTTTATATTTTATAAAGGCAGGATCGTCCAGAATATCCAAACTATTCTCGGTCTGCTGCATAATTAAGGTTCGGCAGATTCCAACCCTATGGAGCATTGGGGACACAACCGCATGAGTCTGATTTATATATGTAGTAATATCTTCAGCTGAAACAGGTATTTTATAGCCTTGAGAACAACTGGCTAAAATGACACCAGCATCGCGCAGTGGCGCAATAATACGCCTATATATATAATTTAGTCGAATCCTTGTTCCAGCATATTCCTCAAGCATTGACACGAGCTGGTGTGACGTAATATATTCATTAGCATCCACATTTTGAACATAGAACAGAAGGTGTCGAAGCGTAGCAACTTGCAGATGCCTCTCTCCCGAATCGTCTTTTTCATGTTCAGCAATAAAAGAATGTGCTCTGTGTAAGGCAAGGTCATAAATGTCTTTGTTGTATTTCTTGTTTTCGCTTGAAGCCGCTCCCCAGTACGGCCCTTTGTTATTTGGGAATTCCTCTATACAGTTTGAGTTTTCGTATTTTTGAAAGAGCGCACTATTTCCACAAAGAAGAATTCCGAATCGCCA
>LXOW01365898.1_pt1 | contig 13226 bp, 4 predicted proteins | sample 1368591 | NCBI WGS metagenome assembly LXOW01 (sample SAMN04884650, study PRJNA319009) | bovine gut metagenome | isolation source: Cow rumen | host: Bos taurus | place: Italy: Legnaro (PD) | collected 2014-07-09
ATTGATAATAGCGTCATTTTCAGCGTTGCTCGGTCAGCCCGAGACGCTGAAAGTGATGCAATATAACCTTTTAAACTACGGCAATAACACCGGCTATTGCAACACAACAAACAACAATATCAGCGATAAAAACGGCTACATCCGCACCATCCTGACAGCCTATTACCCTGATATCTTCACCGTCTGCGAGATTGGTAGAAGCAGCTCCCTGCCAAATGATTTCGTCAACAACGTGTTGAACATCAATGGCTTGAATTACTGGATGACAAGCCCCGGCTCAAACACCAACAACTCATCATCACTCATCAACTGCATCTTCTACAACTCCACAAAACTTACACTCGTCGGACATCATGTCGCGCAAACTTACACCCGCGATGTCGATGTTTATGATTTCAAATTCAAAAACGACGAATCCGACCGCGTCACCTTGACATGCGTCATAGCACATCTTAAAGCCGGCACTGGCTCCGACAACGAAAGCAAACGCAAAATGATGATTGAAAACACCATGAGATATCTTGAGAATAATTACCGCGAACGTAATGTCCTCATCATGGGAGATTTTAACCTATATTCCTCGTCAGAGCCTGCCTATCAAGCACTCACGAACGAGACAGCCTACCCGCACTCCTATTTCATCGACCCACTCTACCCTTACGGCGTCGGAAACTGGAATACAAACTACAATTATAAAGATTATCACACCCAAGCGACACATAAGGACAACGACAGCAACTGCCATTCATCAGGTGGCATGGACGACCGCTTCGACTTCATCCTGATGTCGGAAAACATCTACGGAGGCAGAGAAAACATACGCTATGTCGGTGGTAGCTACAACGCCCTCGGTAACGATGGCAACCGCTTCAACAAAAGCATCAACAACCCGACAAACCAAGCTGTTTCACAAGAAGTAGCCAACGCTCTCTTCCATAACTCCGACCATATCCCCGTCACTATGGATCTCGTCGTGAGCCTTAATGAAGACGTCAACGAGCTGAATTCCAACGAGTTAAGCTACGATATCTTCCCTAATCCTGCTTCATCAGAAATTAATTTAAGATTTTACCAAAATAATTCAGGTAGAGCTAATATATTGTTATTCAATACTTTAGGACAAGTGGTCTTTTCAGAGAATATCTTCGTGAACGACTGTCTCAGCGAGCATGTCATCAATGTCGAAAATCTTCCAAAAGGCTTTTATTTCCTGAAGGTAACAAACGCTGATGGCTTGACAAACACTATTAAAATTGCTATAGAATGAAAATATTCCGTAAAATAATTGATGGATGTGTCGGTTTCATGCAGAAATACCTGCCTGAGCCGTTCATTTTTGCAATTATTCTTACGTTTGTGGCAATTTTAGTCGCCATGCCGGTATGCCACCAAAGCATAGTTGAAGTGGTGACAAACTGGGGCGGCGGAGTGTGGAACCTCCTCGGATTCTCAATGCAGATGGCTCTTGTGCTCGTCACCGGTGCCACCCTCGCTGCAGCTCCTCTCATCAAAAAAGGCATCAGCAGGCTCGCGTCAATGCCGAAAACACCGGCAGGCGCCATAGCTCTCGTCACAGGCATCTCTGCTATGGCATGCTGGCTCAACTGGGGTTTCGGACTCATCGTAGGCGCCATCTTCGCCAAAGAGATAGCTAAAAAACTCAAAAATGTCGACTACCGACTACTCATCGCCTCAGCCTACAGCGGCTTTGTGGTGTGGCACGCCGGCATCTCGGGCTCCATCCCGCTCAAGATGGCATCCGATGTCAACGAACTCGTAAAAGATACTAATGGCGTTATAACCTCAGTGATTCCTATCGGAAACACCATCCTCGACTGGCATAACATCATCATGGTGGTCATCGTCACCATCGCCCTCGTCGTCATCAATTCATTGATGCACCCGAAAACTGGCATCGTCGCCATCGACCCTGCCTTATTGCAAGAGGACGCTGTAGAGACGCATGAAAATGCATCTCAAAAAACACCAGCCATGAAACTGGAAAACAGCCGCCTTTTATCCGCCTTATTAGCTTTATTGGGCCTGTCTTTCCTGATAATCAGCCTGTTTTTCAAGCACAAAGCCTTCGACCTCGGCTCGGTGATTCTGCTGTTCCTCTTCCTCGGCATCGTGCTTCATAAAACGCCTATCGCCTACGTCCGCGCTTTCGTGAAATCTGTCGGCGGCGCAGCAGGAATATTGCTTCAGTTCCCATTTTACGCAGGTATCATGGGCATCATCACAGGCGTGGGTGAGTCAGGAATATGCCTCGGCACTGTGGTCAGCGAAGCATTTGTAAATATCTCAACGTCAACGACTTATCCGATATACACCTTCCTTTGTGCGGCAATTCTGAATATGTTCGTGCCATCAGGCGGCGGTCACTGGGCTATCCAAGCTCCTATCATGTTCGCTGCCGGCGAGGCACTGAACGTCGACCATGGCCTCACAGGAATGGCGATAGCCTGGGGCGATGCTTGGACTAACCTCATCCAGCCCTTCTGGGCACTGCCTGCTCTCGCAATAGCGAAGCTTAACGCCAAGGACATCATGGGCTTCTGCCTCATCGACCTTGTCGTATCCGGAATAATAATCATCAGCGGACTTCTAATCTGGGCAATATGATACCACGTGAGACCATAAATCAGATCATCGAGACAGCACGTATCGAAGACGTGGTGGGTGAGTTCGTGACGCTTCGCAAACGCGGCTCCAACCTCATCGGAATATGCCCTTTCCATAAGGAGAAGACGCCATCGTTCAACGTCAACCCTGCCCGAAATATCTTCAAATGCTTCGGCTGCGGCAAGGCAGGCGACGCGGTGCGTTTCATCATGGAACATGAGCATTATTCCTATCCTGAAGCCCTTCGCTATCTCGCTAAGAAATACGGCATCAAGATTGAAGAACGCGAACAGTCACCTGAAGAACTGGCAGCACAGAACGAGCGCGAGCGCATGTTCAACATCAACAGCTTCGCGCAAGAATACTTCTCCAATATCATGATGACGTCCGACGAAGGACAGTCGGTAGGTCTCGCCTATTTCCACGAACGCGGATTCCGCGATGCCATCATCAACCGTTTCCAGCTTGGATATTGCCCTAACAGCGGCTCAGCCTTCACAGATTACGCTATCCAGCATGGCTATGACAAAGACCTTCTGATAAAAGTCGGTCTCACTGGAAGCTACGAAAACCGCATCTACGACCGCTATCAAGGCCGTGTCATCTTCCCGATACACAACCTCACTGGAAAAGTCATCGGCTTCGGCGGACGTATCTTAACGAAAGAAAAGACAAAGGCTAAATACGTCAACTCGCCTGAATCGGAGATTTACAATAAAAGTCAGACGCTCTACGGCATCTTCTTTGCCAGAAATGAGATCTCAAGATTAGACAACTGCATCCTCGTCGAAGGCTATGCCGACGTGCTCTCCATGCATCAGGCAGGCATCGAAAACGTGGTGGCAAGCTCCGGCACCTCCCTGACAACCGAGCAGATCCGCATGATAAGCCGTTACACTAAGAACATCACCATGCTCTACGACGGCGACGCTGCCGGCATCCACGCCGCACTCCGAGGCACCAACATGATTCTCGAAGAAGGCATGAACGTCCGCATCGTGGTGCTGCCTCCTGAAGACGACCCCGACAGCTTCGTGCAAAACAACCCTATCGAATACGTCACTAAGTACCTGACAGACAACGCAAAAGACTTCATCGGGTTCAAGACAAATCTCCTTTTAAAGGACGCCCAGAACGACCCTATCAAACGCGCTTCTGTCATTAAAGACATCGTCGAGACCATAGCCGTCATCCCTGACCCGATTTATCGTGCCACATATATTAAGGAATGCAGCCGCACCCTTGAGATGCCTGAGCAGACGCTCACCAACGAGGTCAACAAGATTCTTCGTGCCAAATTACGCAAGCAACTGGGTCTCGACCCAAAACAAGACTCCCAGCTGACCTATCAAGAATATCAGACTTACCAGCCCCAGCAACAGGTTGAGCCGGAATCGTCCACTCCTATAGGCTTCTTCCAGGAGCAGGAGCTTGTGAAACTGCTTCTCTCTCATGGCAGCGAAAACATTGAACTTGAAGAAAAAGACAAAGACGGTAAAGTCATCAACACATATATCACCACCATAGCCTCGGCTATCGTCGACGACCTGAAAAATGACGGCTTATTGTTCAGAGACGAGACCCACAAAAAGATTTTCGATGCCTTTGACCGTGGTCTCGACACCGGCATTCTCCCGACAGCGCACGACTTCACTTCAAGCGAAGATCAAGATGTGGCAGTGCTCGCTGCAGACCTCCTGAGCACACAATATAAACTCGATGACTGGCAACGTCATCGTATAGTTGTCAAAACCGAAAACGACGTCCTAAAAAAGACCGTCCTCTCTTCCATCCTCCGTTTCAAAGACATGGTTATCGAAGACCGTCGTGCAGCCGTCGTCAAGGAACTCCAATCCTGCACCGACCCCGATGACCAGCTCATCCTCCTTCAAAAGAAGAAAAAACTCGACGACATCCGCCTAAAGATCAACCACGATCTCGGAATCGTTATCACAAAATAGTTAGTAGTTAGAAGTTAGTAATTAGGAGTTTTAACTTCACACTTCTAACTTCATAATATTATTAACTACTATTTTTAATCGTTCTTTAAACGCTTCCTCGGTTGAAAATCCAATATGAGGTAATAATAAGGTGTTCGGTGCCGTCAAAATCGGGTTATCGTTACTCAGTGGCGGCTCACCGTCATAAACATCCAATGCGGCGCCGGCGATAATGCCGTTTTTCAACGCCTCGGCAAGGTCGTTGGTGTTCACCACCGGACCCCTTGCGGCATTGACAATAATAGCCGAAGACTTCATTATCTTGAAATCTTGGGCAGTCAAGAAGTTACGAGTCTCGTTGTTCAATGCGATATGCAAAGCAACGATGTCTGATTCTTTCAGCAGGGTCTCCTTGTCAACAAATGTCACTCCCTGTACTTGTTTCGGTGTGCGGTTCCAGGCTATCACCTTGCACCCGAATGCTTGTGCCAGTGCAGCAGTCCTCTGTCCAATGGCACCCATTCCAATAATGCCTACGGTCTTCCCCGCAATCTCTCTTCCAGGCGCCATCGATGGCCCCTTGCAACTGCGTGTGATCCTGTCATTTTCAATAACATGACGATACAGCCCTATCATCATGCAAATCGTCTCTTCCGCCACAGCCTCGGTAGAATAGCCTGCAGCATTCATCACAGTGATGCCTCTACGCTTGCACTCGTCCATATCGATATGGTCGAGACCGGTAAACGCTATCGAGAGCATCTTAAGGTTCGGACACGCATCCAAAAAGTCCTTGCGCAACGGCATGTTGCTCTCTACCACAACATCCGCCCCCGCAGCACGCTCAATGTTCATTTCTGGCCTGCGGTCTGGATATATCACAACCTCATGCCCCTGTTTCTTCAAATTCTCACAAGCCTTATCAATGGCTTCAACCGTGAGTCCTAACGGCTCCAAAAAGACTATCTTCATCGTTTTCAGTGTTTGTTTCAAACAACAAAGATAGTCTTTTTTTCAACACCGTCGAATATTTATTCATGGAGGAACCCCTCCGACCTGTACGAGATTATAACCATAACCGTGGATGAATCAAAATTTATGAGCATCGATCGTAAAACAAAATATATCCAAATGAAATGGAACGAGTGTCCCATAGCGGCAGGCCCCTCCCATGAATATTATTCCGCCTCGTTTTTCTGCTCCTCTTCATTGCTCATCCTGTCGATAAGCATGAATTCGTCCATTAAAACCTCCGTAAAATAACGTTTGTTCTTGTCCCTGTCCTCATACTGTCTCGTCTGTAATTTGCCCTCTAAAGCCATTAAACGGCCCTTCTTGACAATTTTCTCCACCGTCTCAGCCGTCCTGCCCCACGCCACAATGTTGTGCCACTCAGTCTCCGTAACAAGCTCGTTCTTGTCGTTGTAATGTTTCTCGTTCGTCGCTAACGTAAATCTTGCCGACTTCCTCTCACCAAATTTCTTAATCTCCGGATCCGCACCCGGACGTCCAATCAAATGAACCGAATTTCTTAATGTTCCCATAATAAAACCTTGTTTAGTTATTAATGATTAATTTGTATCGCAAATTTACAACCAACAAAAAAATTAGTCGTACGAAAAACGACTAATCTTTCAACATACTATCTAAAACACTAATTATCAATATCTTACATTAGATTTTACCAATTTTCTAACCCCACTGAAATGTTAAAAAATTTTAACAATTCATCTCAATCCATTGATTCTCAATTATTTATCTTGCAAAAATCCCAAATATTCGTATCTTATTGATTATCAATAAAAAAGTAGAGACGCCATACGACGTCTCTACTAATGTCTAAAGTCTAACGACTAAAGTCTTACTTGACAACGTTGATTCTCTTCACGCTGCTACCTGTCTCAGTTGTAACCTTGACCATGTAGACACCTGACTCGAACTGACCCATGTTGAGGACCATGCTGTCGCCGCTGACTTCTTGATCAAGAACCATCTGACCCATAGCGTTGAACACTGTAACGTGCTTCATTGCTGTAGCATTGATGTAGAGATCACCGCTTGTTGGGTTAGGATAGATTGAGTTGATAACCTCATCGTTCTCCGGAACACCAACGGTAATATCAGCTTCAGCCTCGTCACCGCATGACATTGCATAGTATGTAACGTCATATTCACCGCCGTAGATAACTCTGATGGTGTAGTCATAGTGACCTGACTCTAATCCTTCATCTACGAATGTTGTTGTGTTAGCATCGAATATGCCGACAAACTCATCGTTACGATAGAGAATGACACCAAGGATACCCTCTGTTGGAGGTGTTGGAGGAACTGGACCTGCTTCGAGATCATAGATAGCTACAATATTAGGTGACTGCTGAACATTAGCGAAGAAGCAAGTCTTGTTGTTATATGTACCGATGAAGCAACCTCCAGCAATACCATCCGCTGCGTCATAACCAGGCATGTCATTGCAGACATGTACTGGATCTGAAACCAATGTGTTGGTTGTGATGTTGTAGTCAATGACCTCAACTCTATTTGTTGTCTCACCTGGTCCGTCTGGAGAAATCTGGCAGAACAGATAGAGGTGTTCAACACCGTCAGCATCCACATAGTATGATGAACCGTATGCACTTGTTGGAGCTGGACCGTTCTGGATCAAAGCACCTGTACGGCTGTACAGAGCCAATGTTGTCCAGTTACCTGCCCAGAAACCATCGCGTACTGGATCGTATGCCAAGTGACGTGATGTCAAACCTGAACAGTTGATTGTGCTGACCAATGTACGTGTTGTGAAGTCCATGCAGAAGATCTGTGCTCCGCCTGATGAACCATAGAAGTACTGACCGTCTGTTGTGAGGTCGCGGATACCTGTTGCACCTGCGATATTGAAGCCTTCAACAAATGTACCATCCAAATTGTACTGGTAGAATGTGTAACCACCAGTTGGTGCTGACTGCCAGCTTGCTGTGTAGATGTAGTTGCCATCTGTTGCAACAGCTTGCTGACCTGCACTTGAACCTGTAAATGATGCTACGAGATCCCACATGTCGCGGTTGTTACGTACTGGCATTGCTGAGAGAACACCAGCGTTGTTGCATGACTGTGTAGGAACTGAAATCTCGTGGACTTCACCCTTAGCACCTTCTGCTACGTAAACGCGGAGCATCCAACCATAACCAGGAACACCGGCATTTGCAAGATCCATCCAGCTTGAACCGTCGAGAGAGACCCAACGTGCGTTAACATCACCAGCGCCTGACTCCATGTAAGCTGCTGCGCAGTATGATGTGCATGTTGCATTGTAGAACACAACCCAGAGGTTCTGTGAATCGTCAATGTTAACTGGCTCTGCAAATTCGTATTCAACGAAGCCTGGTGTAGCACCTGTTGTAGCAACGTTCACTGTACCGACTGCTGTGCCAGGAGCTGTTGTGCCACCCTGGTAGATAGTAGCTGTACCTGTGAATGCATAACCTGCGTTACCTGAATCGTATGTAGCAACCTTTGTTACATGGTCGCCAGTGTATGAACCAGCTGGGAACATAATTGCCCAGTAGAATGGACCGCCAGCACCAATGTTGTTGTCGTTGCTACCATTGTCATAGTAGTACCACTGACCCTCACCTGGTGTTGGAGGTGTTGGACCATCAGGCAATGTCCATGTAAGTGTTACGTCAGCATTATTGACTGATGTGTTGAATGATGTCGTACCATCAAAGTTGTCGCATGGATTGTATGTGAATGTGTATTCTGACCACTCACCCATACCTGATGCATAGAGAGGAGCAACTGCAGCAACGTGCTGTGAACCTTCTGTCATGCCTTCAACTGGCAACTGTGCAAATGGGTAATATGTCTCACCAACGTATTCACCGTCAAGCATAAGCTTGTAGCTCAATGCAGCGCGATCAGCTTTTGCACCTGTTGACAATGTAACGTCGTCAATCCAGATCTCATACATGTCGTAGTTGACATCGTGGAATCCGATGTAAACTGACTGACCTGCGTATGCACTCAAGTCGATTGTGTGCTGACGCCAGTTTTCATAACGTGTGTCGTTGTGACGTACGATTGCACCGTCGCTGCCTGTACCCTTAGCACCACCGTTCCAAATCTGTGTGAAGTCGGCTGCTGTTGGGTTATCAACTGTTGCAATGACCACTGAGAAGTTCTCTGGATAAGTGTCGTTAGCGTTATCTGCAAAGAATGTCAATGTTGAACCGTTAACGATGTCATACTTCTGAGGAGTATACATGTAGCTGTCTGTGTTGAATGCACCAACATAGTCAACGAATGAGTAGCACATTGCGAAGCCTGTACCTGTGTGTGCAAGTCCTGTGTAGTCATGACCACCGAGGTTCTGGCTGCTGTGTAACCATTCACCACCGTCTGTGTTGACTGTGAGAACATTCCAACCATTCAAACCACCTTCGAAGCTTTCTTCGAATGAATCATCACCTGTAGGACCTGGAGTTGGACCAACTGATCCGCCGTCCCACATTGCCCAACCTGTAGGTGATACATACAAACCATCAACTGGAGTAATAACCTCTTGGAGGACGTATGTTAATGAAATTTCGTCTTCGTCAGCAACCAAAAGATCGATGATATCTGTGTAACCATCAAGCTCAATCTCAACAAGGTATTCACCCTTGCGGATTTCCTCTGTAATTGTACCAGTCTCATCAATTGTGAACTCATACTCTCTGTCAGCTGCTTCGAGCTCAACAACAGCACCAGCTGGTGACTGACCGTTGTTCAAAGCAACATTAACTGTCAATGTTGCAATCATATCCTTGTCAATAACATTTGACCAAAGGATTTCTGAGATACCGTCGCCTGTTGGACCTGGTGTTGGAGGAACTGGTGCTGAACCTGCATGAGTAATTGTAACATCGTCAATCCAGATTTCGTATGCATCATAGTTGACATCGTGGAATGCAATCCAGATCTCCTGACCTGCATAATCTGCCAAGCTGATCTCGTGTGAACGCCAGTTCTGATAACGGTTTTCTGCACGACGTACCGTTGCGCCATTGCTGCCAGTACCCTTAGCACCACCACTCCAAATCTGTGTGAAGTCTGCTGCTGTTGGGTTAGCTGCTGTAGAAACGCAAACTGAGAAATTCTCTGGATAACTGTCGTTACCATTGTCTGCCCAGAATGCAATTGATGAGTTTGCATCAATGCTGTACTTCTGAGGTGATACGAGATATGCATCTGTATCGTATGCGCCGTCATAGTCAATAAATGAGTAGCACATTGCAAAGCCTGTACCAGTATGTGCCGCATCTGTGTAGTCATAACCACCAGGGTTGTCGTCGCTATTCAGCCACTCGCCACCGTCTGCGTTGACTTTAATACATGTCCAACCATCTAAGCTGCCATCTTCGAAGCCGAATGTAGCTGTTTCACGGTTTGGAACTGGAGCGTAGCCTTCGTATGTGGCTGCGATACCCCACTGCCATTCACCATATGGTAATGCTGGCCATTCTGTATCAAGATATTCATAAACATCACCTGCGATACCTTGAGCGAGGAGTGTTGGATTCTCAACTGATTCTTCGTCGATGTTGTTACGACGATAGAGGTTGTAGCTTACGAATTCGCGGTTGCCACCATTCAGGTCAATTGAACGGCTGTTCAATTCTGATCTCATGTCAATCTTCCTAATAGGAGCTTCAACTCTATTAGCTAACATGGCTGGATCTGCAACTTTGCAATCAATGTTTGCATAAGCATTGTCACTTTCTGATGCATTAGCTGTGTTCTTAGCACCACCAGTGATTGTTACGTCAACGCCATCGTTGTTGCCATATCTTGACACTACAAATTCATATGTGTTACCTGCTTCGAACACGTAATCGTCCTGACGACCACCAACATTACCGTTAGATGCTGCAATCCAGATACGATCGCTTGGTGTTGGGTTGGTGATGCACCAATCATAGATACCAGATGGGATTGTAATTGTAACGCTTGCGTTGTTAACCATGTTCTGTGTTGAGCAGTTGCCATCGGCATTTGTAGGGATCTTGTGGCTGAACTGATCGTAGATGCCTTCATTGCCTGAGCAGTTCATGCTCAATGCACCTGTCTCAGGAATTATTGTGCCATAGAGTGAGTGTGTCTCATCGAGCAACATCTGGTAACCTGAACCGTCACCCCATACATCTGGAGCTGTGAGGATAACTGTCACATCGCCTGGCGCTGGAGGAGGAGTTGGTTCAACCTTTCTGAACATTGTGATGTTATCAACATAGATGCAGTCATCGTTAGCGTTCACTGAACCGTCCTTAGCATATTCCCACTTGTAAGTGTGTGTACCACCTGTTACTGAGAACTCTTTGTAAGCATATGGCAATTCACCGCTAAGAGCTGAACCTTTTTCTACACCGTCAATGTAGAAGTGGAACTTGTCGTAGTTAGTTTCTGAAGAAACTCTTACATAGAAGCCCATCTTTGCCTCTGCAAATGGAACGTCAACGGTTGCCTCAATTGAAGAAACACCGCTTGCAACACCTTCGCAGGTTGACTTCATGCAGTATGTGCCTTCGTATGGGTTAGTTGTTGTGATAGCCCATGGATACTGTGCTGGCAATGTGAATTCTGCCTGTGAGAAGTCGCCTGTTTCGAAGTCAACAATCATCTCTGCTGGATCCCATGACCACTCTACCAAAACATCAGATTCTTCTTCTGTTGCTGTAATCTGACCGAGAGGATAGTAGAATTCGTGTGTGATGATGTCTTCAACTCCTGTCAACTGATCGTATGCAACATAGATCACAGTTGCTGCAGGCTCATAACCTTCTGTGAGAATACCGACAGCATAGAGACCAGCGAGGACTTCGCCTTCATAGAAACCAGTCTCGTCTGTTAAGAATTCATACTGCTGAACTGCACCGTATTCATCAATACCTACTACAACCATTGTAGCATTTGCAATTGGATGTAATGTGTCTGTGTCATAGACATAGCCATTGACTGAACCAAAGCCTGTCATATAAGCTGTATCAGGTGCTGACAAAAGTGATTCACCAGCGTCATACACTGCTGAAACCTGGAATAAATAACCATCCATGTTGTATGGAAGATCTTCAACTGCATATTCTGTAGTTGTAACGAGTGATTCGTTGATCTTCACACCATCCTGATAGATGTTGTAACCCTTGAATGAACGTTCTGGGGCTGTCCATGTGAGCATTGCTGCATCGCCTGGGTAAAGTTCTGGGTTAGTGACAACCACTTCATCAACAGCGCTGATAGGTGTTGTGAAAGCAATGATTTCACCCATTGTTGTACCTGCAGCGTTACGCTCGTTAACCTGCATGAAGTAGCTCTGGTTAGGCTCGAGGTCCAAAATGAATGCTGACTCAACGAGATAGTCTGTCCAGTCGATCAATGCTGTTTGTGGAGGATACTGTGTACCAACCAAAACCTGCATCTCTTCTGTGTAGTTACCGAGGACCCACTCAGCGAGATATGGAGTGGTAATGTTTGTCATTCCATCGTATGGAGAAATGATGTATGCCTGCTCAGGAGCTGGAACTTCAGCTGTTTCAATTGCAACTGGGAATTCAGTGTCGGTTGAAGCTGCAACTAAGTAGTATGTACCAGCTGGGACATACATGTCTTCAATGTTGTCGTTCTCAACAACATCACGATTGTTGTTCTGTTTGAGCTGTGCTTTTGGAGTACCCATTGCCAAACCTTCAGCTTCTGCAATCTGACCTGCTGCCGGCTTGCTCTCTCTGATAGTCATGTCAGCGAGGTTAACTGTAACTTCACGACCTGTAGGCAACTCGAGGAAACGAGTGTAAATAACAGGAGTGTAAGTTGTGCTGCTGTACCATGATGTTAAGTCTGTTGTGTACCAAAGCTTACTATTTGTTGCATCAACTGGTTGTTTACCGCAGTATGCTGCATATGGGCTGTCTGAATAGAACATAACCCAGATGTTTTCGTCATCACCTAAGAACTGTGGTTCATTGAGGTTAAGATCGAAGAAATAGAATGGCTCATAGTTATTGAATTCCTGATAATAAACTATGTTGTTGAGGTCTGGTGTGTCACCGCCCTTCAAAATCATAAGGTCATAGTATGAACCTTCACGGGCTGCTGCTTCAACTGTTGTGATGGCGCAGTTGCCAAGACCGAGTTCCTGAAGCATTTCAGGAGTGATTCTGTAACCGAAGATCATGCCACCACCTGCTGATGAGCCGAAGAATGTGTTGCTGCCTGTGTAGCTGTAGCTGAACCACATGCTCACTGGGCCTGGGTTGATTGTTGGGCCATTGTACTCATAGTTGTTGTCTTCCATTGGGCCACCTTCGCCGTTGAAGTCCTCTGTGTAGAGAGCTGCAACACCGTCAGCACCTGTTGTACCGGCTGTGAGCATCACGTCGTTAGCAAAAGTCATTTTGTAAACAGCGTCAGCACCTTCTGTCTCTGTTGGGAGAGCATAGTTCTTGTAGATACCTGCAGGAGCATTGCCAGCGTATGGGAATGAAGTTACATTAACTGCATTCTCATAAACGTCGCCGTCAACCGGGTTGTAAGCTGTAGCTTTGATATCGAGCTGTTCAGCGTCTCTGTTGTTGCCGCTATAGAGGACAGTGATTGTGCTGTTCACCTCACCTGCCTCAGCTGTGCCTGTTG
>LXOW01375918.1_pt1 | contig 13226 bp, 14 predicted proteins | sample 1368591 | NCBI WGS metagenome assembly LXOW01 (sample SAMN04884650, study PRJNA319009) | bovine gut metagenome | isolation source: Cow rumen | host: Bos taurus | place: Italy: Legnaro (PD) | collected 2014-07-09
ACGCGTCGCGCCACCCGCCCCCACCAAAGAAAAACCCTGCAATCTCAAGGCTTAATAGTGACAAGTAACTATTTTGTTGCAGAGAACGGTGTGACCCGAAGGTCACGCCGTTTTTCTGCGTTCATAGGTTGTTTGTGTGATGATAGGCTCGGAAATAACGGGAATATCCACATCGTCCACGAAATTGAAGTAAATCTTCACTTTCTGCGTCCGCTTGCCGCCAGACTTATCCGGAGCATAAACGACGATCTTTTTGATGTACTCGTTCACGATGGTCTGTGTCAGTTCCTCCACATCCACATATTTCTGTGTCAGGGCGATAAAGGCATCCAGACCGTCATTCATTTCTTCCCGCTGTTCCACCCATTCTTCCGTTACTTCAATTTCGAGCTTTAACCGTTCCTGTTCGGCTTCATAGTCCGCAGACATCTTTCTGTATCTGTCCTGATTGAGATTTCCAAGAACATAGTCCTCGTACAGCCGGGAGATGATGACATCCAGATCGGCAAGGCGTTTCTTTGCCTGTTCCAGCTTCTTTTTGTCATCCCGGATGCTGCGCTCCTGGTCAGTCCTGCGGCATTGCAGCCATTCCTCCTGAAAACCGTCCACATCGCTTCGGATATACACATTGACTGCCCGGATGCGTTCCAGAACGATTTCACGGAGCACATCTTCCCGGATATAGTGGGCAGTACAAGTACCACGGTTGCTCTTGTAGTTGTTGCAGACGTAGTGATCCTGCTTGCCCTCAAAGCTTTTGCTTGTGGCAAAGTGGAGCTTGCCGCCGCAATCGGCACAAAACAGAAGCCCGGAGAACAATCCCTGCCGTTCCGCTTTTGCGGGGCGGCGTTTGTTTTTCCTCAGTTCCTGCACCCTGTCAAACTGTGCCTGAGATACAATCGCTTCCTGTGTGTCCGGCAGATAAAACATATTCTCCGGCTCATTAGGAATCCGCTTTTTCAGCTTGTAGGACTTGGAATAAGTCTTGAAGTTGCAGGTACAGCCTGTGTACTCCTGCCGTTCCAAAATCCCTACAATGGACTGGTTGCCCCAGTGGTACGGTCTTTCCGGCATCGGCTTTTTCTTTCGCTTGGCATACAGAGCTTTTGCGGTCAGAATCTGCTTTTCTTCCAGAATCCTTGCAATCTGCTCCGGGCCTTTGCCGTCAATGCAAAGGTCGAAGATGAGCTTGACTACCGGAGCCGCTTCTTCATCCAGAATCCAGTGATCCTTGTCCTCCGGGTCACAGCGGTATCCGTAGGGCGGTTTGCCCATGTGCTTCCCACTGGTTCCTCTCTGCCGCAAACTGACACGGACTTTCTTGCTGGTATCACGGGGATACCACTCGTTGAACAGATTACGGATTGCGGCGAAGCCCTCGCTGTCTCCCCGGTTACTGTCCACACCGTCATTTACGGCGATAAAGCGGACATCGTAGCTCGGAAAGATAATATCCGTATATTGTCCAACAGTCAGATAGTCACGACCAAATCGGCTGAGGTCTTTGACCAGCCAGCAGCCCACAAGCCCCTGCTTGACAAGTTCAAAACCTTCCTGCACACCGGGACGATTGAAGTTCGTCCCGGTATAACCGTCATCCACCAGAATTTTCAGGTTTGTATACCCGTGGTCACGGGCATATCGGGTTAAATACTCTCGCTGATTTGCGATACTGTTACTCTCTCCATCTTGGGCATCCTCATTGCTCAAACGACAGTAGAGAATGGTAATTTTCTGCTGATCCAACATAATATCCTCCTTCGGTTGTTGGTCAGCCGACAGTACCGTTGTGCATACTGGAATTATATCATGCTTTTGTGTCGCCGTCATTAACAAATCACCCCCTTGTCAGAAAAAAAGAGCCGTTTTACCTTGTCGGCAAGCGGCTCATTCCCGGCACATTCTGTTTCAATCACATACCATGTGTTCCCGATCTTGCGCTCAATGGTCTCACGGAAAGAAGACTGTGCCGCTTCCCAATGTCTGCGGCATTCTTCCAGAAAATCAATGGGTGGCTCGAAAATCGGGTCGAAGCAGGAGTAAATATCAATATAGCCAATGGCATCATTGATTTCTTCCATCGGGGCATCTTCCATAATCATCTTGTTAATTTCCTCTACGGTTTTATTCATGGGCAAAAAGTTCCTTTCTTAAATTTCCATATCCCGTCCTCGCTTGCGGGCAGGCTGCTTGTGTTCCTGTGTTTCCTTTCCTCTACTGAGGACAACATCAAGAAACGCCCGAACCCTTTCGGATGCGATTTCCAATGCATCCAGATAGGGCTGAGCTTTCTTTTTGAGTTCCAAATATTTTTCGTTCAGGGCTTCAAAGCGGCGCTTCCAAACGGATGCACTCTTTTCTGCCTGTTCGTATTTTTGCTTGTATTTCAACTTTTCCGCTTTCTCTGCGAAGCTGCTGACTGCATAATCCTTTAGGATGCGGCACTCATCCGGTGTCAGCGTGATATTGTTGCCGAATGTGGCTTTCTTGCCCATCGCTTCAATATCTTGCACTGTCAGGGCAGTTGCCCTTGCTGCCTTTGTTTCCTTTTGCAGAGCTTCCAGTTTCTTTTTTTGTTTTTCAGCGGCAACCCTGGTATTCTCCAAGGACTGTTCCGCATCGGCAACCTGTGCGGTGACTGCTTCCAACCGCTGCCGTTCTGCCTGCACCTTGAACTGTGTCACCGTCAGATGCTCTTCGGTGCTGCCACGCTCTCCACGCTCCACATCGGTATAACCGGCGTTTCGCATGAAATGAAAAAAGTCATCCTGCAGCACACTGTAGGACGACTTCAAAATCTTTTTCCCTTTTGCGTTAAGCATGGGATTTCCGTCCTCACCAAGCACTGGCTTGGACTCCCATTTCTTACTGCGGCTGACCTGTGTGATGACCTCCTTAACGGTTCCCCGGAGGGATTCATCCTTGCATCGCTTCGACCAAAGGATCTGCTTTTCCACCACCGGGATATAAACCACATGAAGATGATAGTGGTACACATCCTCGCCCAGAGCTTCGGACATTACCCGGTTACGCTCGTCGGCGTGCATCACAGCGGAGAGAATATACTGTTCACCGCCCACGATCTCCACGGCGGCTTTGTAGGCATCAGCATAAAACTGTTTCGCAAATTCATAGCCGCCGTGGTTGTAGAAATAAGCGGAGTTCACATCAAATACCAACTCGCCGTATTTGATGGCATCGGGTTTCAGACCCCTGGTGGAGATCACGCCATCCTGTTCCATCTGCTCAAACATTTTCACATAATCGTCCGTGGGAGCCTTGTAGTGAACGTTCAGAGAAGTGCGCTCTGGTACGATGTCCTGATTGCTGTAGCTGTCCTTTTCACGCTCATTGTGTTCCTGTACCTTAGCCACATCTGCCGGAGTTTCCAAGTCCTGATTTCTGGCCACGGTGCGGTCGATTCCATCGTTTCTTGCCATTGGCGTTTCCTTTCTTTGAAATTTACAGACAACGGGAGGCTGGGGAACGGCACTTTTTCAAAGTGTAATAACCCACTATGACACTTTCATCCATACTGGCTGCAAAGTGCCGTGGGCTCTCCGAGGGCTCTCCCGAGGGGGTATGCGGTCACTGCGGTGACCTCTGCTGACCACGGCGAAAATATCTGCACCTTTTCCCATGGTCAGCCCGTCTGCATGAAGCTGTTCTGCGGAACGTTTCTTGCAGACGTTGGCAGCGTCTTTCACTGCCATCCATAGGCAGCACTGCGGTGTGCCTATGGGGACGGGAGATGCGAGGGGCTGTTGCCGGGGCATCACTTCTCCCGTCTTTGCTGCCATACGATGTCGTATCCCAGCACATCGGCAAGCTCCAATACTTCCTTGTATCGGATGCTTTCCCGCTGTAATTTTGCGGACAGGTTGGAAACGCTGTCGCTCCAACCGTATTCGTCCGAGAGCAGGTCAACAACTTCCTGCATGGTCATCCCAGCACGGATGATCTGTGCCTTGATTTCATTGCGTACATTCATATTGAAAAATCCTCCATAATTCTGTTTGTGGTTCGGTACAATCTCTGCACCCCAAAACGGAGCAGATACACCGAACAGTGAAAAATCTGCAATCTCTGAAATCCGTTCAGAATTTTGCTTGTGATATCCTGTCCATATATGACCATATCCCGCTTTACTGTTTCGTGTGATTTGGTCTGGAAAAATGAAAACATCCATTGTTCCGTGAACAGGGTACACGGTTCAGAGAAGCACGATTTCGTGAAATAGCTTCGTCCTGCGGTCAAAAACTTTGCTGTTTCCATTGCCATTGATTTTCAATACCCGAAAACAGGTTGTCTCTGAAAGCCGTTGTTTCCTATAATGGGAGAAAACAGGGGTAAATGCTGCGTACATACGTACAGAGCATGACTGGCAAAATCAATCCCGCCATTCCTCCGGTACGTACGTACACGGCGAATCTCCGTAAAACCCATTTATATGAGGTCGTAAAATCGCTTCCACTCCCATAAATCCCCACACCCGCCGTCCGGCAGAGTTGGTGATGTTGTTGCAATGCTCCAGATTGAATTTCATGGCATTGGCAATCATGGCGTCGCTGAAGCTGCGGGCTTTCAGCGGTGCAAGGGAATTTTCTTCGCACCACATCCGGTAGATTTCATAGAAATCCTTGGAGCTGATGGACGCATCCGCTTTGCGCCGGATGTATCCCTCCGATTCCATGAAATCAAAGATATTATTATTGTCACGCTTGACCGCTTCCCGGTTTTCCCGGATACGGTCACTCTCTGTGAATTTGAAGTTGTTGGCAACAAGCCGCTGCAATCCCTCCAATGCCCACAGGAAGATGCCTTCGGCTTCGGCTTTCATCTTCTCCGCAAGATCAGGATCATCGGCTCTGTCCGCAGGCTTTTCCTTGGTGGTCAGCACAAGCTGTCTGCGGTAAAAACCATCGCTGCGGTCATACAGGGCTTGCAGATCACCGTTGCTGAACGCCAGCAGCCGGGCAAACATCCAGCCCTGATAACTCTGTTTCCCTTTGCGTTCCAAATCCATCTTGCCTTGCGCCGTCACAATGGATTTGACATAGTTGGTCTGGCGCAGGGCTTCCATTCGCATATCATCATCCACGCACAGCAGGATGTGTTCCAGATCGGCACGGGCAAAGCGGTTTTCGGAAATCTTACCGATGCTCCCATCCTTCATATTCGTGCCAAAGATGCTCGACAGCACCGCACCGATTTGGGATTTACCCTCGCCGCCGTTGCCCTTAATGACCATCATGCGCTGACCTTTGTTGGAGGGAATCAGACAGTAACCGGTGAACTCCTGCAAGGTGGGGATGTCCTCCGCATAGAGCAGTCCGTCCAGAAAGTTCAGCCAGATCACCGGCGCAGTAGCATCGGGATTGTAGGCAACCGGCAGACGGCTTCGCACGATAGCCGGTCTGCCCTCGGTAAATGTGCCATCCAAAAGGAGCGTACCGTTGGCAACATGAATGCGATCCTGCTCCGGCGGGAAGTCGGGCACATGGGCTCCCAGTTTCAGCACTTCCAAAATGTTGGTGGTCTTCCGGGGAATATTGTTCACGGCACAGAATTTCAGCTTGTCGTAAATCTCCCCACGCAGAGGGAGATCGTCTGTTACCCGACCATCGGGCGTAAAAAAAGCTCCGTTTGCGAAGATGATTCTGCGCTCACGCAGAAATTCTTCACAGAACAGAGCTTCATTGATGTTCTGCCCATCAAACCACATGGGCAAGTTCATATCAGGCGTTTTCCGGTTCTTCGCCATGCTGCGCCACCTCCTTTTTCTTTCTTGCGGTGTAGTCCTGCAAGAACGTAATTTTGCCGTCCTTCATCAGCTCTTCCACCACAGCAACCCGTTCTTCCAGATCACCCACAGTCAAAATGTCTGCCATATATTCGATATAATCAAGCATCTGGCAGGCTTCCACAAAACGGTCATCCAGAGCATCGTCCGGTGTTTTCGGTACATATCGCACTTTCCAACCTTCCAGCAGATGCAGATAATCCGTCAGCACCCGGAAGCACAGCATTTCGTCCTCCCGAAACTGACGGATATAGGGACGTTTGGGCTTGAGCATAGCTGCGACAGTGGTAGGTTTCGGGTCAAGCCCAAAATCAGCAGCCAACTTTTGTGCTGCTTCGTAGCTGCTCAAATCAAAGAGCTTTGCCACAAAGTCGATCACATCCCCCTTGGCTCCACAGCCGAAGCAAAAGAAATAGTCCTCATTCAGCTTCATGCTCGGATGCCTGTCATTGTGGAACGGGCAGCAAGCCATGCCGTTTCGGTTGACTTGCTGCCCGTAGTGTTCGGCGGCTTGCTTTACGCTGATTGCCGCCTTGATGGTTTCATAGATTGTCATAGAAAACCTCCGTTCATAGTATTCAGAAAGCACGAAACACCCGCCGTGATTGGCAGGTGCTTCGCTCCTTCTACTATGGTTATGCCGGATTTTTCAAAAAGCAGGCTAATCGGTGGACAACCCCATTTCAAAAAACAGGACAGCTTTTCGGAGGATGTAGATTTCTTCACATTTGCATGGTATAATGAAAGAAATGAAAAAACAGGACAGGAGGGCAAGTATGAATCAAGATCTGATGACATTGGATTTTTGGCAGGATACGGTCATATATGAAGGCAGAACATTACCTATCGGCACTCTTGCCTGTGATGCGCTGAATGTTCCTGCGGGTATGATTTCAAAGATGAACGAGCAATGCGAGAAAATCAATCTGCTGCTTGGAATGTTAAACGCCGCACAGGATGCTTCCACGCTCTTTCCCATGGTAAGGGAAGCAGCTCTGATAGTATTGAGCATTCTCAATAAAACACCGCCCTTCTCCTATATGAACATACCGCATCACCGAAAACAGATAGAACAGGTATTTACTGCGGAAACCGCACAGAAATATGCGGAATTTGCTATGAAGGCAGCATCCAATTCCTTGCAGTTTGAAGAGATCCCGCACTATGCCGATGCAATCATGCTCCAACGGTATACCGCTGTTTTCGGGCATCTGGCGTACTCTCTCGGGGAATATCAAAAGGCAATGCTTGATTTTGCGGAAAAATCAGATGGAAACGAAGCAGACCGCACCGCAGAGGGCTTTGCAAAAATGTTCGGCAGCTACTTCCCGCCGGAGTTCTCTATCACGGAGGGCAATGCCTGGATGTCTACCCTGAACAACTCTGTTCAGTATGTGGCCACTGTACGCCCCGGCGAAAATGTGGCAAAGCTCGTCAAGCGGATGCATTATGTGTCCTTCGTTGGGATGTTGCGGTCTGATCTTTTTGAAGGCTTGTGTGTCGGTCATGCACCGAAGAAATGCCGTATCTGCGGCAAATGGTTTCTGACCACCAACGCAAGACACACCAAATACTGCGGCGGCTATGCACCAGGGGACAAGCTGCACCGCACTTGCCGGCAGATCGGCAATCTGAAAGGCAGAGAACAACGGGAACTTGCGGACGATCACCCGATTATCCAGATATATGAAAAACGGAGAAACACCATAAACCGCTATATCAAGCGTGGCAAACTGGATGAGGCTTTGGCGGAGATTATGAAGAAACTGGCGAAAGATAAGATGCTCCGGGCACTCAGCAATGTAACCTATGCCAGGGGTGCTTATGAGAAAGAAATGGAACAGGCAGCTTTGAAGAAAGAAGCAATAAAGAGAAACGAAATATGATGAGGTAGAATATGGCTTCACGTAAAGAGTATTTGGATTTCATATTAGAACAGCTATCCGAACTGGAAGAAATAGCATATAGAGCAATGATGGGTGAGTATATCATCTATTATCGTGGAAAAATTATTGGCGGTATATATGATGACAGACTGCTTGTAAAGCCGGTCAAATCCGCCATTTTACTTATGCCAGATGCAAATTATGAATTACCGTACGAAGGTGCAAAAGAAATGCTGTTGGTTAATGATGTCGATAGCAAGGATTTCCTGACAAGGCTATTTAATGCCATGTATAACGAGCTTCCTGCACCAAAGAAAAAGAAATAAGTTCGGAATTACGAGATGAAAGGAGGTGCGCTTATGCTGGAAGATTATTTGTGGAATATGACCGGATACATACCGAAATATCCTGTCAATCCGCACTGTGATGGTATCATTCCCTATGTGGCAGAGCGCATCTTCCAACTTGAACCGGAACCGCCAGTGGTGGACTGTCTGAACGAATATATCCTGTCTGCTTTGCGGGAAAAGAATTTGTTATATTTTTCATTCTTCCTGCACCACTACGAGTCGCAGCTGAACAAGCGCATCAAAGGTTTTCTCGGTGTGGATGGCGGCGATCTGTACGACACAGACCGTTTTGTAGATATAAAGCTCTCCTGCCGGGAGCAAATGCTCCAAAAGCTGATGGACTATAATCCTGCCAAGGGTGCGGAGTATGCTACATACATTTTTCCATTCATTCGGGATGCTATGCTCCGTTTCCGCATGGGAGAAGAAAAATGGTCGGTATCCTCTCTGACCAATTATAAAATGGTGCGATCGATGGCGTGGCTGTACCATAATACCAAGGATGCGGTTAGTGAGTTTTCCAAGAAGTATAACTGTGATCTTGCCCTTGCGGAAGAATATCTGAAAGTAGTTCGTGGTATCCGCAATCAGCAGCCATTCTATGTAACAGACGAGGATGGAGAAGAAACAGGCGAAGATGTTGCCCTTGATGATACTTGGAACTATACCGATATTCTTTGGAACGGCATACAGGCAGAAAAGGTGCGGCGAGCTTTTGAGAAGTTGAACTACCGGGAACAGACCTTGCTTGAAAAGCGTCTGGCGATCTGCATGACCTGTGGACGTGTCGGCTCGTGGAAAGGCCGTCCCACTTTTGAGGAATTGGCGGTCATGTTCGAGGGCAGCACTGCCAGCGGTGCGGAGCGAGCTTACCGGAAAGCGGTGGACAAGCTGACAGAGCTTTTGATTGCTGAAGGTGCGCTCCATGCTGTTCGGCTGAAACAGAAATCCAAGACCAAGCACAAAAAGAAAATCGCCGCCGCAATCTACGAATACCAAGCAGACTGCGACGGCGAATGGGGCGAGATTTCATTTGATTTTGAGAATGGCACAGCGGAGATCCTCCGGCTTGCCGATTGGGACACGATGAAAACAAATCGCTTTGCGAACAAGGCAATAGCCTATCTTCTGAACTGTGAGAACGAGAAACTGCCAACGGAGACAATATTTGCCTTTGAATCTTAAACATATCAAACAGAAAAAACGCTGCAATTTCCATCACGTAAGGAGAAATTTGCAGCGTTTTTTCTATTTGCGGTTTTCTTCAATCCATCTTACAGCAAAATCTACCAGATCCCGCTGTTTCATCAGACGGATTGTGCCATTACCAAGCGATGCCTTGTGGATGGGACACGCATTTTCAAAAGCAGTTCCGATCTCATTAAAATCTTCACCATCTACAAAAAGTGTTTCGTACCGCTTCCAGACACGATGACCATTTTCCATGACCGCACTATGTTCGATACTGTTATGCTTACCGGGATAATCTGCCCGGACATCTGCCAGATGCAGCGATGTATTTTTGTCATATCCCACGCCAATCAATAAAACCAGGCCATCCAATTCATATAGTTTTCCAATAGGTGAGCCGTCTCCAAAAATATTGGAAAGGTCATGGGCAGCGGTCAAGTATTCAGCATACTTTCCCCATGCAGCCACAGAGCGGGCCGGATGATCGCTCCTTAGTGCGCCTGGCCATTTTCGGAACATTTCAGCAACGGCACCCATCGTGTTTGTAGGGGTAATCTCTTTGTTATATGCTGGCCAATTATCCCGTATCAATTGCCACCAATCTTCCGGTTCCTCCCAATGAACGCCTGTAGTGGGATCAAGGTTTTTCCATGATTGCGTAGGCATCATAATCGTTCCTTCGTTACCGACTGCTTCTATAAGTGCTTCGATTACCATCTGCGCTCCGCCGCAGACAAATCCCAAACTACTCAGAGAGGTATGAACCATGATCGTTTGTCCTTTACTTACCCCAACGCTGAGCAGCGCATCTAAAATATCTTGTTTTAATACAATTTTTCTTTCCATATGATAATCCTCCATTACTTCATGACGCTTCCAACTGGTTCATCCATTTTCGTCTGCGAAATACGATCAACGAAATGCCAAAGCGAATACACTCCTCAAGTGACAGTAGAAAATATACATAAGGAATGGACAACTTCCAGACGAATGCACTTAAAAGCCCCAAAGGAACACCAAAACACCATGTACCGACCATATCAATGAACATGACATATTTTGTTCGTCCACCACTTCGGATAATTCCGCCGCCNNGCACCGTAGAGCATCAGCTTTTTCGCTGACCAATAGGCCTCCTCGTTTTCACCACTGCCCAGGTGTTTTCCGATGATCACACTTGCCGCTTGAGACAATCCGCACAACGCACCGATCACCAATCCCTGGATGGGATTGGTCAAAGTCATAGCAGCACTGGCATCGGTACTCATGTGCCCGTAGATGGTGGCATAGACATTTTCCCCCAGACTCCACACCACCTCGCATACCAGCAAAGGCAGCAGCATAGACCAATACTGCCCCCAATTCATTCGGAGTGTTGCAGTGGGTTCTCCTTCGTTGGATTTCAAAAGGAAACCGTTTTTGGAAAGCATTAGGAGCATCAGCAGAAAATTGGCACATTGGGAAATTACTGTAGCAAATGCCGCACCACGCACACCCATGGGTGAGATCCCCAGCTTGCCGAAAATCATAATGTAATTCAAGCTGGTATTCAACAACGCTGACAGAATGCTGGCATATAGGGGAAGCCGGGGCTTTTCCAAACAACGGAACAATGTGGAAAGAAGGGTTGCTCCAGCCATAGGAACAAAAGTTCCGGAAATCAACATCAAATATTCTGCTGCCGCCTGACGGGTCTGCACATCCCTGGTATAAGCTCCCATGATCTGATTCGGAAACAGGGTGCATATTACCATAAACATTCCGGCAATGCCTGCTCCCAGCAGCAAGTTTGTAAAGAAACTCCGGCGGACTTCGCTTCGGTTTTTCTGCCCCAGATACTGAGCAATCATAATTCCGGCAACAGCGCCAATGGCGGAAATCACCACAGAATAAATCGATGCAAATTTTCCTGCCAAGCCCACACCGGCCACATTGATTTCACCCAATTGCCCGATCATGATTTGATCTACCATGCTAAAAGAAGATTGCAGCATGGATTGCAATGCTACAGGAATTGCCAGGGTGCATACTGCTTTGAAAAAATGATCCTTTGTTTTCATAACACACCTCCCAATTGATTTGTTTCCATTGTAGCAACCGGGAAGTGGAATTACAAAGGTTAAGTATGTAACTATTTACAAAATACGCTTTGTAGATTTGTGCAATTTTACTTATGTTCCTTCGTGCTTCTGCGTACAACTAAAGACACTGGCAATTTCACTTCTGTGCAGATTTCTTTACCTTCTCTCAGCTCTTTCAGCTTTCTAATAGCAATTTTTGCACGCAAAGCACCATCCTGTTTTATTGTGGTCAAAGTTGGAGTGACCATTTCACACATAGGCGTATCATCAAATCCTGCCACAGAAATATCCTCTGGCACTGAAAAGCCTTGCTCAATCAGGAAATGCATCAAATCTATAGCATAGTAATCTGAAACTGCAAACACAGCGGTCACCTGTTGAAATTTCTCCAAATTTGACAGATAAAACGACCATCTCTGTTCCTTTTGCATTGGGATCAGCAAAAGATCTGCCTTACCGGGGGCAAATCCCTTGCAAAAACCGCAGAAGCGTTCCATGTCCACGCAAATGTTATTATCCGAAATGCACAGAGCTGTTTGATGCCCTAATTCACGGAAATGGCATCCCATCTGATAGCCACCTTCAAAATTATCAATCGTGATGTTGAGTATTCGCTCCGGTTTTTCGCAAAAGCCATCATAAACCGCAAAAGGGATTCGCATATGATTACGCAGGTACATATAATCCGGATCGCAAAATCCAATCACAACAATCCCATCCATATTCCACATGGAGGCAAATCGAATGATTTCCTCAGCGCATTTGGCTTTTTTTACCATCATAAACCGTCCGCTGGATTCAATTTCTGTGGAAAGGAAGTTTAAGGAGGACGCAATGAAAAAATCATCCAGCGTGTGTCCCTCATATTTTTCGTGGTCATTGACAAAGACACCGATGATTTTGGAACTATTCCGTGCAAGGAGAATCCCTGCCATACTGGGAATGTACTGACGCTCCTCCAGCAAGGCTGTTACACGCTGAACTGTCTCATCGGAAACTTTATTTGTTTTACCGTGGATCACATTCGATACCGTAGCGGTGCTTAGTCCTAATTCCTCCGCAATGTCACAAATCCGCACACGTTGTTCCATTTTTGCTTTCCCTCCCATTTAGGTGATAATCTTCTTTTATTCTATTCATTTTACGCAGATAAGTCAAAGGTTATCCGCATAACCTAAACATGAAATAAAAAAGAACCACCCATAGAAATTTTTCTTTCCATGGGTGGTGTGATTGTTAAGTATCCAAAGAATTACATTCAGTTACAGTTTTGAAATAGGTTTCGGAATCGCCATTCAAGATAAGGTCGGCATATCCAATCGGGTCATTGTAAATCAGATAGTCCAATTCTGACCGCTGATACATATTGTCGGCAATCTCATTTTCAACCGCAATCGTATCAATGGCAATCATGCTGCCATCGTTGAATTTCAATTCTACACAGCAGTTATCCATGTTGTAGGCACAAGATATTAAGGTTTTCATGGTATGTCCTCCATAATTCGTGATATAAAGAGAAAATCCCGTCTGACTTCCTGTTAGAAATCAGACGGGATTTGTCCGTATGCACCCCGGAAACCGTCAGCTAACAGTTGATAAGTAAATTAGTTCCTTATCACTGTTAAACCAAGGGTTTCAGGGTTTGTCAAATGAAAAGTGATGCATTTCAAGATCGCAGGTTGAAGAAATCTGCGGTCTTTTTTTGCCCAAAATGGGCAAAACAGGCAAAAACGGGGCGTGTCCGCGTTATACAGACACCTGTAATCGTTAAAATTTAGGGGGAATCGTTAAATTATAGGGTAAATCGTTAAATTATAGGGCAAATCGTTAAATTATAGGTGTTTACGTTAAAATACAGGTGTTTGCGTTATACAGACAGATTTTTGCTTTCATGGTGTTTTTCCTCCAGGCTTCA
>LXOW01239873.1_pt1 | contig 13215 bp, 7 predicted proteins | sample 1368591 | NCBI WGS metagenome assembly LXOW01 (sample SAMN04884650, study PRJNA319009) | bovine gut metagenome | isolation source: Cow rumen | host: Bos taurus | place: Italy: Legnaro (PD) | collected 2014-07-09
CAAGTTCCGCTTAGGATGCTCGGCCTTATCTTAGGGCTGTTCCTATCGGTAGGTGCCTTTGCTCAGATTGAGGTTAAAGGCCATGTGAAAGATGCTGCAGGCGAAGACATTATCGGCGCAACAGTACGCGTAGAGGGTACACAGACCGCTACCGTATCTGATTTCGACGGTAACTTCGTGCTGAAGGCAAATGAGGGTGCAACACTTGTCATTTCTTACGTTGGCTATCAGAATGCCACCGTGAAGGCTGCACCGACTGTAGAGGTGGTATTGCAGGATGACTCTCAGGTTCTGGAGAACGTGGTGGTCATCGGTTATGGTCGTGCTAAGAAAAACGACCTGACTGGTTCTGTTACCGCTATGAAGCCCGACGAGATGAGTAAGGGTATCACCAACAACGCTACGGATATGCTTGTTGGTAAAGTAGCTGGTGTGGATGTCATCACCGGCGGTGGTACACCAGGTTCTGGTGCGCAGATCCGCATCCGTGGTGGTTCGTCACTGAATGCTTCTAACGACCCGCTCTATGTGATTGACGGTCTGACGATCGACGGTAACACCGCTACCGGTATGTCAAACGTTCTGGCAATGATCAACCCGAATGATATTGAATCATTCACTGTATTGAAAGATGCTTCAGCTACAGCCATCTATGGTAGCCGCGCTTCTAACGGTGTGATCATCATCACTACGAAGAAAGGTAGGAAGGGCGCAGCTCCACGCATCTCCTATAATGGTGACTTCACTATCTCAACCATTGCCAAGAAGTACGAGACGCTGAATGCAGCACAGTATAAGGCGCTTATCAACAGCATTGAAGGTCTCGATGCTTCTAAGTTGGGCGATGCAGACACAGACTGGCAGGATGAGATCTTCCGCACTGCCTTCAGCACAAACCACACCGTTTCTGTTGCTGGTGGCATTGGCAACATCCCTTATCGTGTGAGTGCAGGTTACAACTCTGCTCAGGGTATCGTTAAGACATCTTGGATGCATCGTGCAAATGCCAGTTTGAATCTGGCTCCAAGTTTCTTCGATGACCACCTGAACCTGAACGTCACAGCCAAGTACATGTATGAGAAAGACCGTTATGCAGACTCTGGTGGTGCTATCGGCTCTGCCCTCTCTATCGATCCTACTCGTCCTGTATATACCAAAGATGAAACCTCACCATTCTTCAATGGTTACTACCAGCCTTATATAAGCGCAAAATACAGCGACCCCAGCTGGCTTTATACCAACAACAACAATGCCCCCCAAAACCCATTGGCTCTGCTGGAGGAGAAAGAGATACTGGCACATGCCAGCGACTTCACTGGTAACTTTGAGGCAGACTATAAATTCCACGGTTTCGAGGACCTGCACATCCATGCCAGCTATGGTGGAGAATACACAGAGTCGAAGCAGAATGATGATATCTCCAAATATTCATTCTCTAACAACTACTATGGTTGGAGTGGTGTGACACGTTTCTACAAATACAGCATTACAGCCAATGTCTATGCACAGTATCAGAAGGAACTCGAAGCTCACTTCATCGACATCATGGCAGGTGCAGAGGAAAGCCACTATCACCGTCATGGCTACAATGAGGGACAAGGCACTGATCCTTATACCGGTGAAGCTCATAACCCAAGCATCCGCAGTGAGCAGGAGTGGGCTACTCATAACTCTCTTGTATCTTACTTCGGACGACTGAATTACACCTTGTTGGATCGTTATATGCTGACAGCTACATTCCGTGCCGATGGTTCTTCAAGATTCGCAAAAGACAAGCATTGGGGTTACTTCCCCTCTGTGGCTCTGGCATGGAAGATCAATGAAGAGAAGTTCATGAAGGACCTGAACTGGTGGAACGAGTTCAAGCTCCGCTTAGGTTGGGGTAAGACAGGTCAGCAGGATATCGGTAGCGATTTCGGCTATGCTCCTCTGTATGTCATCAGTAACTCATACGCCCAGTACACCTTCGGTAATACCGATTACTACACTAAGCGTCCTACCGCTTTTAATCCAGACCTGACATGGGAGACCACAACGACCTGGAATGCCGGTTTTGACTTCGGTTTCCTCAACAATCGCATTTCAGCTAATCTCGATGCTTACTATCGTAAGACCACCGACCTGTTGAACACGGTCACCATCCCTGTAGGAACAAACTTCGGTTCTGTACTGACAAAGAACATCGGTTCTATGAAGAACTATGGTATTGAGTTCTCTGTCAATGCCAAGCCGATTATCACCAAAGATTTCACTTGGGACATCAGCTACAATATCTCCTGGAACCACAATGAGATCACTTCTCTGACGGAGGATGACAGTGACGGATACTACATCAAGACGGGTACAAGCATCTCTCGCGGTGTCGGCACCCTTATTCAGGCGAATACCGTAGGTGAGCCACGTAACTCGTTCTTCGTCTATCAGCAGGTTTACGATGCCAACGGCAAACCCATTGAAGGTATGTATGTGGATCGCAATGCCGATGGTCAGATCAACGAGAGCGATAAGTACTTCTATAAGAGTCCTGCCGCTGATGTCATCATGGGCTTCACCACTAAGTTCCTTTATAAGAAATGGGATCTCAGTGCAGCCTTCTATGGCTCATTTGGCAACTATGTCTATTATGACCATCTGTCAAACTATGCTTCTATCAGTGCTTCAGGCCTCTATTCTAACAGTGCATTCACCAACACCTTCCCTGAGGCTGTAGAACTTGGATTCACTGGTATTGGTACAGAGTATTACCTCTCAGATTACTTTGTACGCAACGCATCTTATGTGAAGTGTTCAAACATCACTTTGGGCTACTCATTCGATAATTTGCTGAAGAACCACTTCAACGGTCGTGTCTTTGCTACCGTTCAGAATCCGTTCATTATCACCAAGTNNGTGGTGTTGATAAGAACCCCTATCCGCGTCCACTTCAAATCCAGATTGGTCTCAACCTGAACTTCTAAGAGATTGATAACAGATTAATATATAAAGAATATAATGATTATGAGACATATTTTTTCAAAAACGGTTATAGCAGGTCTGCTCATCATGGGTATGGCTTCCTGTGCCAATGACCTGAATATCTCATCTATCGACCCACAGACCTCTACCTCTTATGAAGACATGGAGTTGTTGGCTAAGGTCTATGGCACACTTGGCTTGACAGGACAGAAGGGTCCTGCAGGATCAGGTGATATCAGTAGCGATGAGGGTGAGTCAGGATTCTATCGTACAACCTTTAATCTTCAGACGTTGCCTACCGATGAATGTAACTGGGCTTGGCAGACTGACTCGGATATCCCACAGATTACCGGTATTAACTGGAATGCCAACAGTAGCCGTACACAATGGGCTTATCAGCGCCTTGGTTTCAATGTGCTGCTCTGTAACTTCTATTTGCAGAACACAGAAGATAAGGCAGATCAGTCAGACTACAAATATTATCGTGCAGAGGTACGCTTCCTGCGTGCACTCTACTACTGGTACTTCCTCGATTTATGGCACAAGGCACCTTTCAAGGACGAGACATTCTCTATGAGCGACCTGCCTGTTGAGAAAGCCGGTAAAGACCTCTATGATTGGATCGATTCCGAACTGACTGCTGTTGAAAGTGAGATGGCTCCTATGGGACAGTTTAATTCTGCCTCTGATTTCGGTCGTGCAGATGCAGGTGCAGCTTATCTGCTCCACGCCCGTCTGGCACTGAACTCTAAGGTCTATACCGATGGTGCCACAGCAGACTACGACAAAGCTATCAGCTATAGCGACAAGGTGATTTCAGGCCCCTATGCCCTGAGTACCACTGCAAAGACCAGTCCTGCTACCGGACTGACCTATAGTGGCTATGCACGCCTGTTCATGGCTGATAACGATGCAGATGCCGATGTCATGAAGGAGATTATCTTCCCAATCCGTCAGGATGGTCTTACAACACCTAACTATTCCAGTGTCAGCTATCTGGTTTGCTCTACCCGTATTGTCGGTATGCCATACCCGGGCACCAAGAACTGCTGGAGTTGTAACTATGCACGTCCGAACCTCATTGAGAAGTTCTTCCCCAACGACGATATTCCTATGTCAACAGATGATAATGTAGGCGATGGCTCAGAAGAGACGATCATTGCTCTCGACGCTCAGGACGGTTCTGACACCAAAGGTATCATTGCAGCCGCAGGCGACGATCGTGCCCTGTTCTATGCAGGCCGTGGCGGTGGTATCCGCAAACTGCGTACTGACAAGCTGAACAACTTCCTCGATGGTATCTCTGTCGTGAAGTGGCAGAACATCCGTACTGATGGTGGTGCACTCCACGATCCTGAATTCTCTGACACCGATATTCCTCTGTTCCGTCTGGCCGAGGCTTACTTGATCCGTGCCGAGGCAAAGTGGCGCACTGGTGACGCTTCTGGCATTCTCGATGTCAATACACTTCGTGCCCGTGCGAATGCAGCACCGCTGACACAGCTCACCGAGCAGGACCTCATCGACGAATGGTGTCGCGAATTCTATATGGAAGGACGTCGCCGTTCCGATCTTGTCCGTTTCGACATGTTCGTTGGCAAAAAATACAATTGGGCCTGGAAGGGTGGTGTTCCTGATGGTCAGGCTGTGGATAGCCATTTCAACATCTATCCCATCCCCATGGACGACATCAATAACAATAAGAACATGACCCAGAATCCTGGTTATTAATTTATCGTTAAAAAGGAAAGAGTTATGAACAAGAAATTATTTAATATAGGACGTTTGTTCTCCATCCTTGCATTGATGGCACTCACACTGACTGCCTGCCAGAAGGATGACGAGAGCAACCCAAGATTCGCACCTACCAGTCCGAGCTTTGTACTCAACGTACCTGCGAATGCAGCAAACAACGTATATGACTTAGTTTCCTCAGAAGGTCTGGAACTGACTTGCTCTCAGCCCGACTATAAAGGTGTTCCCTATGTAGTGAAATACTATGTACAGATCGCCCTCTCTGAGGATTTCTCACAATTCAAAGAACTGGAGACAGCATATACATCAGCTAAGATGAGCGTTAATGCCTATGAGCTGAACACAGGCATGATTGACTTGTTCCATGAGATAGAAGGAGACATCGATTATCCAAAGGATCCACTACCACTGTACATTCGTCTGCGTGCGAATGTTGTCAATGTAGCAAATGTTGCTTTGGACGAGTCGTTCTCTAACATCATCACCTTGCCAAAGGTACTGGCTACCTTCAAGGCACCTGAGCTGTCATACCCAACCTCTTGCTTCATTGTTGGTTCTTCTATCGGTAATGGCGCTGACAAGGGTTACTGGGCATGGTGGAAGCCAATGGCACCGGTTTATAGTACAACAGATCATCCAGGCGAGTTCTACACCTTAATTTACGTGCCCGATGGCGGACAGTTCAAATGGGGTGAGTACGAAGGTGACTGGCGCGGCTACGATCGTGTGGCTAATTTCGACGACCAGGCCAATGCAGGTGTTCATGAGGCACCAAGCGATGGCAACATCCAGTTCGACAATGGTGGTTGGTATGTGCTTCATGTGGAGACAGCCCTTGGCGCTACTGAGGTGGCTTGGACATTCCACATCTACCCAGGTAAGGCATACGTCATCGGTGCCGTCGCTGGAGGCGAATGGAACGATAGCGATCCCAACTGGGAGATGACAGCACCTGCAGAAGACGGCGTATGGGAGTCGCCTGCATTTGCAGGAGACGGTGAGCTCCGTGCTTATATCAAGGTGCCTGGATTAGACTGGTGGAGAACAGAATTTACCCTTCTTAACGGTGAACTCTGCTTCCGTGAGTGGAATATCATCAGCAACTGGGCTGAGGATGTAGGTCCTGAATACTCTGTAGCCTGCTCTTCTGGTCAGAAACTCTATGTGGCCTTTAGCGATAACACTGGTGAAGTAAAATAATAAAAAAGTATATTCAATATGAAAAAGATAATTCAATATAGCTTTGCAGCCTTGGCGGGTCTCGTACTCGCCAGCTGCAACGGCAGCTACGACGACTGGTCAAGTCCTCAAAGATACGATCAGGAAGATCCTGCAGAAGCTTATGGCGTAACAACATCTCCAAGTGCTGTGACGATGCCGGTAAGCGACGATGATGTAACGCTCTTCTCTTTCTCTGCTACCAGTGAAAAGGTAGTAGGATACAATATCCGTGAGTTAGCCGTCAATCAATTGCCAATCAGCTACACGGTGAAAGGCAACGATGTGATTGTATCTGCCAACGAACTGGAAGACCTGACGGTATCTGCTTATGCTTCACGTGCATCTATAGCCCGTGCACTGGACGTAGAAGTGGAATACGGTGCTCTTCTGGACAACGGCGATGCTGTTGCAGGTAAAACCAGTTTGGAATCTTCCCTTACCCCAAGACCTACACCTGCTATTGATGAGAAAGGTTACTACCTTCTTGGCAGTTTTGAAGAGAATGGCAGTGGCTGGGATCTGACAGCTCCTGTATGGATGACTGACAATGGTGACGGTACCTTCAGTGCTATCGTCAATACCACAGGCGATGGTGACAACTGGTACAAGTTCTATGAAGGTTCTCACTACAGTGATTCTGACTGGGATGAGGTTAACGCTGGTCAGATGGGATGTAAGGACAATGGCAATTCTGACAGTTTCGGACTGATCGTATGGACGGGCGACAAGTATGGCGTTCAAACACCTGTCATTCAGGGTAAGGGTCAGTTCAAGGTAACTATCGACATGGTTAACATGACCTATAAGGTTACTCGTCAGGCAGTTAACTACTACATCGTAGGTGGTCCTAACGATTGGGGAACTTCAGCAGCCAGCAAGGAACTGAAGTTTAATCAGGCCAACATCGAGGTTCCCGTCTATACCATTGTATTCCCAGCTGCTGAAGAAGGTGATACATGGTTCGCCATCGGTGACGACAAGGCTTGTGATGCCATTGTAAATGATGGTAACTGGAAGTTACTCTATGGTACAACCAACGGTAATGGCAACTCCGGCGAATCAGGTACACTTGCCCGTCGTGAAGCCCTCGCAGATGATGGTTCATTCAAGGTAGATGCAGGTGCAAAGTTCATTAAGGTTACCATTAATATGGACAACATGACCTACGAATGTAAACCTATGAACTTCTCCGAGTATATTTACGAGGCAGGTAACAACAATGGATGGGGAAGTCCTGTAGATTATTTGTATGGAAAAGACTTCGACGGTAAATACGTAGGATTTATGTACCTCGATGGCGACTTCAAGTTCCGCAGCCACGAAGACAGTTGGGATGCACCAGACTGGGGTGCTGGCAGCTCTGAAGGATCACTGGCAGAGCAGGGTGGCAATCTGAGCGCAGAAGCTGGTTACTATCAGGTCAATGCCGATTTGTCAGCCATGACATACAGCCTGACTCCAATTACAACCATCGGTATTGTCGGCCCAGCTCAGGAAGGCGGTTGGGATGCTGACACTGATATGACCTATAATGAGGAAACAGGTGCTTGGGAAGTTACCATCGACCTTAATGCCGACCAAATGAAATTCCGTGCTAATGACGGTTGGGACATCAACTGGGGCGGTACTCCAGAGGCTCTTACCCAAGGTGGTGACAATATTTCGATTGCGGAAGCAGGAACCTATTTCATACAGCTCTTTGCTTATTGTGATGGAAAAGCATATTGCATCATCACGAAGCAATAGTCTTCTCAACAACTAATTTCAGGCGGGCCGCTTTTAAAAACGACCCGCCTGATTGTTTAAACTAACACAATTTATGAAGAAGTATATAATATTTATTTGTTTATTCGTCTGTATGACAGCCTCCGCCCAAACACAAAAGCTACTGGGGGGAGACGTGTCACTATTGCCTTCTTATGAAGCACAACATACCATCTATAAGGACTTCAATGGTCGGAAGGTCAATTTCCTTCCCTTCGTTAAGCAACAGGGTTGGAATGCCATCCGCGTACGGCTCTTCGTGGATCCCGCCAACGCACCAGACGACCATAAGGACGAAGGTGTCTGTCAGGATCTGCCCTATGTCATCAACCTGAGCCGACAGGTAAAAAAGGCTGGTATGCAACTGATGCTTGATTTCCATTATAGTGACACATGGGCTGACCCTGGGAAACAGTTCACGCCTAAAACATGGCAACAAGCCGACAGACAGGCACTTTCCGATAGTGTGTATGCCTACACCCGTCGTGTATTACAGGCTATGAAGAAGGCTGGAGTAACCCCCGAGCTGATACAGGTGGGCAATGAGATTACCAACGGTCTGTTATGGCCTACAGGTAAGCTCGATCCAACGAGTGATGAGAACTGGGATACCGTCACCGACTTCCTGAAAGCAGGTTGTCGCGCCTGTCGTGAGGTCTGTCCGAAAGCCCAGATCATCATCCATACGGAGAAGGCAGGCGACTGGGATGTCACCAAGTCCTACTATCAGCACCTGCGGCGCTATGGGGTTGATTACGACATCATCGGTTTGAGTTATTATCCAATGTGGCATAAGTCGATTCCCAATTTAGGGAAGACACTTGACAAGTTGGCCTGGCTCTTTCCTGACAAGCCAGTGATGATCGTGGAAGCAGCTGCCTACTATTCCCACGACAACGATCCATGGGCCAAACCTGATCAATATGCCGAGTTTTATCCCATCAGCGTGGAGGGACAGACCCAGTACACGAAGGAACTCGTAGAGGAACTGAATAAGCACCACAACGTGACAGGACTCTTCTGGTGGTACCCAGAGGAGAACGGATTTGGAAATACTGTTACCAAAGGTTGGCTGAATCGGGGACTCTTCGACAACAAGACAGGTCAGGCACTCCCCGCCCTCAAAGAGCTCTCAAGATTCAGATAGACGTGCAACCGTTTGCACAATGTAAATAGCAGAAAAAGAGCCGTTTGGAGAACAACCAAACGGCTTTTATCGTATCTTTGCAGCAGAATTGAATAATTTAAGAAAACTGATAGCATATGCAAAAACTTTACTCCACACTGGTTCTATTGTTTGTTGCCATCACTACGATGGCACAAGGTTGGCCCGCGAACTATAAGGGCGTCATGTTGCAAGGTTTCTATTGGGATGGTTATGCTGACTCGAAATGGACGGTGCTGGAGAGTCAGGCCGATGAGCTATCACAGTACTTCGATCTGATCTGGGTTCCACAGAGTGGCAAAACCTCGGAGTATTACCACAGCAAGCGTCAGACCATGGGCTACGATCCTTGTTTCTGGTTAGACCATAACTCTTGCTGGGGCACAGAGGCCGAGTTGAAGAAGATGATCAAGACCTTCAGCGACAAGGGAACAGGCATCATCGAGGATGTGGTCATCAACCACAAGAATGGTCTGAACACTTGGGTGGATTTCCCTGACGAAACCTCTGGTTCATATACCATCACCTGGGACAACACCAACTTTTCTGGCATCTGCGTTGATGACGAATGCAACGATGCAGGTAACTTGGACAAATGGAGCAAAGACAAAAAGAAAACCTCTGGCGCCAAGGATACTGGCGACCCCTTTGACGGTTACCGTGATCTGGACCACACCAACGAGACGGTTCAGAAGAACGTGAAGACCTATCTCGACTTCCTGCTGAATGAATTGGGTTATGTTGGTTTCCGTTATGACATGGTGAAAGGCTATGATGCACAATACACAGGTGAATATAACACGTCAGCCAATCCTACCTATAGTGTAGGTGAGTGCTGGGATGGTGACAAGACAGTAGTAACCAACTGGATCAACGGCACAAAAGTGGATGGCAAGATTCAGAGTGCAGCCTTCGACTTCCCCATGAAATACAACATCAACTCCGCTTTTGGTGGTAGTAACTGGGAAGCCTTATCGAATGCCATGCTGTCGAACGACGAGAACTACGCCCGTTATAGTGTGACTTTCGTGGACAATCACGACACTTATCGTGATAACAATAAGCTCAACACCAACATCTGTGCAGCCAATGCCTTTATCCTGGCAATGCCAGGTACCCCCTGTCTCTTCCTGAAGCACTGGCAGTCGAACAAAGGCACACTGAAGCGTCTCATTGCCTTACGCAAGGCTGCGGGTATTACCAACGAGAGTGAGATTCTTACAGCCGAGACACTCGGAGACGGTTTCCTGCTCAGCGTACAAGGCAGCATAGGTAAGCTGCGACTTCACTTAGGACCTGTAGGAGATGTCGCTTTCAACGATCCTGTCAATATGTGGACACTGGCCATCGAAGGCAAGAACTTCCAAGTCTATACTAGTAAGGATGTCGATCTGACAACAATGGAAGCCATCACCGATACGGATGAATCGCCTGAAGACGACACGCCTGTAGAGATCCCGTCGTTCTGCCAAGTGAATGAAGGTGAGACCTGTGCCTTCTTCGTATCGCCCAAGAACTGGGGAAGTCAGATTAAATGCTATCGTTGGGACAAGCAGTACAACTACACCAACAAATGGCCTGGTGTGGACTGTGAGAAATTAGGTGAGGACAGCAAGGGTAACACCGTGTGGAAATGGACCCTCAATGAGAGTGACAAGAAGAGTCAGAGTAGTACCAATGAAGGTATCATCTTCAACGACGGTACGAACCAGACGGCTGACCTTGCCTTTAAGAATGGCGGCTATTACAATGAAGACGGTCTGCAGGGTGTAGTGACTGCAACAGCCATCCGCAGCGTCACGACCCAGACAGACGGTGAGACCAAGGTCTATACCCTCGAGGGACGTCTGATCCGCACTGCCAAGAACAGTCAGGAGGCATTAATCGGTCTGCCAAAGGGCATCTACATTATTAATCAGCGCAAGTTCATACTTAAATAGGATAATTAAATAGTTAGTTAGTAATTGGAAATCGAAAGGGCACCATCCTCTCTCGGATGGTGCCCTTCTTATTTGAAAAGCGAGCGGACTGCAAACCAGGCATGCAATAGGAAAGTCTGCACACGGCCATAGTGTCGCTCCATCACATGATAACGCTCCCATAGCGATTCTTGATGATGCTGCGTGGTCTGTCCCTCCTCCGTATAGTTTGCCACCACCATCTTCAGGTTCAATAAGGGCACCTGCTCCTTATCGGCAGCCTTCATCACACGGACACACCANNACTACCATCTTCAGGTTCAATAAGGGCACCCGTTCCTTGTCGGCAGCTTTCATCACACGGATACACCAATCGACATCAGCCGAATAACGATACTGCATATCGTATGGGGTAGCGATCGCGAAATCCGTACGGGCATAGAATGCTTGATGACAGACAAGCATACCTTGCTTAAATGACTTCCATGTGAGATGCTCAGGCGGCGCGAGACGACGGTGATACAGGAAACGCCCCTCACCATCCACAATATCTGTATCACCATAGAGAACGGCAGGCAACTGTGTCTCATCGATTCTTCCCACAATACGGCTCACAGTATCAGCGGCAGGCAGGAAATCACCTGCATTCAGGAAACAGACGTAATCACCATCGAGGCTACGCAATCCCTTGTTCATCGCATCATAAATACCCTTATCAGGTTCTGAAGTCACCTGTATGCGATGTCCATTCTCAGCAGCATTCGAACGTTCGATATACGCATCTACCATCTGGAGTGTTGCATCAGTTGAAGCACCGTCGATGATCAGATGAACAATTTCCGGATAATCCTGACTGAGCACACTATCAAGTGTCCGCTGAAGTACGTCAGCAGCATTATAGGTAATCGTCACATAGGTCATCCGTATCATAAGCGGTAATGTCTAAAGGCTTGCGCCTGATGATACACATCGAGATATTTCAAGGCCACGCTCTGCTGTGAGTAGTTCTGCATCACTTTGTGAACAGCATTCTTGCAGAGCTCCTCATAATCAGCCTCTGTCAGGATCCAACGGATACCACGTGCCAGATCCTCCGCACTACGGTATTCTGCCACATAACCATTACGACGATGGTCTATCTCCTCAGGAATACCTCCGACCTTAAAACCGACACAAGGTATGCCACAGGCCATAGCCTCCATAATAGTATTCGGTAGATTCTCGGAAAGCGATGGCAGCACAAACACATCGACTGCATGATACACATCGACAATGCGCTGTTCTTCATTCACATAGCCCAGGGGATAAGCCTCAAGCGACAGTTGTGATACAACTTCTTCTGCATGACCGCCAAGAATCACCACAGCCGCATCAGCCAGTTGCAACTGACGGCAGGCCTCTATCAGATAGTCCATACCCTTATTCACATTCGTCACCCGCTGAGAGGCAAAGAGGATCAGTTTCTTGTCTAATGGCAGACCCAGTCGCTGGCGAGCCTCTTTCTTATCACCTCTTTTATATATACGTGTGTCGATGGGGTTCGGAATACAAGTTATCTTCTGACCTTTCAGCAGGGCACTTCGTTTGGCTTCAGATTCCAACCAATGACTACAAGCCACGAAATAGACATTTTCATCAGCTAGTATCTTCTGTTTACGCTGCCAGACAGTGGTAGAGAAATCATGAGAAGAACCACTACCAGGCAATAGTCGGCAATTCCCGCATGGACCTGTGAAGTGCTGGCATCCCAAAGTAACATGACAAAGTGCAGTCGCAGGCCAGATATCGTGCATGGTCCAGACGACAGGCTTTCCGCTCTGCAAGATCTTCTGAATACCCTTCAGGGAAAGCATACCTTGATTAATCCAGTGCAAGTGGATGATATCGGCCTCTTGGAACTCGGGCAACTTCGTGATATCAAAACCTGCATTGGCTATATCTACCTCGAAAAGATGCTGCCGTGAGAAATGCAGACGAAAGAAAATCACCAGTCGCTCCCATAGGAAGTACCAGCGAAGACGAGACGAATGTGGTAGCGCTACGACAGTCAGAGACTCTGTCTCTTTATCGCGCACCAGCATCTTCGCCTTAACACCATTATTATTCAGTGCCTTCATCAGACGGTTGGCAGCCACTGCGGCCCCACCCGTTCGCTCACTTGTATTGACTATCAGTATTCTCATCTGTCAAATATGTGTGCAAAGATAGTACAAAATGAGAAAACCACCAAGAGAATACAATTTTAATTTGGGTTTTCTCATTATTATCCCAGCATTATAGCCTTCCCTTTACACAGAATTCAAAATGTTTGCGCACACAAACAGTTGATTTACGTCAAGAATGAAGGGCTTTTATACACTTATTATACATAAACTCTTGCAGGAAAGAAAAAATCGTCGTACCTTTGCACCGTCAAAAGGTTAATAGATTGTTTTA
>LXOW01030336.1_pt1 | contig 13203 bp, 8 predicted proteins | sample 1368591 | NCBI WGS metagenome assembly LXOW01 (sample SAMN04884650, study PRJNA319009) | bovine gut metagenome | isolation source: Cow rumen | host: Bos taurus | place: Italy: Legnaro (PD) | collected 2014-07-09
TCACAGACAGGAACAGCTGCAGGATGTGGCGGGCATGCGCCAGAAGCGGGCTCTGCGTCAAGCCAAACGGAGACTGAAGAAAGCGGAGAAACACCTGAACGACGGCAACGACGAAGCATTCTACGAAGAGACCTACAAAGCCATCTGGGGCTGCCTCGCCGACAAATACAATATCGAGCTGGCAAAGCTGAGCAGCGACACCGTGCGTGACTGCCTGTCAGAGAAGCAGGTGGCCGAGCAGCAGCAGGAAGAGATACTCCAGACCTTGCAGGAGGTCGACTTTGCCCGCTTCGGGCCCGGCGACAGCAGCAGCAAGAAACAGACCATCTACAGCAAAGCACTGACCATGATACGCAACCTCTCGTTTGTGATAGCCGCACTGTTTGTCGCCATCGGCGGCGCACAGGCACAAAACACTTGGCAGGAAGGCAACGTCGCCTACCAACAGGGCGACTACGCCGCCGCCATCGACAGCTACGAACAACTGCTGCAGGAGGGCGGATGCGCTGCCGACCTCTACTACAATCTGGGCAACGCCTACTACCGCACCAACCATATCGGCCTCGCCATCCTCAACTACGAACGCAGCCTGCTGTTGCGTCCGGGCAACCGCGACGCCCGCGAGAACCTGGCCATCGCACAGGACAAGACCGTCGACCACATCCAGCCGCTGCCGCGCGTACAGATCAAGCGCCAGCTCATGAAAGTGGTGCACTGGACCAGTGCCAGGGGATGGCGTGTCGTGTTGCTGATTCTGCTACTGCTCACCGGCGCCACACTCACCCTGCGCCGCATTGCCGCCAGCTACACCTGGCGTAAGCGGGGCTTTGTCTGCACCCTGGTGCTGGTATTGCTGCTGTTGCCGACGGTGGCATGCGCCATTGTGTCGCAACGACAGCTCACCCACAGCGCCCGCATGGTGGTGCTCAAACCCGAGGTGGCGGTCTACTCGGCACCCGAAAACAACAGCAATCTGGTGTTTGTGGTACACGAAGGACTCACCGTCGACATCGAGGAATCGCTGGGCGACTGGTACCGCATCCGTCTTGACGACGGTAACAACGGCTGGATACACCAGACTGACGGGGAGAGGATTTAGGTTATGGGTTATGGGTTATTGGTTATTGAGGGTTGAATGGATAAAGGGTTAAATGGGTGAAGGGTTGAAGAGTTGGAAGAAATTTTAGGTTATGGGTTATTGGTTATTGAGGGTTGAAAGATTGAAGGGTTGGAAGATATTTTAGGTTATTGGTTATGGGTTTTTGAGAACTTTGTAGGGGCGCGCCCCCGTGTACGCCCGAATAAAAAAAGCGTGTCGAATGTATTGTCTTTTCGCTATTCACTAATCACCATTCACTGGTCACAAAACGATGAACGGGACGATAAAAGAAATCAAGGAAGGACTGCTGATCATCAGCATCGAATGCCACAGTGCCTGCGCCCATTGTCAGGCGCACCAAGCTTGCGGCTTTGCCGAAAGCAAAGAGAAAACAGTGGAAGTGGAGAATGCCGACTGGCGTCAGTATGCCGTCGGCGACGCCGTCGAAGTAGACATCCGCGAGTCGCAAGGACTGCTGGCAGTACTCATCGCCTACCTGCTGCCCGCCATCATCGGACTGGTCATCCTGCTCGTCACCTACAACCCCTGGGGTGAGCTGCGCTCCGCACTGGCCACGCTGGCTTTCTTCGCACTCTACGTCGTCGTACTGCGCCTGCTGCGTCCCCGCCTGCAGCGGAAGTTCACCTATAAGGTTGAAAAACTGTAATATTCTCCATTCCCAATTAAATTTGTATCTTTGCACTTTATCATTTCATAGTATCCATTAAGCAATCATTATATGAAGAGACTTGTATTCTTTTTGACAGCATTGACGATGGGTTTTGCGCTGAGCGCGCAGACCCACCACCCGTCGAGCGAGATGCAGATAAACAACCAGTACCGCGGTATGATTATGCAGTATCTGCAACAGGATGTGCAAAAACGTCAGAAGCAGATTTCCCGCGAGGCACAGCAGATGCTCATCAACCTGCCCAACGAGCAGAAGCTGTACGATGAGACCTTTGTGCATATCACCAACGAGATAGTGGAGGGCACCCGCGAGGACGGCCAGAACGAGCTGAACTACCTCTTCCAGGTCGACTACACCTGCGGTCATCTCGAGAGTACCGAAGACGACTATCCACTGGGCGCCTACGATTGCAACCTCTCCAACTCGAGTCGCGCGCTGTGTTCCATCACCAAAAACATGATCGAAGGCGTGTGCAGCGACATCTTCACCCGCGGCGCCGACATCACCATCAACATCTACGCCACCACCGACGCCACCAACATCAACCACATCGACTACCTGGGCGAATATGGCGACTTCCGCTACTGCCCCGCCATCTACAACAACGAGCCGGTGCGTATCTCGGTGTCGCAGGAAGAGGGTGTCAGCACCAACGCACAGCTGGCCTACCTGCGTGCCATGAGTGTGAAGAACTATCTTGAGAGCCATATCAGCACGCTGCGCCAGACCAACAACACCTACAAGATTATCACCCGCAGCTATGGCGACACGGGATCGCACTACCGTCGCAACAGCATCAGCCTCGAAGTGCACGGCGCCTACGACGCCAAAGCGCTCGAGATGAGCCAGCGGCTCCGTCAGGACGAATTTGTCGACTTCAACATCCCCGTGGTGGAGGCCAACAGCAACCGCAACACCTTTGCGCTCATCATCGCCAACGAGGACTACACCATGCTACCCAACGTCCCCTTCGCCCACAACGACGGCGACATTATGCAGCAATACTGTGTCAAAACGCTGGGTCTGCCGCAGCGTCACGTAAAAGTGCTTGAGAACGCCGATGCCACCACCATCAAACAGCAAGGCATCGCCTGGCTGAAAGATATCACCGTGGCCGTGAAGGGCGACGCCAACATCATCGTCTACTTTGCCGGCCACGGCATCTGCAGCAGCGACAACCGTCCCTATATCATCCCCGCTGGCGTGAACTACGACGACATCAAGTCCTTCAAAGGCAAAACGGTGGGCACCGACAACATCGAACTCAGCAAAAGGGAGATGAAGAAGCTGCTGGCACAGTGCATCGCTGTGGACACACTGGCCAGCTGGTTCAACCGAGTGCAATACAAGAACCTCACCCTGATCCTCGACGCCTCGTTCGACGGTGTGCAGCGCAACGGACAGCCCATGCTCAGCTGGGACAAACCCGCCAAGAAGGCGCGCGGCATGCGTCTGCGCAACAACATCGTGGTGTGGATGGCTGCCGACACCGACAAGACCGCCTACGCCTACGACGACCAGCACCACGGCTTCCTCACCTACTTCATGCTGAAAGAGCTGAAGCGCACGCAGGGCGACATCACTTACGAAGAGCTGTACAGCAGCATCGAGCAGGCGTTGAGCTATGAATCCTCGCTGCAAGGCAAACTGCAGCAGCCCGTCATCCTCGCCGGTGGCAAAATCAAAGAAACCTGGGGCAACAACCGCCTGCGGTAATTTCGAAATTAAAAGAATTAAAACAGGNNATTATACACTTTTAGAACAAATTTCGTATATTTGCAGTCTGATGAGACAAAGAAATCACATAAATATCTAAATTAAAGAATGATATATAGTTTCATTACGATATAAGAAAAGTATTAAAATCGTTACCGTACTCCCGATTTTTACAAGAAAATCAGGAGTACGCTCCCAGAATTCATAGTTATCCATGTACACAAGAATATTTGATATCGAAAGCAAATTGGATGAGGGAATGTTCCTGTTTGGTGCCCGTCAGACAGGCAAGTCAACCTTATTGAGGGAGCGGTTCAAGGAGGCGATTTACTATGATTTACTCAATCCGAATGTAAGAAAAGCATTCAAACTGAATCCCAACTCCCTAGGGGATGCCCTCCAGGACAAACCTGCCGGCACACTGGTGATTGTGGATGAGATACAGAAAGTTCCCGAGTTATTGGATGTGGTACATTCCTTGATGGTAGAGCGAGGCCTGTTCTTTATCCTCAGCGGTTCCAGCGCAAGGAAACTCAAGCGTTCGGGAGCCAACACGCTTGGCGGTCGTGCCATACCTGAAACGCTCTATCCTCTTGTGTGGCCCGAAGTCACAGACTTCCAGATTGACCGTGCCGTGCAGAACGGCATGATACCTCGCCATTATATGGTGGAAGATGCCACCAAACGTCTCTCCGGCTATGTGAAAGTATACCTTGACGAAGAAATCCGGGAGGAAGGAGAAGTGCGTGAACTCGATGCATTTGAGCGCTTCATGGAGGTTGCCGCCATTTCTGACGGGGAGATGCTGAACTATTCCAACATCGCCTCCGACTGCGGTGTTTCGGCCAAAACAGTCAAGTCGTATTTCCAAATCCTTTATGATACGCTTATCGGATATGAAATTCCAGCATTCAGAAAAGAAATCAAGCGGAAGATTGTCCAGGCTCCCCGTTTCTATTATTTCGATGTATGTCGGGCTGGCCAACTACCTGATGGGCCGTCACTCCCTGAAGCGTGGCACCGACGATTACGGACACGCTTTCGAACATTACGTAATGCAGGAAATCATTGCCTACAAAGGCTACAACGACAAGCGGGACGTCATTTCCTACTGGCACACCTACGACAAGAAAGAGGTAGATGTGGTCATTGGTGAAGCAAAGGTCGCCATTGAAATCAAGTCCACGGAGCATGTGGAGACAAAGCATAAAAAAGGTCTCAAGGCTTTCAAAGAGGAGCATCCCGATTGTCGCCTGATACTTGTTTCACTTGACCCGATTACCCGCAAATCGGGAGATACGGAGCTAATTTATATTCTAGACTTTCTGAAGATGCTTTGGAAAGGGAAAATCTTCTAATCACTCCCTTCATCTGCTGCGCTCTGAATCAACCGCCTCTGATAAGCAATCTTGTACGGAAATACATTAAGAAGCTGTTTAAATTTAATTCAATGTTTTTCTTAGAGTACATGAACGGCATCTTTTGTTCTCCGCTACGCTATCGAAATGCAACTGGCATTTCTTCATCTCAGTCACAATTTCCTCGCCTTCTTCGAAAAGTGGGAACTTTTCGNNATGTCCATAATAAAACTCATCAATCAAACTTAAACAGCTTCTAAATAAGTGAATTCTATGAAACGCATAATATTATTTGCAGTACTTATTGCCGCCACAGTCTGTAATGCATTAGCCTATGATTTTTCTGCGGTGTCACCGAGCGGGCATACATTATACTATGCCATCACAAGTAGCAATACTGTAAGAATTGTTCGCCCAGAGGGTGGATGTCATTGTATTGTGGGCGATTTAATAATACCCGGGAATGTCTATTACAATGGCAACACCTATCATGTTACAGAAATCCAAGGCGGACATTATGGTGCATTCCAGAGTGACCAAGACATGACTTCCGTTATTATTCCTGCCAGTGTGATCACTATTGGAATGAACGCCTTTTGTGCTTGCTCCGGATTGTCAAAGGTTGTCATTCCAAACAGTGTTACGGAGATAGGCATCTATGCATTTAATAATTGCACAGGTCTAACGTCTGTTACGATTGGGCAGTCTGTACAGACCATTTCCCATTTGGCTTTTTGGAAATGCAGCAATCTTGATACAATACGAATACTTGCAGCAACACCACCCTCTATAATGAGCAATACTTTTCAGGAAGCCAATACCACTGCAACGGTCATTGTTCCATGCAATTCAGTAGCATCCTATCAGAATAGTTGGGGCGGTTCGTTCAATTACCAATGCATCCCCAATTTATTGTTCGATATATCCATTAACACAAACGACAGCAGATGGGGCATTGGTGATTATGTCCCCCTATCGAATTCCATTGTAGCGGTTATCGCCAATCCCAACTATGGCTATCATTTCGACCATTGGAGCTATGGCAGCACAGCCAATCCCGACACCATCCGACTGAGTTCCGACACCGTTATCACCGCCCTATTTGCCAAGAGCCAGTACACGCTGAACACATCATGCAATGATTCGACCTGGGGCAGTATTAGTGGCCATGGATCGTATGAATATCTTGATACCGTAAGACTCTCTGCCGAGGCCGTTGAGCATTACCATTTCGTACAATGGAACGACGGCAGCACCGACAACCCGCGCAACATCATTATCACCTGCGACACCAGCCTCTCGGCCATCTTCGCCATCGACACACATACGGTGAGAATTGCAGCCAGCGACATCGCACGCGGGAATGTGACAGCCAGTGGCAGCAAGTTTGCCTACGGTACACCCTGCACGGTGGAAGCCACCGCTTACACAGGCTACACCTTCTCCCAATGGAGCAACGGAGTGACGGCCAACCCGTATACCTTCGCCGTGATGAGCGACATGGAGCTGACAGCGCTGTTTGTGACAGACGGCGAAGAGACCTACACTGTTGTCGTAGGGAGTGACGACCTATCCATGGGAACGGCCAGCGGTGGCGGCAATGCGTTGAGTGGCGGACAGGTGACCCTCCGCGCCACAGCCAACCCTGGCTACCAGTTCGACCACTGGAACGACAACAACACCGAGAACCCGCGCACGGTGACGGTGACAGCAGATATCACCTATATTGCCTTCTTTGTCCCAACACAAGGCATCGAAGAGACCGACGCACGCTCGCAGCTGATTGTTTATCCCAACCCGACGACTGGGCTTTTGCATATCAACGCTGAAAAAGTTGACAAAGTCGAGGTACTCGACCTGGTGGGCCGACGTGTGGCGCTGTTTGAGAACACAGCCACCCTCGACCTATCCAAACTGGCAGAGGGCACCTATACGCTGAAAGTCACTATGCCCGACGGCGTGGTGATAAGGAAAGTGGTGCTGTACAATTAAATGCCGAAATCCCTCGCGAATTGAGTATCATTGTAGAAGACGAGGACTTGATGGGCAAGACATTGAAGTGCCTAAAAAAACTACGTCTATGTGCTATCGCTTCGATATCACTATTCCAAATAGAATCAATAATTCCCTAATTTATTGGCTGGACGAAGCGGCGGAGCTGCTCGATGTCGAGCATCTTGTAATCGGTGTTGGCCGAGTCGGCAAAAGCAGCCTTGTTGGTCTCATAGCTCTCGCGGTTGTAGGTCGAAGCTTTGTCGAAGATAGTGCGTGACACGCAACGCTTCAGCTCTTCAAACGTCATCGTTCCCTCCTCGTAGCGACGCTGCTGGTCGGCGGTGAGGTACTGCTTCAGCTTCTCATAGCGGTCGGCCGGCAAATGTCCATTCTCGTCCAAATAGCGCTGCAGCGTGGGAAACTGCACCCATGCCGTCATGGTTGTCTCCAGCAGTGCGATTTTCTTCTTCTGCCGGTCGGTGTAGTAGCCCAGATAGGCATGACAAGGTTCGACAAAAATGACAGGCTTTAGACCAATCTTGCGCAGGATGGAGGCAAAGAAAACACAGGCGTCGACACAGTTGGCCTGGCGGGTGTTATAGACCTCGTCGAAAAAGCGGATATGCTGCACCCGCGCCGACCGGGTGGGATTGGAGGTACAGGTGATGGAGGAATAGCTGATGCCGCGCTCCAACGCATAGTTCCAGACCGCAAAAACCTGATCCTCGACCGTCACCGACCCTTTCATATAACCCATGAAACGGCTTACCACCCCCTGGTCGAGAATGTCAGAGAGAATCTTTTCGATGTCGGGATGGTCCTCGTTGACATAGCCGGCAAACAGCCACTTGTAGTCGTAGGTCCGTCCGTTGTAGGCAAGGCTGAGCAGACACTCGTTGACCGATCGGCAGCTGAGGCGCACATTCTTCACGTCGATTTCCTCATCGTTGACAAAGCAGGTGAAGGTGAAATCGACCGACACCGGCTGCTTGGTGGCGTAAAGCTTGTCGTACTTCCACTTAATCTGCGGATAGAGTGTATAGGTCTGTCCTTTGTCGGGCAACACCTCCTGCTGTATGGTGACGTAGTTCAATGCCGACGAGTCGACGACGATGCGTACCACCGCATCGTTGACAGGTGCCTGCAACGTGACCGAGAACAGCGACTGGCTGTCGGGCAGCGTCATGCTGCTGTGGCTGAGACCCAACACCAGCGAGGGATAGAGAATGCCGGAATACTGCGGCGCATAGGTCACCTGGAAATTCACCTGGGTGGGGTCGAACCGCCGACTTGACGTCGGTCCGCAAGCCACGCAGAGCAAAAGCAGAGAAACAAGAATGACACCAAAACGACGCATAACTTTGATGTTAGAAGTAAGAGCTAAGAAGTAAGAAGTATGAGGTAAGAAGCAGTTAGCTATTTTACTGGACTAGTCCTCCTAGGAGAACCTAGGATTGCCTAGTTCCTCCTAGAAAAACGAAGAGACAAACACCACCAACAGTGCCAGCGGTGCGAGCCAGCGGATGATGAAGCGGAAAGCGGGATAGTAGGCGGCGCGCAAGGTGCCGTGGTTCGAAAGCTCGTCGCGCACGTCAGCCGACGGCATCACCCATGCCTCGAAAATCACCGTGCCGAAGGCACAGAGCGGTGGCAGGTAGATGGAATTGAGTTTGTCGACAAAATCGAAGAAGGTGATGCCCGTGATGTGGAAATGACTCCACACGCCGTTGCTGAGCGACACCACCGAGGCCAGCACAAACTCGGCCAGCACAATAAGCAGCGTGGCCGTCCAGCGGCGACCGCGCAGCGTCTCCACCAGCCAGGCGCTGAGCGCCTCGAGCAGCGAGATGGCACTGGTCAGCGCCGCGATGCCAAGAAGCAGGAAGAACATGGAGGCGAAGATGGTACCCATCACGCCGCCCATCGAGTTGAACACACTGGGCAACACACAGAAAGAGAGCCCAGGACCGCCAGTCGGCTCCATTCCACAGCTGAACACAGCGGGAAAGATGGCCACACCCGCCAATATGGCAATAAACGTATCCGAAGCGGTAATCCACATTGAGGTGCGGAAGAGGTTGTCCGAGACAGGGATATAGGAACCATAGACAATCATTACGCCCATGCCCACCGACAGCGAGAACATGGCCTGACCCATGGCCGCCAGCACACCTTCGGCGGTCAGCTTGCTGAAATCGGGCGAGAAGAGATATTCCAGTCCCTTCGAGGCGCCCGGCAGCGTGAGCGAACGCACGCAAAGCAGGACCAGCAGCACCACCAGCACCGGCATCAGCACCTTCGACACCGCCTCGATACCCTTCTGCACACCGCACAGAATCACCACGGCGGTGAGGAGGGCAAAGATGCCCAGGAAGAGCACCGGACGTACCGTCGATGTGGAGAAGATGTTGAAGTAGTCGCTGATAGCCACCGAATCCTGTCCCATGGTGGCCAGCCGTCCGATGATAGCGTCGAAGAAATAGCTCAGCGTCCAGCCCGAAATCACCAGATACTGCGACAGGATAAAGAAACAGGTGATGATGCCCAACAACCCGATGTAGCGCCACCCCTTGCGTTTGGGCGACAGCGACGCAAAAGCCTTCATCGGTGTGTGACCGCTGCGACGACCTATCACAAACTCACTCATCATCAGCACCATGCCTATACCGAACACAAAGCAGAGGTAGACCAGCAGGAAGGCGCCGCCGCCATACTTGCCACAGATATAAGGGAAACGCCAGATATTGCCCAGTCCCACAGCCGAACCGACGGCTGCCATGATGGCGCCCAGACTGGAAGAAAACGAATTAGTGGATTGTTTGGATGATTGCATGGAGGGGAAGAGGGGTTAAGGGTTGAAGGTTTGAGAGTTTTAGGGTTTTAGAGTTTTATTGGTCTAATTGGGCCAATTGGTCTTATTAGTCCAATTGGCTATTAATTCACTCGGTCGGGGTTGGATTGGACGAAGTCGCCCCAGGAGGCGCGGGAGCTTCGCTTTCGCGACGATTGTCGCAGCTGCCGCCGGACGTCGGCCAGCGGGTCAGTCTGTTCCAGATAGCAGGTGTAGGCCACCGCCAATGCGTCGGTGGCGTCGAAATAGCGCGGCTGCTGCGCCACGCCAAACACCGACTGCAGCACCGCGGCCACCTGTTCCTTCGAGGCGTTGCCATTGCCGGTGACACGCTGCTTGACGGCGGCGGGCTCATGCTCCGTGAAAGAGAGGTTGCGCGAGAGCGCCGCAGCGATAGCCACACCCTGCGCCTTGCCCAGTTTCATCATCGACTGCACACTCTTGCCCACAAAGGGCGCCTCGATGGCCAGATGGTCGGGATGGTGACCGTCGATGATACGCACCGTTGTCTCGAATATCTTGCGCAGCCGCAGATGAAAATCAGCCATCTCCTTGATGTTGAGCACATCCATCAGCAGCAGCTGCGGAACCTTGTCGGCCTCATACTGCAACAGACTGTAGCCCAACACACGGGAACCAGGATCTATGCCGAGAATCAACATAATGCAAAGGTACGAATATTTTTCGTACCTTTGCGTCTTAAGCCCACTGGTGGCATTTTGTCATAGTGGTTCAATTAGAGCAACAATACAATAAAAAAATCAATAACACAATGGAAAAACTGATCATCACCGCCGCCATCTGTGGCGCAGAAGTCACCAAAGAGCAGAACCCCAACGTCCCCTACACCGTTGAAGAAATCGTGCGCGAGGCCAAGTCGGCCGTCGACGCCGGCGCCGCCATCGTCCACCTGCATGTGCGCGAGGACGACGGCACGCCCACCCAGAGCCATGTGCGCTTCCAGGAGTGCACCGAGGCCATCCTCAAGGCCTGCCCCAACGTCATCCTCATCCCCTCGACCGGCGGTGCCGTGGGCATGACTCCCGACGAGCGTCTCGACTCGACCAACACCACCCCCATGCCCGAGATGGCCACGCTCGACTGCGGCACCTGCAACTTCGGCGACGAGATTTTCGACAACACCATGCCCACCATGCGCGCCTTCGGCAAACGCATGATTGAGAAGGGCATCAAGCCCGAATACGAGTGCTTCGAGATGGGTCACCTCGACACCATCCTCACCATGGCCCGCAAGGGCGAGGTGCCCGGCGCCCCGATGCAGTTCAACTTCGTGCTCGGCGTCCCCGGCTGCACCCCCGCCACGGTCGACAACCTCTGCTGGCTGGTGAACAAGATTCCCGCCGGCAGCACCTGGACCGCCACCGGCATCGGCCGCCACGCCTTCACGCTGGCAGCCCCCGCCATCGTCATGGGCGGCAATGTGCGCGTGGGCTTCGAGGACAACCTCTACCTGGAGCGCGGCGTGCTGGCCAAGAGCAACGGCGAGCTGGTGGACAAGGTGGTGCGCATGGCCAAGCTGCTGGGACGCCAGGTGGCCACCAGCGACGAGGCCAGAGAGATTCTCAGCCTCAGGAAATAAGCGTCAGGGAAAGAAAAAAGAAGTGACAGTGATGAGGAAAATCGTAATAACGCTCATGGCCGTGGCCGTGAGCGTTATGGCTTTTGCTCAGCAGAAGCCTACCGAGCAGATGAAGCGCGAGTTCCGCCAGACTGTTCAGAAGCGCGACATCTCCAAGCGCCACCTTGAAAGCAACATTCCCCTCTCTGACAAAAAGGCCGAGGCCGCACCCCTCCTCACCTCAGAAACCAAGGCCATCCCCGACGACCGCCTCTGGTTCCCCGGTGAGTGGGAGGAGGTGAAGGCTATCGTCGTTACCCCTTCCTACGGTTACGAACCCGACACCAACCTTGGCTCTGGCTACTATATGGCTGCCCCCGTCGTGACGGGCTATGCCGAGTACTACAAATACAGCGCTATGAGGGGCTGGGAGTCCATGAACCTCTACGGTCCCTATCTCAGCATCATGGACACCAGCAGCAGTTTCGGCAAGGTGTTCTTCTACCTGATGGACGGTATCCAACTGGGCGGTGCCGAGGCATGGGTGCGTGTCGAGCAGGCTGAGGACAGCCTCACGGTTTTGCGTACCCTCACCCGCATGAACCTTCGCCACGACAACCTGCGCTTCATTGTCGGCCCCGGCAATGCATTCTGGTACCGCGACTGCGGCCCCATTTGCTTCTACCACGGCGACAATGACGATGTGGCAATGCTCGATTTCACCTACTATCCCGGCCGTGCCCTCGACGACTCGCTGCCCTCGCTCATTCACCAACAGATGAACATCCCCAACTACATCACCAAGTTGGAATGGGAAGGCGGCAACTGCCTGGTCGACGGTGCTGGAATGGTCCTCTCGAGCGATGCCCTCTACTCCAAAAACAGCGACAGCTACGGCCAGTTGGTCTGGGATGGCGTGAATATCAGCAGCCTCTATTATTCCACCAGTCAACGTCTTTCGCGGGCTCAGGTCAGACAGGCTCTCCACGCCCTTATCGGTCAGCGTGCCACCTATATTCTTCCGACATACAGGTATGATGGCGGCACCGGCCATATCGACCTCTATGCCGACGCTTGGGACGAGAACGGCTTTGTCTTCTCCATCATGCCCGATGCCTACAGCACCTGGACCGACTACGCCACCGGTCAGAATAATATCGACTCGCTCTGCTCCTACAAGAGTGTCTTCGACCGCAACTACTATATCATGGGTGACATTCCATTCCCTTCGAAGGACAACGGTGTCAACTTCAACAGCCAAGTGGAGTATGACAGGAACTATACCCGCACCTACTCCAACCATACTTTCGTGAACAACGTCATCCTGCAGCCCTGTTTCTCGGCAGTGGTGAATGGCCAGCCCACGGCCCAGTGGGACCGCGACAACATTGAAGCCCTCAAGGCCGCCTATCCCGGCTACACCATCTATCCCGTCGACGTGCGCGATTTCGACGGCTCCGGTGGCGCCATCCACTGCGTCACCAAGCAGATTCCCGCCGACAATCCCGTCCGCATACTCCACAAGAACATCCACGACACCATCGTCCCGATGAGCCAGATTCCCGTCTCCGCCATCATCACCAACCGGAGCGGCATCGCCCATGCCGAGGTGGTCTATCGCGACAACGAGGGCGAATGGCAGACCATCAACCTCACCGCCAACGACAACCGCTTCTACGGCACCATGCCTACATTCAACGACGAAGTGCCGCACACCGTGGAGTACTACATTTCCGCCACCTCCAACAACGGCAAGACCATCACCAAACCGATGACCGCCGCCCAGGGTGGCTACTACACCTTCTACTACAACGCCGGTACTCCGAACTTCGACAGCACCATGTTCGACTTCGAGACCCAGCCCATGCCCGCCGAGAACATCACCTTCACCTTCGGCACTGAATGGGCCGATGA
>LXOW01038168.1_pt1 | contig 13197 bp, 14 predicted proteins | sample 1368591 | NCBI WGS metagenome assembly LXOW01 (sample SAMN04884650, study PRJNA319009) | bovine gut metagenome | isolation source: Cow rumen | host: Bos taurus | place: Italy: Legnaro (PD) | collected 2014-07-09
GTGGACGTCCAGATTATCTGCTTCGGATTCACCATGTCTGATCACTAAAATGATCATTTTGATCTCCCTCGCAAATACCGATTTGTGAAATTACACGCCCGGTTTTTGATCTGATGTACCCGCTTTCAATAACTGGAAACTCATAAACTTCACCTTACTTAGATGACCTCCGCATCAGTCCTCTGTCAGAACCGTATCGAAAGAGAATGGGAACGCATTGACGTTCCTTTTGGTGAAATTGATCCTGTATCCCGTGCCGTCCGCGTGGAAAAAACCCGCAGTCGGACTGATTCTCAGAAAGCACATGTTTTCGTCAAATTCATCGTTGTGCTTGAAGTACCACGGCTCGAAGGCTTCGATCAGGAGGCTTCGGACAGCCGCGTTTTCGGGTTTCAACGGATGCCCGATATTGTATGCCTGTCCGCTGAAGGCGTGCATTTTCCGGCCGCACAGGGACACGTTTGGATTGTTTTCGATTTCTGTCACTTTCCGCGACTGGCGGTGGGTCACGACGTAAAAGCTCTCTCCGTCAAAGAAGGTATCGACCATCCTGGACGACGGGATGTTGTCCTTCGCGGTGGACAAGGTAAACTGGTAATCCCTGCCGAAGAGATGCTTCATTATGCGGATGGCGGTTTCAAAGTCTGACATGACATTCTCCTCCTTTGTGCTCAGAGCAGGCATTCAAACAGGTAGAAATCAAACCAGCCCGTATTTTCCGCGTACCAGCGGCAAACCCCGCGCTTTTTGAATCCAAGCGATTCATACAGGCGGTGCGCGGGAGCGTTGCAAGCCAGCGCATCCAGCCGGACAGCCTTCTTGCCCATGCCCTTCGCGAGGTCGATCACATCCCGTTCAAATTCACTGTCCGGCTCCTGATGGCTGAGGATATATAGAATGCTCTGCCTGCTGCAATTACAGTGATCCGGATCTGTGATCTGTCCGGACAGAACTTTCGGACAGGTACATTTTTCATAGCCAAGCTCGTATACATGGCCGGGCACGATCACTTTCCCAAAGTATCCGTTTCCATTCATAGCCTCGCCGTAAATTCTGTCCAGATCGCCGCTGCAGGACCGATAGAGTTCCATTTGTGCAGGGAGAACACGGTCTTTCACACAGGCCGCTGCCTGTTCATAGTATTTATCATTCATTTGATTGCCCTCCTTCATGCTGAATGCCGGAATTTGCATTCCTTCCCGTCAACTCAACAGATTCCGATTTGTCAGAGGCAAACCACATAACGATCATGCAGCATATCTATGCTCGGCACTCTTCAGTTCTCTATGTTCAGTATGTTCAGCGGAGTGCACTGATAAATCATGATCATTGCATCATACAAGTATTCAGGTTCACAGTATATTCTGACGGTATCCTGGAGAATGGTATTCAGAATGCTGTATCCTTCCCCCAGACTGCCTGTATAGATAGGCTCGTGTATGTACTTGTATACTTCAGAATCTTCACTGACTTTGGAAAAATCCAGATAATACGTTCCCTGCTCCTTTGCCTGAAATGCAAGAATATCTCCTGAAACAAACCTGTGATTGGCTCTTCTGCCGTTGCCGGATGGCATATTGCAGTTTGTAATGAAATAATCTGTTCCGATGGCATAATACGTATCGCCCAGCTCATCCCGGATGAACGAACCCATCGTTCTCGTGTAGTTTCCTGCATATCCGATGTGCCCGTTATGCCCTGCAATCATCATTCTTGACCCATCCAGTCCTTCAGAGATTTCGATGACCTTCTTAGCCATCATCTGGTCCCGGTACTGTCCTCCTTCAACCATACCGTTGTCTCCATCATATCTGGAAGCCAGTTCCCTGGCTCTCATCACATTCTCAATGCAGTCCAAAATACGGTCGTAATTGTACAGGCCCTGATATGCGTCCCGGTTGGTTTCCAGTTGACTCTTCAGACGGTTCAGCGCTTCAAAGCCATCGTAAAGGCCTGCATCTCTGAAATTTGCGCTGCCATTCAGATAAGAATCAAAAGCAGCACCCAGACAAGCACCTTCCCCAATGGAATTCTCTTCCACAAAATCCAGAATCAGATTCAGATCTACATCCGGATTCTGCATATCAAATCCATAGAATGATAGTTTTTCACTATGAGAACGATTATATTCTTTCATCCATTCAATCAAGCTTCTGATTTCCTCTGTTCTGTAGATCGGAAAGTTGATATGGTTCATCACCTCATTGACTGACATTTCTGACTGACCATTGATGTAATCATTGATGATGACGCCCTCACCGTAATCCATTTCCATGGCAAAGCAGTCAACTCCATGCTGATCAACCAGCACTTTCAGTACTTCGAGTTTAAGCTCCTGGAATTCAGCATTTCCATGCGTTGCCTCACCCAGTCCAATGATTTTTACGTTCTCGCGTATTGTAAGTTCTTGGATTCCGCAGGCCGCTTCATCGATTCCGTCGATTATTCTCTTAGCCTGTATTTCCGGTTTTTTTATCAGATAGAGATCCAGCGCTGCCAGCCCAAGCATCAATACCAGGAACAGCACTGCCATGGCTTTGCCAATCTTCTTCAGAATACTCATCTTCTTTACGCTCACAATCTGCACTCCATTTGAATATCAAAAGGTTCGTCTTCCACACGGGAAGGTATCGGATGTTCACTCAGCCGAAAGCCCATCGCCCTGTAAAAATCAATGGTTTCCTCAGCAGAACAGCAGGACGCGTACAGGGCCAAAGCCCCGCGGCCTCTTGCATAATCAGCGACAGTTTCAACCAGCCGTCGTCCGATCCCGCACCGTCTGAACGCGCGGGAAACGTGAAAGCTGTCGATGATCAGGCGACCCTCGTTCAGTTCCGGTATCAGCATGATCTCACCGACCACCGCGTCCCCCTCGAACGCGCAGAAGGTGATATATCTGCCGGACAGGATCTCTCCCGCCTTTTTGCGCCTCTGTTCGGGCGACCAGGTCTCGCTAAAGGGCTGGAAAGTCAAAACAAGTCCGCCGTTTTCCATGCGCCAAACGTTTTGGACCTCTTGAAATCTATCAAATGCATCCATTGACGTTTCGCAGAAATTGTTCCTGTCCGCCCGTTTGATCTCGATCACGGTTTCAGTCATCCTCACTTGAATTCCATCGGGGGAAAGCGGATTCTTTTTATCGCGAGTTGTTCCACACGCAGAAAAGCCGCTTGGCACCAGGCAAACAGGACGGAGAACGCCCGATCGAAATCAAATCCGTCCGGCAGCTCCTTGAGCTCCAGCACCCGTCGGTCTTCCTCCGAAACGGCCTCCTTGAGTTCCCTTTTGGTGAGTATAAAATGGCCGGTTTCCAAATAGTGCAGATTCTGCGTCAGGAAAAACACGCCCTTGCAGGTGCCGCGAAACGCCGCGACATTCCGCTGCCTGTCCCTATGGATATAGCGATGGCAGAGCTCGTGATACAGATTCCCCAGGCTCAGCTTGACATAGTTGACTTCGTCCTCCCATGTCGCAGACGGAAGATAATCTGTCAATACGCCGAGCAGGTCTTTTGTCGTATGGCGCAGCTGGCAGACTTCCAGGGGATTCCAGCGAAGCAGCTCGTCTCTGCCGCAGATAAACCCGCAGGATCTTTCATAGAAACCGTTCTTTTTCAGGATCTCCCGATACCGATCCATGTCCTGAACAGAAAACCGATCCAGAATCACCATGACATCAATGTCGCTGTTTTCGAGGGCCTCTCCACGCAGATAGCTGCCCTGAAGGCCAACGTAAAGCAGCCGCTCTCCGAAAGCTGCCCGGCAGGATAGGATCAGATCATTCAAATACCTGTCCAGATCAAACATCGTTTCCATATTCCTCCAACGTTCTCACCTCACAGCCCTTGGCCCCATAGTAGGCAAGCATTTCCGGCAGCTTCTTCAAGTCATAGCTGGTCACACAATCGGAGATGACATGAACGGCATATCCAGCCTTCGTCATGTTGAAACAGGTGGATTTCACGCAGCCTGTAGCGTCCGCGCCGGTGATGAAAAACTCGTTGATCCCGTTTTCCCGGATGAATTCCGAAAAGGGTTCGCTGGTCAAAGCGTTGGCCTTCGTCTTCACGAAAATATGATCCGAGACGATCCTGAGCTCCGGCACAAGTTCCGCTCCTTTTGTGCCCGGCTTGAAGGTCCGGGTGCCGGGGGAGAGGTTATTGTGCTGTATATACACGATTTCCATGCCGCTTTCCGCCGCCCATTCGATGGCGGCATTCAGTCTGTCAATGATGTCCCTGTAATGCTTCGTAATGTCGTTTTGAATGTCGATGACGACAAGTGCTTTTCTGCTCATTTTATCGCCTCCTTCAGCAGACCGTATTCTCTGTGATTTCATCCAGCCATTCTTTCCTTGAGATCGCCGACACATGGGTCGTTCCGTTTGTTTCATCCGGATATTCGCATACAAAATGCATCCCAATGGATTCTGCTGTTTTTATGGAAGGTACATTGGTGTATTTGCAGTAGGAATACAGGGTCGGATGATCCGTATTTCGGAACGCCCAGTCACGGACTGCTTTGGCGGCCTCTCGGGCATAGCCTTTTCGCTGGCAGTCACGGCGGATATGGTAGCCGATCTCCGGCAGCATCTCTCCGTTGATATTCTGGAGCGTCAGCCCGCAGTCGCCGATCATCTCCCCGGTTTCCTTCAGGCATACCGCCCACAGCCCGAAGCCGTCCTTCCGATAGCGGTTCATGTTCCGTTCGATCCAATCCCTGACATGCTGCCCGTCGAAGGCGGTTGGATAATGCCGCATGGTTTCCGGATCGCCGAGCACCCGGAACAGCGCCTGAAAATCATCTGGATTCATTTCCCGGAGCAGCAGCCTTTTCGTTTCCAAAACCATTCGTTTTTTCCCTTTCTCACTGCAGGCAATACCCCATGCCTGCCTTGGCGGACAGGTTTCCTCTTGATCAGTCCTCCTGCCCGTAAACCCGGATAAAATGCCTGCTGAACGCTTCCACCTTTGCTAAGGCCGCCTCCGTTTTCTCCGGCTCCCGGTCGCAGAGGTGGATGAGCGCAGAGATCGGCGCGGTATAGGCAAAGGCCAGCATGGCGGGGTCGTCACGGCGGAGCAATCCCTTGTCCATCATCCCGGCAAAGATGTGCGTGAACATCTCCGTCAGCCCGGTCAAAAAGTGCTTCGTCGCCAATTCCCGCGCGCGGCCGTCCCGGAACTGCTCCAGCGTCAGGACCTTGCGCGTCATGATGATCCTTTCATCATGAACGGTGAAGTTCACCATCTGCATCGTCATCGTGACAAGCCCTTCCGGCGAATCCGGCACAGGCGGCAAGTGCTCCGATGAACCGAAATGCTCTGCGTAATAGGCGATCATCTCATCCAGCAGCGCATTCCAGATCGCTTCCTTGCTCTCATAGTGCTTATAGACCCCGGACTTCACAAGCCCGAGCGATGCGCTCAGTTCCCGAATGTTCGTCCCCGCATAGCCCTTTTGTGAAAACATCTCCAGGGCAGCTTCCAGTATTCTCTCTTTTGTGTCGTTCGCCATAATAACCTCCACACACAACATAGTGACCTTTCGTTCACCTATTATAGTGAACGATAGGTCACCTGTCAAGGCCTTACGGTATCGTTTTACAAAGCAGCGATCAGGACCGGAAAGACTTTCCGGCAAAGAGCCGGTTGGATTTTTGCCCCGAGTATGGTATTGTATTCGTATCACCGGGCGGCGCTTTGTGGGCCGGACGAATCAGGAGGGACGTATGGAAATGACCTTTCGCGCTTTCATAAAGAAATACTGGCTGCAGGCGGCGGCCGTGCTCTGCAGCACGGCGGTGTTCCTGTTCTGGATCGCGCTGCGCGTCAACTGGGCGGGCATTTCCAAATTCCTGGGAGCGGATCACAACCCCAGCTTTTTGGTGATGAACCTGCCGCTCCTGATCTCGGTCCTCATGGGCGTGATCCTGCTGCTGACGATCCTGGCCTTCCTCTGTATCCGCGACAAAAAGAGATGGCCGTATATGGCGTCGCTGGTGTTCTCCGCCGTTTTCGCCGTCGCCATCGGCGTCGTGATCGCCAACGGCTCCAACGATTATATCCAGTTCATCCTGCCGAAATTCCTCCGATCCGTGGGGGTGACCGCCGCGCTGATCCTGGTTTTCTGCCTGCTGTTTTTCCACGCGCCCAACAGGGGATGGCATCTTGCGGCGAAGGTCCTGTTCCTGGTGGCGCTGATCGCCGCCTGCGCCGTCGTGGGCTACGGTCTTCGGCCATGCCGCTTCACGTACCGGCCGGTGGTCTACGCGGTGGAGGACGACTATCAGATCGTGTTTTCCACCAGCGACACCGCCATCGTCTGGGTGGAGGTCGGCCAGGAGAAATACTACGATCTGTACGCGGGCAGTATGCGGTCCAAGGACCTGGTGCATAAGGTCACCGTGCCGCAGCGGGCCCTGGACGAGGCAAAGAGCTACAGGATCTGCGCCAAACAGATGATCTACCGGGGGCCCTTCGGCGGCTATACGGGCGAGACCTTTTCCGAGCAATACCCGTTCATCCCGGTGAACACCGGGGACGGGATCTGCTACCTGACCCTCCCGGACCTCCATGGCGCCGTGGAGGGCGCGGTGAGCCTTGCCGGCCACGCGATGCTGGAAAACACCCTTGACTTCATCGTGCTCCTGGGGGATCAGGTCAGCATGGTCGATCGGTATGAGGACGCCCAGATCGCCAATGAGATCGCCTTCAAGATCACCGGCGGCATGATCCCGGTCATCTATACCCGGGGCAACCACGAGATCAAGGGCGAGTATGCTGAGGACCTGTACAAGTATACCGGCAGCAAGAACGGCAACTTCTATTACACCTTCCGGCTTTCGGACATATACGGCATCATGCTCGATCTGGGCGAGGATCACGACGACGACTGGTGGGAGTATTTTGAAACGGCCCAGTTCGACCTGTACCGGGAGGAGCAGACCCGCATGCTGGACGATATCATCGCCGCAGGGGAATACAAGGACGCCGCCTACACCATGGCCGTCTGCCACATCCCCATCCCCTTTGTGAACGCGCGCCACAACCACGAAGCCGTCAAGGCCGCCTGGACGGAGCGGCTCAACGAGATCGGCGTGGACATCCTCATCACCGGCCATCAGCATGATCTGTATCCGTTCCTGGAGGGGACCATCCCGCCCAACACGAAGCTGGTGTACAACAAGGACTTCTCCGGCACGGAGGGCAAGACCTACGACGGATACATGACGGACTATCACTTCAACGCCTTCATCTGCGGCAAGCGGGGGCTGACCCAGCACGACGAGGCGCCCGCCGGGAATACTACCGATTACGTGGGGATGCTGGTGAACGTGGACCTAAAAAGCGGCAGCCAGTCCTGCCTCTACATGAATTCCAAAGGAGACATCGTCCCCGTGGTCAATCCCTTTGCGGACTATACCTACGGCACGGACCCGATCGTGACGACGCTGAAATAAAGGCGGTCAAAAGGGCCGGACGGGATGGATATTTGATCGCAGGCTTCGCCCCGGGCAGCGCCCTTGGTCGGGACGAAGCGCATTGGAGCGCCGGAGAAACTGCCTTTAACCAATGCGGCAGGCGACAAATATGACTTTTGTGCTTTGTCGAACCACAGTTTTTGCGTTTCCGTACAGCTGGCTTCCTTTTATAGGTGCTGCATTCATTTTACTACATTTGTACTGGCTGGGGGACGAAAGCTTCTTGCTGTCCCATAAAAGACATTGTGAAAATACTCGAAGTACAGTATAATTATATAAATAGGCACTGGCAAGGAGAATAGGATTGTGAGCATTTCGTTTGATAAGTATTCCGTCACTCAATATTCGGTTAGTTCACTCTTGGGTTTTATTGAAGCAGGTGCTATCGCTGTTCCGGAGATTCAGAGACCATTTGTTTGGAGAGCAACACAAGTTCGAGATCTGATCGACTCTCTTTTTAATGGTTATCCGACGGGTTATCTGATTATTTGGCAGAATCCGGATGTTAAACTCAAAGACGGCGGTAGCGCTGTAGGCAAAAAAGTTTTGATCGATGGACAACAACGCGTTACTGCTATGATGACTGCAATAGCAGGACAGAAGATTCTTACAGAGGATTATGAGGAAAAGGTCATTCGGATCGCTTTCAATCCGCTTGCAAAAGACAACGAGGAACGCTTTGCGGTAACTACACCTGCTCACGAAAAAAGCACCTTTTGGATTCCCGATATTTCTGTAGTTTTCAGAGCTGATTTTGACAGCTATGAATTTTTAGATTCTTATGCTGAAAAGAATCCGGGTGTTTCAAAAAGAGAAGTGAACCGAAAAATCATGCAGTTGCTTGAAATCAAGAACTGCCAGATTGGTGCGATCATGCTGGTTCCGCAGTTGGATATCGGTGAAGTTACGGAGATATTTGTACGAATCAATTCTCAGGGCAAGCGTTTGAACGAGGCAGATTTTGCTATGTCGAAGATTGCTGCCGATGAGAAGTTTGGCGGAAACTTACTGCGCAAAGCCATCGACTACTTCTGCCATCTTGCCGTTGACCCAAAGTTCTACAATCAGCTTGCCAACGGTGATAAAGCGTTCATGACCACACCATATGCGCAGAAGATGATTTGGCTTCGTAATGACTTTGGAGATATTTATGATCCGACGTATAGCGATATGCTTCGCGTATCGTTTATGCATATGTTTGGCAGAGGAAAGCTCGGAGACCTTGTCAGCTTGTTGTCGGGGCGTGATTTCGCAGAAAGAACTTTCCGTGAAGAGATTGCCGAGGAAAGCTTTGACAAGCTGAGCAAAGGCGTCATGAACTTCATGAATGAATACAATTTCAACCAGTATGTAACGGCTGTTCGTACGGCAGGCTTTACATGCCCGAAATTACTTAATTCACAAATGACGCAGGACTTTGCCTATACGCTGTTTCTGCTTTTGCAATTGGGAAACGAAGTTCCGAAAGTACAGATTAAGCATTACATACAAAAATGGTTTGTATTATCTACGCTAACAAGCCGTTATGTCGGCTCTCCGGAATCGCAGATGGACAGAGATTTGCGCAGCATCGCAAGTAAAGGGTTTATTCAGTTCCTAAAAGAGAATGAGGATGCGTTGTTGTCGGATACATTCTGGAGCGTCAGGCTAGTACAGAATCTTGAAACGACATCTGTAACAAGCCCGTATTACAGCACTTACCTTGCAGCACAGGCGTATAATAAAGAAAACTCACTGTTGTCAAATTGCACACAGGTCGGCGATTTGTTCCGCAGCGCGGGCGATGTGCATCACATTTTCCCGAAAGAGTATTTGAAGAAGAGCGGCATTACGGACAAGTCGGCGTATAATCAGGTTGCGAACTACGCTTATCTTGATACCGGCGTGAACATTTCTATCAGCGATAAAGCACCGAGCGAGTATTTCTCGACGGCGCTGCATCAGTGCGAGACCGGGGAAATGAAGATCGGCACGATCACAGATGAAAAAGAGTTCTGGGAGAACCTATCTGAAAATTGCATTCCGGCGGAGATCATTCAAATGACGGCTGCGGACTATCAACAGTTTCTCCAAGAGCGTAGAGCATTGATGGCGATGAAAATCAAGGAGTATTATTACAGTCTGTAGACAAAGATCATAATATATTTAACCCCTTTTGCCTTAGCGGACAAAAGGGGTTAAATGCTGTTTATAACCGTTTTAATCCGCTATTCCCCGTAAACCACTTCCCGGATAACGACCTCCTCCGCCCGGTTGCGGATGGAGTTCATACGCCGGACCCATGCCATCTGGTCACGGTTCTTTAGTTCCTCCGTCACTCCCTGGTTGGCGGCCAGCTGGCGGGTCAGGGTGGCCATCTGTTCCCGGGCGGTTTGGTCGATGTCCATCAGGTGTTGGGTGAGGGTGCCGGAGAGGACCAGGGCGGAGAAGGTGCCGTCGTGTTTCTGCTCCAGGCAGCGCTTGCGCATGCGGCCGTACTTGCCGAGGGGGTTGGGAGGCTGGTCGTCCAGGACCAGGTCGGGGATCAGCAGTCCGTTCTGTTTCGTGTATGTCAGTTCCATTGCGGTGACCTCCTTTCTATTTGGCCGCTTTGCGGTTTTGGGGCTCGCGAAAGGCCGTGACCCTCGTCCCCAGCAGGATGGGCAGGTGCTCTCTTATGTGTACGATCAGATCCGTCGCTGCTACTATGATCAGACGCGAGTAAAGGGCCTGCTTCGTGGTTTCAGTAGCCGATGTATGGAAAAAATGGATGATCACTGACCGCTTTTGCCGTAGTTGGACAGGACCCGGGCGGAGGGGTCGTCCACATCGCAGCCGGGCCAGGAGCGATTGGGCATCCAGTAATCCGGGATCATCCGGGCCTGGCCGGGGTAGAAGCGCTCGAACAGCTCCCGATACAGCAGGCTCTCCTTGGTGAAGGGGCGGCGATAGCCGTATCCTGCGGCCCGCTCCTTGAATTCGCTGTCGCTGTAGGTCCGTTCGGCCAGGGCCTTCAGGTCGTTGACCATGGAGTGGCCCACGGCGTCGGAGAAGGCCGCCTTCTGCCGCCAGAGGATCTCGTCGGGCAGGATGTGATCGTCGGCAAAGGCCTTGCGGATCAGGTATTTGCCCATGTCGTGCCGGTTCATCTTCAGCTCCGGGTCGATGCTCATGGCGTAGCGCACGAATTTCAGATCGCCGAAGGGCACCCGGGCTTCCAGGCTGTTGACCGAGATGCAGCGGTCGGCCCGGAGCACGTCGTAGACGTGGAGCTCCCGGATGCGCTTCTCCGCCTCCTCCTGGAAGGCCGCCGCGTCCGGCGCGAAGTCCGTATACTTGTAGCCGAACAGCTCGTCGGAGATCTCGCCCGTCAGCAGCACCCGGACGTCCGTGTGCTCATGGATCCACTTGCACACCAGATACATGCCGATGCTGGCGCGGATGGTGGTGATGTCCCAGGTGCCCAGCAGCTCCACCACCGTGGGCAGGGCTTCCAGCACGTCCTTTTCGGAGATGATGACCTCCGTATGGTCCGACCCGATGTAGTCCGCCACCATGCGGGCGTACTTGAGGTCGATGGCGTCCACGTCCATGCCGATGGCGAAGGTGCGGATGGGCTTATCCAGCATCTTCTGGGCGATGGCGCAGACCAGGGAGGAATCGAGGCCCCCGGAGAGCAGGAAGCCGATGGGCGCGTCGGCGTCCAGCCGCTTCTCGACGCCGTCCATCAGCAGCCGCCGAAGCTTCGGGCAGACCTCCTCCTCTTCCTTCATAGTAAAGTAGCCCACATAGGCTGGGTCGGCGTACTGGATGAACTGCCCGTCCACCCAGTAGTGTCCCGGCGGGAAGGGCAGGATGGTGTCGCACAGACCCAGCAGGTTCTTGGGCTCGCTGGCAAAGGCCCATCCACCGTCGGTCAGTCTCCCGTAGTACAGGGGCCGGATGCCGATGGGGTCCCGGGCGGCGATGAGCTGCTGCTTTTCCCCGTCCCACAGGATCAGGGCGAACTCCGCGTCCAGGGTCTTGAACATCTCCACGCCGTATTCGTGATAGAGGGGCAGCAGGATCTCGCAGTCGGACTGGCTCTTGAGATCATATTTCTCCAGCAGCCGCTCCCGGAGGGGCCGGAAGCCGTACAGCTCGCCGTTGCACACAACCGCGTCCTGGCCGAGGTGGAAGGGCTGCATGCCCCGCTCGTCCAGGCCCATGATCGCCAGGCGATGGAAGCCCAGATAGCCGCATGGGATCTCCTCGAACCGGGTCATGTCCGGTCCTCTGGACACGGTGCGGTCAAAGCACGCCTTCAATTTCTCTGCCGGGATTGTTTTGCTGGTAAAGCCGCAGATGGAACACATAAAAAGCACCTCCGTTCGCTGGTCGGCAATCGTTCTGATATTTCAGGACGAAGGCCGCCGCTCCGTGGTGCCACCTGATTTGCTTCTCTTTTGCGGGCTCCATCAAGCCCTGGCGGTTGTAACGTGCCGCCGCGCACGCCGCTCCTACTGGCTCCTCGCGTTCGGTTAGGGCTTGGAAGGGTTCTTCGCCTGAGGGCTCATACGGGATTCTCACCGCCGCCCGCTCTCTGAAATGCCGCCGCATCAGGGTACTTTGCTTCCGCATCGCTTTATTGTATGTGATTATGGGGGTATAGTAGCACCATTTGAGATCGTTGTCAAGAAATAATATATTATATATTGTTTTTTTCTTCCGGCTGCGTTAGAATAGGCCATGATTTCCCAGGCGATCAGCATTGGCTGCTCATTTTGTATCTCTGAGCAGGATGGGGGGATGCAGTGGATCTCAGACCATCTTTTCCGCGTCGAGCAGCGCATCCAGCTCTTCCTCGCCAAGATACCCGAGCCGCAGACAGGCCGTCCGCAGGTCCAGCCCCTCCTTTTGGGCAAGTCTTGCTACGGAAGCGGCTTTTTCATACCCAATCGCGGGGCTGAGGGCTGTGACCAGCATGAGCGATCGATCGAGATACGCTTTCATCCGTATCCTGTCCGCCTCCAAGCCGCAGATGCAGCGTTCCCGGAAGGAATCCAGGGAGTCGGCCAGGAGCCTGACCGACTGCAGGAAATTGTAGATGCACACCGGAAGGTAGACGTTCAGCTCCAGATGGCCTTGGGAAGCCGCCAAAGAAACGGCGGCGTCGTTGCCCATGACCTGCACGGCTACCATGCTCAGCTGCTCGCACTGGGTCGGATTCACCTTCCCGGGCATGATGGAGGAGCCGGGCTCCAAAGCGGGGATGATGATCTCACTCAGCCCGCAGCGGGGACCGGAGGCCAAAAGCCGGATGTCGTTGGCCATCTTCATACCGTCGCAGGCAAGGGTCTTGACGACGCCGTGGACGGCCGTCAGCTCATCCAGACTCGTGAGCGCGTGGAATTTGTTGGCGGCCGGCACAAAAGTCTTTCCGGTGAGTACTGAGATCTCCCGCGCCGCTTCAACGTCAAAGCCCCGGGGCGCGTTCAGGCCCGTGCCCACCGCCGTTCCGCCCAGCGCTAATTCGCCCAGAGGCCCCATCAGGGCGCGGAGCATCTCCTCGTCCCGTTCCAGACTGGACCGCCAGCCGGAGATCTCCTGGGAGAAGCGGATGGGCACGGCGTCCTGCAGATGGGTCCGGCCGGATTTGATGACGCCTTCGTTTTCCGCTTCCAACGCTTTGAGCGCCAGGATCATCCGGTCCACCGCCGGCAGCAGGCGGTCCTCCAGGGCTGTCTCTTATACACATCT
>LXOW01195941.1_pt4 | contig 13197 bp, 13 predicted proteins | sample 1368591 | NCBI WGS metagenome assembly LXOW01 (sample SAMN04884650, study PRJNA319009) | bovine gut metagenome | isolation source: Cow rumen | host: Bos taurus | place: Italy: Legnaro (PD) | collected 2014-07-09
GATTCAATAGACAACGGTCGTGTTAGGTTCTCGTCATAGTTGATAAGACCGGGTACAATATCACTAGGTTCTCCGTCTGGTATAGCTAATGTACGTTGAAGTAACCTATTGGCAACTTCAATCTGATTAGTTAATATTTCTTTTATTTGAGACATTCTATTTAATCAATTCTTATTTTATTTTAGCAGTTTCCTATTCTCCNNGCCAAGATCTTTGAGGGATGCACCGAGGTGATAGACATCCTTGTCGATGATGAGGAAACGGTCGTGGTAGTTGTCGTTGATTTGTATTTCGATTGGCGGGTATTGCTCGTTATGTTTGTTAATGTCGAGTTGCAGAGCCTTGGTGACGGAGCGGGTGACAATCGTCGCCTTGACCTTCTTGCTGCGTTTCGACAGCATCAGTAGCACTGACTCATCAATATAGTTGTCAATAAGCACGATACTTTTCTTGGCCGACTTTATCATGTCTGCAGCAAAGACGTAAGCATCGAATATCTGCCCGTTATAGAACACTCCCTCCACCGGCGGCAAAGCTGTCCGCACAAAGAAATCAATTTTCTCTTCGGTGCGCGACACCCGCTGCTCCAACCGTTCCAAACGGTTGTTTACAGAATAGCCTTTCAAAAGGTAATCCTTCAGCACTCTTGTGGCCCATTTTCGGAACTGTGTGGCGTTGTAACTGTTTACGCGGTAGCCGACAGCAAGAATCATATCAAGGTTATAGTACAACGTCGTATAGCGTTGCTTCCCCTCGTTACCCATGTGTTCCAAAATGGAACATGTGCCCTCTTTGTCAAGTTCTCCGCTAGTGTAGATGTTGGATATATGCTTTGTTATGGCAGGACGTTTTGTGCCGAACAATTCTGCAATTTGCTGTTGAGTTAGCCAAATGGTTTCATAGACAAGACGAGCCTCAATCCTGACATCTTCTGTCGGCTGATAGAACACCACCTCCCCTTTCGTCAAGGGATGTACGGCGTTCTGCTCATAGGGATATATCATCTTGTCGTTGTCCATAAGTTAATCTTGTTTAATCTCGTTCAAACGTTCCGCACCCACCTGTGCCAACCATTGCTTGAAAGGCTCGGCCTTGGGCGACGGAACGGACTGTATGATGCGGAGAACTTGCTTTGTGTCAGCGATATCAGTAAGACGCATCTTGCCATCAGGTGCCAGCATCTTTAAACCGTGACAATTTGTCACAGTTTCATTCCCTTCTGCTTTCAAGCGTTGTTTTAGCTTGCGCCAATAGGCTGATGGATCCACGCTGTCGGTCAATACTGCCATCACATCCACCACCGAGAAATACCACTCCTCGCGCTCCGCATCCCAATGCGTGCGTACCTTCTTGTCTTGGAATATCTGGACTTTCTCCATGGTGGTTTCTTTCTAATTCACTAAAAACGACAACAATACATCATTGTATAATACTAATCGTGAATATACAAAGATACGAAAAGAAAATGGATTAGTGATATTTTTTTCATCCGCAATTTGAGAATAGGGATTTCTTTTTGTTATGTCCCTGTGATGCAATATATATCTTCAACTTACGTTATGGAATTATGACTGACACGATGACACCGGAGCAGCGGCACAAATTTATGTCGCATATACGTAGCAAGGCGACGAAGCCGGAGCTGAAGGTGCGGCGGTGGCTATGGGGACATGGGTACCGTTATCGGTTGAATGTGAACTCGGTGCCCGGAAAGCCAGACATCGTGATGCGGCCTTATAGGACGGCGATTTTCGTCAATGGGTGCTTTTGGCACGGCCATGGTGTGACGGTGTCACTGGTAAATAGTAAAGAGTTAAACCTTAATAGTGACGGGTTGATTAATTCTACTTGCTGCAAGATTCCAACGACGAATAGGGATTTCTGGGTCAATAAGATACGCCGCAACCAAGAGCGCGACCAAAAGAACTACCGCGTGCTGCAGGAGAACGGGTGGCAGGTCATCGTCATCTGGGAATGTCAACTGACGCCCACACGCCTCGAACATACTATGCGCGAGGTGAAGTTGCTGCTGAACAACAACATGTTGTCGCTATACAAACACAACCCCATCCCCTATAGCATTGACGAGGAAGTTCCGTTGCCGATGGCGGCGGAGGAATAGGGCAATCCGGTTTTATCCTACGGAGCAACCGGGGGTGACGAGGTCGCTGGGCGTGACAAGTACCAGCCTACCGTCTTTGTCTTCGGCGCTGAGAATCATGCCTTGGCTTTCCACGCCTTTCAGTTTGCGGGGGGCGAAGTTGGCTATGAAGCATACTTGTTTGCCTACCAGGGCCTGCGGGTCGGGATAGTATTTGGCAATGCCGCTGACGATGGTGCGGGTGCCCATGCCATCCTCAATCTTGAATTGCAACAGTTTGTCGGCCTTGGGTACCTTGGAGCATTCCAGCACGGTGCCTACGCGGATGTCCACCTTGCCGAAGTCGTCAAAACTCACCGTGGGCTTTACCTCTGCGGGCTGCCAGGCGTTGAGTTCGTTCTGCCGTTTGGTCTCGAGCAACTTGTTGACTTGTGCCTCGATGGCGGCATCGTCAATCTGTTCGAAGAGCAGTTCCGGCTGGGCAATCTCGTGGCCTTCCATCAGGATGTCGGCGCGACCGGCGTCTTTCCAACCCAGGGCCTGCAGGTTCATGATGCGGTGCATCTTGTCGGCCGTGAAGGGCAGGAAGGGGGCGCAGAGGACGGCCAGGTTGGCGCATATCTGCAGCGAGAGGTTCATCACCGTGGCGGTGCGCTCGGGGTCGGTCTTGATGAGTTTCCAGGGCTCTGTGTCTGTCAGGTATTTGTTGCCGAGGCGGGCGAGGTTCATCATCTCAGCCAGGGCCTCGCGGAAGCGGTAGAGCTCGATGCTGCGGCCCACGCGCTCGGGGAAGGTGGCAATCTCTTTGATGACCTCGTCGTCGAGGGCAGAGGTGGTGCCTTGATTTCCACCTATGGCTGGCACCTTGCCGCCGTAGAACTTGTGCGTCAGCACCAGGGTGCGGTTGACGAAGTTGCCGAGGATGGCCACCAGCTCGGAGTTGTTCTTCAGTTGGAAGTCCTTCCAGGTGAAGTCGTTGTCCTTGGTTTCGGGGGCATTGGAGCAGAGGGTATAACGCAGCACGTCCTGTTTGCCGGGGAACTCCTTCAGGTATTCATGCAGCCATACAGCCCAGTTGCGCGAGGTAGAGATCTTGTCGCCTTCGAGGTTGAGGAACTCGTTAGCTGGCACGTTCTGCGGCAGGATGTAACTCCCGTCGGCCTTCAGCATGGAGGGGAAGATGATGCAGTGGAACACGATGTTGTCCTTGCCGATGAAATGCACCAGCTTGGTGTCGTCCTGTTTCCACCATTTCTCCCAGTCGTCGCCTTTCAGTTGCTTGGTGAAAGAGATATATCCTATCGGTGCGTCGAACCAGACGTACAGCACTTTGCCTTCAGCATCGGGCAGGGGCACTTTCACGCCCCACTCCAGGTCGCGTGTCACTGCACGGGGCTGCAGTCCTGCGTCAATCCACGACTTGCACTGTCCGTACACGTTGACCTTCCAGTCGCCTTTGTGTTCTTCGAGAATCCATTGTCTCAGCCATGCCTCGTCCTTGTCCAGAGGCAGGTACCAGTGCTTCGTCTCGCGCATCACGGGCGGGTTGCCGCTCAAGGCTGATTTCGGGTTGATGAGGTCCGTAGCGTTCAGGCTGGTACCGCAGGCCTCGCATTGGTCGCCGTAGGCATGTTCATTGCCGCAATGGGGGCAAGTGCCTGTGATGTACCTGTCGGCGAGGAACTGGTGAGCCTCCTCGTCGTAGTACTGCATAGAGGTCTTCTCGATGAACTTGCCTTCGTGGTAGAGTTTCTCGAAGTAGGCTGCTGCGGTCTCGTGGTGCTCCTTGCAGGAGGTGCGGGAGTAGATGTCAAACGAGATGCCCAGTTCGGCAAACGAGTCCTTGATAATCTTGTGGTAGCGGTCGACGATGTCCTGCGGGGTGACGCCCTCCTTGCGGGCCTTAATGGTGATAGGCACGCCGTGTTCGTCGCTGCCGCCAATGAAAAGCACCTGCTCCCCTTGGGCACGCAGGTAGCGGGCATAGATGTCTGCTGGCACGTACACGCCTGCCAGGTGTCCGATATGCACGGGACCGTTGGCGTAGGGCAGTGCCGAGGTGATGGTGTAGCGTTTGAAACGCTTGTCTTTGTCAGTATAGGTCATTTGTTGGTTTACTGTTTGTAAGTGATGCTGTAGTTCTTAGAGCCCTCCACGTAGGTGGGGTAGTTCTTTTCGTTGTACTCGTAGGTATATTCCTCATAGTCGTTGATGGGCTGGCTGACCACCTTCATGGGTGTCTCCGTCAGTGTCACGCTGATGGTGGCAGTGCCGTGGCTCGACATGGTGAGGTAGTTGTTCAGCGACAGGTTGGCAGGCACCAACTCGCCCATGTAGCAGTAGAAGGGGTTGATTTTGTTGTCGTAGGTATAGTCCATCGTGTCACTGATGCTAATCTGCAGCGGGATGGCGTCGGACATCAGGAAGTACAGGTCAATCAACGAGAGCATCGCCTGTTCGACAGGCAGATAGGGCTTCAGGGTCTCGTATGCCTCTTTGCTCAGTTCAAAGGGGATGTTGCCCATGACCACCATTTGCTTCACGTTCTTGCCTTCCCATATCAGTTCGGCGTGGATGCTGTTGTCCGAGGTGTCGAGGAGGATTTGCTTGGGGTTGATTTTCTGTCCTTTGGCACCTGTCATCATCCCATCCAGCATCCCCGAGATATATTCCGCATCCACGGCGGCGTCCACGCTGCTGATTTTGCCGTCGGCATGGTTGAAGGTCATCAAGGCCAGGTCTGTCCCGTCGCTGTTGACGGTGCTCTTGTCCAGCAGGTTGCCATTGTAGGTGAACGATACTACGCCCGTGACGTTGGGTATCATGCCCATCAGGTTGCTCATTGTTCCTGAGACCTTTGCGATGCGACCATTGCTGTAGGTGAACTGGCGGCTGTCGTTGCCTTCCGTCACCGACATCAGCTGTTCCCCGTTCCAGTTCCATGTCTGCACTGTCCCGTCGTCGTAGTTCAGGGTCTCAATCTTCATCAGCGGGGCGTATACACCCTCTTGGTATGTTGGCTCCGTCGGGGTGGTGTCTCCGCCGGTGGGGGTGATGTTCTCTTTTTCTGTGCAGGCAACAAATCCCAAAGCCAATGCTGTGGCTGCGAATACGATGAATACTTTTTTCATAATCTGTTTTTTTCGGGGTTACTAATTGTTATATGTTATGACTGTCAGTCCGTTGCCGGTCATCTGGATGGGGTAGTCCTTCCAGTTGTAGTGGTAGCTGCGATCCACGCTCTTGTTGATGGGTTTGCGGTAGAGGGTGAATGACCAGTCGCCTATCAGCAGTTCCACGGTCATCTCTCCGTTGGCCTGCGAGCCCAGGATGTTGTTTCTCGACAGGTTACGTACCGACAGCCCGTTGCCCTGATATCCATAGTAGGGGTTGTTCCTCGAGTCGAAGGTATACGTGGCAATATTGCTGAACGAAACTCTGACGGGCAGTTTGTTATGCTCCGAGAGGTAGGTGTAGATTGCCATCCGGATGTTTTCGGGCAGCAGGCTCAGGTCGTCCACGACGTGTTGGGCGTCCAACTCCAGCCGCACGCTGCCGTCCAGCACCTCCGACATCACGTTGTAGTTGTTCCAGTTGTAGGTGAGTGAGAAGTTATGGTCTATCTTGTTGTCCAGGCTTTCGTCCAGAATACCCAGATGTTCCAGCCATTCGGCCAGCGTGCCTAACACTGACCATTCGGCCATCTCGTTGGCGGCCATGTCGGGATTGCCGTTTCTGTACTGGCGCAGGAGGCTGAGCAGGTAGCTGCCCGAGAACCGTATGTCGGCGCCAGTGGTGCGTCCGTACTGGTCGTGCCTTACCTGCATGTCGGCTTCACGCTCTCCGTCGATGTTCACCGCTATGTGGCTCAGCTGCCCATTGTTGTAGGTGAAGCGTGTAGTCTTGCCGTTGCCGGTATTTTCTGTCACCTGGCTCAGCAGCCCGCCGGCATAGGCAAAGTCGATGATGCCTTCCGTCTCGCCTGTCAGGACGATGCGTTTCAGGGTCGTGCCATCCCACTGCCACTGCTGCACGTCGTTTGCGCCAATGTTCAACTGAGCAATCTGGACTTCAGGAGCATAGACACCCTCTGTGGGGATGCCGTTGTCCCATTTCAACGGGGTTACTTGGCTGTCCTTGTTGCATGATCCGAAAGCTACAGCCATGGCCAGGAGGCTGATAGATAAAAATAACTTTCTCATATTTGGGTTAATATAATATGTCTGTCAAGTGCTTTAGATGGCCTTCTTGGCGGTGGTGGTGCGCTTGGGGGCCGACTTGGCCTGTGTGCTGCTCTTTGGTGCGGCGGCTTTCTTGGGAGCGGCGGCCTTCTTGGCATGTGTTGCGGCGGGGGTGGCAGGTTTCTCGGCCACGGTCTCCTTGTGCTCCTCGTTCTCCTCGGCGGTGGGCTCCAGTTTGCCGGCGGCCAGCAGGATGTTGTACCAGTGGAACAGTTTCCTGGCGTCTGAGGTATGCACGCGCTCAGTGTCGTAATCCGGCAGCACCTTCTCCATCAGCCCGAACAGTTCGGCATTCTCTGCCTTCTTGGGGTCAAAGTCCGTGGGCTTGCATTCCAGCACTTTGTATATGTTCTCCATCACCTCGTCCAGGGGTTTCTCGCCTGTCGTGGTGAACATGCGTATCTCGCTTAGCGGACTGATGCTGTTGGTAGTAAACACGGGGAATTTCTGTCCGTTGACAAGGTTCTTGACGATGGCACCGCTTTTGGTACGGGTAATAAGTTCATTCAGGTCGGGTTTGCCGGCGACGGCTAAGATGTTTGAAAGATCCATTGTTTATTGTGTTTTTTTGTTTTTAAAAGGTCATAACGCCACTTTATGTATTTTAGTGTGTCGCGCGTGAATTTTTTTATTGATGGCTGTGAAAGCCTCTCACAGTCGGCTGTGAAAGTGTCTCAAACCCTCCAGCGGGTCTGGCACACAGGCTTCCAGCCGCAGGCCGTGCCTTTCCGCCGAGTTCCTCAGCTCTTCTTCAAAAGTGGCCGTCAGGCCACCCACCAGACGCAAGGGTTCATCCTTGGGCAGGTGGTGGCGTTCCACCTGCGCCATGAAGGCGTCGAAGCAATGGCGTAACACCCATGCTATGTAGGGGTTGTCTCTCATCTCGGCTGCAAAGGGGACCAATGAGGCCAGGAAGCGGTTGGGATAAGGCTCTTCGTACAACTGGAGGAGAAACTCCGATGCAGTCATGGGATAACACTCATGGAACAAGGTGCTTATATCCTCTGGCATGGTCTCCTCGAGGTAGTCTTTCAGCAGGCGTCGCCCGATATGGTTGCCCGAGCCTTCGTCGCCCAGCAGGTAGCCTGTCGAAGGGCACTGGCGGTCGATGCGTTCTCCGTCGTAGTGGGAGAGGTTGCTGCCCGTGCCGAGGATGCCTACCAGGCCGCTATCTCCTTGGCATGCAGCGCGGCAGGCCCCCAGCATGTCGCCCTCGGCATAGATGGTGGCATTGCTGAAATGGGGCTGCATCCACTGCCTGATGCGTTCCAGCATGTCCGCCGTGCCGCATCCGGCGCCGTAGAAATGCACCTCTTCCACCGTCGCCGCCGCAGGCATCTGCTGCAGCATCGCCTCCACAGCGCCGTGGAAGTCCGCCTCTGGCGTCAGCCGCGGATTCAGTCCTTGGGTGCTTACTATCATGCTATCAGCACTATCCGTCACCCATCGTGTCTTCGTGCTGCCGCTGTCGGCAATCAATATCTTGTGTCCCATGAGAATAAAAAAGTCCTTTTCAAACCCCGTCAGGGGTTATCGTCCCGTCCGTTCCTGCCCCCGCGGTGGGGAGTCGGGAAACGTTATATTATCCCGATAATCTCGTTTATGTCGTTGATTCCATGGCGACGGCAATAATCCTCGAGGCCGTCGATAATCTGCACGGTGGTGCGTGGGTCGATGAAGTTGGCGGTGCCCACCTCAATGGCTTTGGCGCCGGCCATGAGGAACTCCAGGGCGTCGGCTGCGGTGGCTATGCCGCCCATGCCCACCACGGGTATCTGCACCGCGTGGGCCACCTGCCACACGCAACGCACTGCCACGGGCTTCACGCAAGGGCCGCTCAAGCCGCCGGTGACCGTGCTCAGCATCGGGCGCTGACGCTCCACGTCTATCGCCATGCCCAGCAGGGTGTTGATGAGCGACACGGCGTCGGCACCGGCACCCTCCACGGCCTTGGCTATCTCGACAATGCTCGTCACGTTAGGCGTCAGCTTTACTATCAGCGTCTTACGGTATACCTTGCGCACCGCCTCGACCACCTGCGCCGCCATGTCGGGGTTGGTTCCGAAGCCCATGCCCCCCTTCTTCACGTTGGGACAGCTGATATTCAGCTCGATGCCGGGGATACCCTCTAGGGCGTCAATCTTTGCCGCCACGTCGCAGTACTCCTCGATTGTCGACCCGCTGACGTTCACAAATATGTTGGTATCAAAGTGTTGTATCCTTGGGTACACCTCGCGGCAGAAGGTGTCGACGCCCACGTTCTGCAGGCCCACGGCGTTCAGCATCCCTGCGGGCGTCTCGGCCATGCGGGGGTAGGCGTTGCCCTGACGGCGCTCGCCCGTGGTGCCTTTCACCACGATGCCGCCCAGGCGGCCCAGGTCGATGAAGTCGGCGAATTCCTCGCCGTAACCGAAGGTCCCCGACGCGGTCATCACGGGGTTCTTCAGCGTGATATTGTGTATTTTGGTCGAAAGGTTAATCATGCTTGTTACAGTTTTCAATTGTCCATTTTCAATGTCCTCGCGTCAAACACAGGGCCTTCCTTGCAGACGCATTTGTGGCCCTCGTTGGTGTCGGTCACGCAGCACAGGCAGGCGCCTATGCCGCAGGCCATCATATTCTCCAGCGACACCTCGCAGCTGATGCCCCGTTGCTGTGCCGCGCGTGCCACAGCCTTCATCATCGGCGTTGGTCCGCAGGTGGCAATATGGTCATACTCTAGGCCGAAGGCGCTGTGCTGCGTCACCAGTCCGCGCTCGCCCAACGAGCCGTCCTCGGTGGCGTAGTGCACCGTGCCGTAGGCGGCAAACTCGTCGCGCACGGGTATCAGTTCCTTGGTACGCCCGCCAAGCAGCAGAGTGGGACGTATGCCCTTGTCGTTGTAGCACTTGGACAGATACAGCAGGGGTGCTAGGCCTGCTCCGCCGCCCACCAGCAGGGGCTTCCGGCCCAGCAGGTCGAAGCCGTGTCCCAGGGGGTATATCACGTTAAGGCTGTCACCCTCGGCGAGGGTGGCCAGCTGGCGGGTGCCTTTGCCCACGGTCTGTATCAACAGCGTGAGGGTGTTGGCGCGCGGGTCCACGTCGTGCACCGAGATGGGGCGGCGCAGCAATACCTCGCGGCAGTGGCGCACCTCCACCTCCACAAACTGTCCGGCGGCGATGGCGGGCAGCGTCCCTGGGTGTTGCAGCGTCAGGGCAAAGTAACTCTCGCCCAGCTGCCGGCGGCTTACGATGGTGAAATCGGTGATGTGTTTCATGCAAAATATGTTTTGAAAATGCAAAAGTACGAAAAAAAATTGTACTTTTGCAATTTCAAACGAGAAAAAAACCATGGAACTGCCTTCCACCATCCTTACGCAGGCCGTCGAGGCCATCGCCACGCTCCCTGGCGTGGGTCGCCGCTCGGCGTTGCGCTATGCCCTGCATCTGATGAAAGAGCCTGACGGCGAGGTGCTTCACCTTGCCGACGCCATCCGCCGCCTCAAGACCGACCTGCATACCTGCCGCCTCTGCCATTGCGTCAGCGACACAGACCTCTGTCCCGTCTGCAGCAGTCCCAAACGGCAGCAGAATATCATCTGTGTCGTCGAGGATCTGCAGGACTTCATGGCCATCGAGAACACCCGCCAGTACCAGGGCCTCTACCACCTCCTCGGCGGCGTCATCTCGCCCATGGACGGCATCGGCATCCGCGACCTCAACATCGCCTCGCTCCTCGACCGCGTCCGCGGCGCCAATCCCGTGCCTGTCGACGAGGTCATCCTCGCCCTCCCCACCACCATGGAGGGCGACACCACCAACTTCTACATCAACAAGCAGTTGCAGCCCCTCGGCGTCAAAGTCAGCACCCTCGCCCGCGGCATCGCCGTCGGCGACAGCCTCGAATACGCCGACGAGATCACCCTCGGACGCTCCATCGTGGGGCGCATCCCGTTCACTGCCTGACGTTTACATACGACTCTCCTCTCGCGGGGCGTCCCCAATGGGCGCCCCGCGTTCTTTTTCTCCGCTTTTTTTGTTCTTCCAGTGTTCTTCCAGTGATCTTCCAGTGATCTTCCAGTGATCCTCCACTCCAGGAGTGGAAGATCAACGGAAGAACAATGGAAGAACAAAGGAGGATCAAAGGAAGAACAGAAAAAATACACCGCGCCTCTTTGGGAGCCGCATTTTGACCTCTGCAACACCCCGGAGGCAGGCTTTTTTTACATGTCGCACAATAATAAGTGCCAAACTGCGTTGTAAAGCCATTGAACAATATTAAAAACAACAAACTATGGAAATGATGGACATTGACAAACTGGCTATCGATGCCTCCGCCAAGGCCAACGTGAAGGCATGGCTTGAGGGCGACTACGATGCCGCGACCAAACAGGCCGTGTGCGACATGATGAACAACCCCAACGAGTTGAACGAGAGCTTCTACCGCAACCTCGAGTTCGGCACCGGCGGTCTCCGTGGCATCATGGGCGTCGGCACCAATCGCATGAATAAATACACCGTCGCCATGGCCACGCAAGGCCTGGCCAACTATGTGAAGAAGGTGTTTGCCGACGTCAAGGAACTCCGCGCCGCCGTCAGCCACGACAGCCGCAACCATAGCCGCGAGTTTGCCGAGATCACCGCCAGCGTACTCGCCGCCAATGGCTTCCATGTCTATCTGTTTGATTCCATGCGTCCCACGCCCGAACTCTCCTTCGCCGTGCGTCACTTCGGATGCCAGACGGGCGTCATGGTCACCGCCAGCCACAACCCCAAGGAATACAACGGCTACAAGGCCTATTGGGACGACGGCTGCCAGCTGGTGGCACCCCACGATACCAACGTCATCGACGAGGTGCTGAAAATCACCCAACTCGCTGACGTCAAGATGACTGGCGGCGAGCAGAATATCCAAATCATCGGCGAGGAGGTCGACAAGGTGTACCTCGACCGTGTGGCGAACAACTCCCTCCACCCCGAACTCATCAAGAAACACCACGACCTGAAGATTGTCTACACTCCCCTGCACGGCACGGGCATCACCCTCATACCAAGGATGCTGAAGCAACTGGGCTTCACCAACGTCAACGTCGTCGAGGCCCAGGCCACACCCGACGGCAACTTCCCCACAACCCCGTCGCCCAACCCCGAGGAGAAGGCCGCCATGCAGATGGCCGTCGACCTGGCTAAGAGCATCGACGCCGACATTGTTTTCGCCTCAGACCCCGACGCCGACCGCGTGGGTGTCGCCGTCAAGCGCCCCAACGGCGAGTGGATGCTCCTCAACGGCAATCAGACCTTCTCCGTGTTGATGTACTACCTTGTGCGCCAGTGGCAAGAGACAGGTCGCCTGACAGGCAAGGAATATGTCGTCAAGACCATCGTTACCAGCGAATTGCCCGCCGACATAGCCAAACGTGCCGGTGTCAAGGTATACGACGTTCTCACAGGCTTCAAGTTCATCGGCGACCAGATACGCCGTCTCGAAGGCAAGGAAGTTTTCATCGGCGGTGGCGAGGAGAGCTACGGCTACATGATTGGCGACTTTGTGCGCGACAAGGATGCCGTGGCGGCCTGCTCCATGATTGCCGAGATTGCCGCCTGGGCCGCCGAGCAGGGCAAGACCTTCTTCGACGTCCTCGTGGACCTCTACAAAGAATACGGCTTCTACAAGGAGGGACTCCTCTCCGTGGTGCGCAAAGGCAAGAGCGGCGCCGAGGAGATACAGCAGATGATGGTCGACTACCGCAACAACCCGCCCATGGAAATCAATGGCTCCAAGGTGGTATGCATCAAGGACTACAAACTGCGCGTCAGCCGCGACATGGCCACGGGCCGTGAGGAAGCCATCGAACTGCCCGCCTCCAACGTCCTACAGTTCTTCACCGCCGACGGAAACAAGGTCACCGTCCGTCCCAGCGGCACAGAACCCAAGATCAAGTTCTACTTCGGCGTGAAAGGCGAGTTGGCCAACAAAGAGGCCTTCGACGCCACCAATGCCGCCCTCGACGGCAAAATCGACGCCATCAAGCAGTCGATGCAGCTGGATTGAGGAGCAATCCTAAATCACTCGGGGAGAAGGAGTTGCTTTCCTCCTCCCTTTTTTTTTCTATCGCAGGTGTGACAAATCGAGGGAGAGGAGTGTCTAACGTTTCAGAAAAGGGGTACTATCATGACCACACGACGGAAGCAGAGAGAAGCTCAATACTATGAGGTGATGAATGAGTGCAACAGCACCATTGCACACCTCTGTAGGGCTTATTATCCCTTGGACGACTACCTCTACAAAGACCTCTATTCGGAGATTGGCTTGCGTGTGTGGAATAAGCTGCACCTCTTCAAGCACAACAGCGACATCAAGACATGGGTCTACCGTCTGTCCATCAACACCGCCAACAAACACTACCGTCGCCATGCCCACATGCCCAACGTCATATCAATCGACAGCCTCCCGGAGGAGGCCCTCCCGAGAACCGACGACGACAGCGAAGAGAAGGAGAGGCAGCGCAAATGCCTGTACAGAATGATAGACCGGCTCAACCCCGACGAGCGCGCAATAATCGCACTTTATTTAGACCGGAAGACCTCAACAGAGATGGCTGAAAGCCTGGGCATCACCCCAAGCAATGTCACCACACGCATCAACCGCATCAAAGAGAAACTCATAAAAATGCATAACAATGGAGAAGATGAAGACCCCCAATCAGAACTATTTCAATAATCTGCAGACGCTATGGCAGTCGCAGTCCATGCCGTCTCCGCCACCGCCGCCGCCCCCCGCAGTGTCGCCCCTACGCTTCGCCGCCTTAATTGTCGTCGTATTCATTTTGAGTAATGTATCCTTTCATGTGGCACCTGTCTCCGATATTTCTGC
>LXOW01182218.1_pt1 | contig 13196 bp, 3 predicted proteins | sample 1368591 | NCBI WGS metagenome assembly LXOW01 (sample SAMN04884650, study PRJNA319009) | bovine gut metagenome | isolation source: Cow rumen | host: Bos taurus | place: Italy: Legnaro (PD) | collected 2014-07-09
ACCTGGGCCTTGTCGAGCGTCAGATACAATGTGCCGTTCCATATCTCGACATTCTTCTCTTCGCCGGCCCTCAACGTAAGCGTTCCGGCACTATCAAAGGTTCCAAGACTGACACTTCCTTCGAAGCCCTTGAGATTGTTGAATGTCGCGTCTACACCTGCGATATTTATTATACCTGTGCCTGTAACCGCCGCATCTATCGTGACATTGCCAGGAGTCAGCTGCGTGTTGTTGCCGATGTATATTTTTGCAGTCGATGGGAGTTCGCTCGAAAGCGTGTAGTTACCCGCAGGGCTGTTGAAATAGAGCGTCCCGGCAAAGCCCGACATGTCCGACGGGAGATTGACGGTGAGAGAAGGTGCCCATTTAAGCGTTCCCGTGAAGTTGCCCATTCCCTGGAACGTGAACGAACCTCCGCCGGCCGAGTCGGCCAGAGTGATCGTGCCCGTGCCGCAGAAGGCATTGGCGCCGAAGGTCACGTTCTGCCCCTTCGCGTCGAGCGTGGTTGTGCCAGAGAACCACACCGCATTGTCGGCCGTGGTTTCGACGATTTCATACGTGCCCCCCAACTCCTGACGCATTGAGTTGAAGCGAAGCATCAAGTTCTTGTACGCTTCAGTTCCGTCTGCGTTCGCGGCGACGAGCGTAAGAATCAGCATATCGCCATCCCAGTCGCTGGCCATTGCGGTTGCGTCGACATTTATCGTCCAGTTCCCATTGCCGTTGTTTACGGCGGCGACCTTCGCGTCTGGAAGAACGGTAAGATGGCTCGAATAGGCACTGAGACTGGTGACGGAGGTCGAACAGGCGACGGCAATCTTATTCGTAATACCGCGCCCACATTCAATGTAGAAACCCTGTTGCACAAGATCAATGCCGCAAGCGACGGAAGAGACACCCGTAATCTCCGGCGCCGGCTTGGGTGTTCCTATTGTAGTGGTCGCGCTATTGGCGCGAGCTTCGGAGCCATCGCTCATTACCGGCGTGACGGTGAACGTGTAAGAGCCGCCGTTATCGAGTCCGTTCGCCGTATAGGTCGTCGTTTCCTCATGCGTCGCAATCGTATCGCTTGTCGTAGCGCCGCCCGCCTTTGCAATTTCAATCGTGAATCCAGTCGTGCGGTTTGTGTAGCAAGGCGGCAGGTGCCATGTGAGCGTAACGTTGCTCGTGCTCACCTTGGGAACAGGCTCGAACTGCACGATCTTCTGCGGACGGTAGCCGATCTGGAAGTCGGCGAGCCTGCCGCCGGACGTGCTTTCCGTCACCGCCGTCAGGAGGTTCACCCAGCCCTCGGGGCTTCCCCAGCCGTAGTTGATGTTGACATAGTGGACTTCGCTGTCGGTTCCCTCGTTCTCGATTGCGTAGCCGTCAACGACCATCTGGTGTCCCGGAGAGTTGACCTGGATCGGAGAGCCGAAGTCGAGGTCGGCCTTGATGGCGTTCCAGAGGTTCGTGTAGCCGTCGCGCCAATAGCTCATCACGGGGCCCGCCTCGAACCAGTACTGTTCGGCGAAGTTGCAGAGCTTCTGCGTGCCGCCGGACGCGCCGGGCTTGTAGCTCATGCCCGTCAGGGACTGCATCCAGAGCGAGAGCCATGCGGTCTGATAAGTCGCTTCCTTGTCCGTCGCCCACGGAGTCGATGCCGGATTCGGGGCATAGGCCACCACCTTGTCGTAGTTGAACGGCACGCGGCCGTCCGGACGCATGACGTGCTCCGAATATTCGCCAAGCGAGTTCCTGAGGCCATGAGCTCCCTGGCGCGACTTCTCGTAGCGGTAGGGCCAGCGCCAATAGCGGTGCTCCTGTCCCGCAGCCGTCGCCATGCAGCCGCAGAGACTGGAGAGCGGCGAGAGGTCGTTGAATGGCGCGCCCTGTCCCCAGCCGCAGTTCATCAGAGGGCCGACGACGCTGCCTGCGCCTGACGGAGCTGCGGCAAGCAACCGCTGCTTCTTTGCGACCGATGCCGTCAGCTTCGCCCACTTCGGATTGACCTCGGCCGATTCATCCGCATCCTTTTCCGCCACCCATGCACTGTCGGCCGTGAGCTTGGCCGCAAAAGGCGAGCCAACTTCTGGCTCAACGAAATTCTCAGTTGAAAAGAATGTTATTGGCGAGCACTTGTCCGAACCGGCAAGGATTATGTGGCCAGACGGCTCAAGCGCAACAATCCAAAGGTTGCCCCATGCAATGGCCGACGAGACCGAACGGTCAGGCAAAAGCCGTGCGCCGAACCCGCCCGGCTTGATGAAGCCTTCAGCGGCCGCCAAGGCGGTCTCCTGCGAAACCGTTGCCGCAACGGCAGGAACCGCAAAGGACAGAAGCCCAGCAGCGACCGCCGAAAATATTGCTGTTTTCCTCATTGTGTTCCCCCCTCTGCAAGACGCGAAGAAGAATAGGTGAGCCCCGGAACTTCGCGCGGATGGTCGCTCGTGCCGAGAACAGGAGTGAAAGTGCCAATCCACTTCCATCCGCCCTTCTTAGGCAGAGTCATCTTGACGTAGTTCTCACCTTTCTTCAAATGAATCTGAGTTGGCGCGCGGTACCAGTAGTCTTCGTCTACGAGCGGCGTCTCCTTGGGATTCCCGCCGACCCCAGGATGCGCCCACTTTGGTGGTTCGATCTTGCGACCGTTAAGTTCCACCGTCGCGCCATGCTTGTTCCACTCACCGAGCTTCGGCGTCGGGGCGTCGCGGCTGCGGCCGTCAGACCGCGAGAAACCCGTCATGCCGATCCACGCGCCGCAGTCGATTTCGCGTTCGCTCGTTATCCACGTCTCAAGCGTCACGACGCCGCCATTCCCCGGCGCATACGCGCTCGCGGGAAACCAGAAATGCCGCGGATAGATCGTCGCCTGCGGAATGTCCTCGCCAAGCACAGTGCCCTTTTCGTCCGTCATGCGCCAGCGCATCTGCGTCTGCGCGACGTACGGGAACGGATGCCGCAGCCCCTTCAAGACCTTGTCGCGCTGGGCGATAGTGCGCCGCTCCAAATCGGCCGCAAGCGCGAAGCGCGGATCGTCCGGACGCGGCAGCCGCGCATAGAGCGACGGCTCGTCCTTCTCGCGGCCGCGCCACAGATTGTCTGAGAGAAGAACGATTGCCGGATAGACGGCGTTCATGCGGACGACATCCTCGGTGTCGGCAATCGCGTCGTCATGCCACACGCCGATTATCGCGCCGAGCTTTTCGTCCTTCTCGCCCCAGCGGCACGGCTGCTGGTAGGCGGCGACGGAAAGAAGCTCCTCTGGATCGACGTGGTTGATGTAGTAGCTGTTCTGCGAGTCGATGTACGGCGTCTTGTCGCCGCGCGGATCCTTCGCGCCCATCCAGAGCTGCTTGATCGACTGCCCGGGGAGACGCAGTCCAGGCGACCAGCCCATCAGCGTGCGTCCGTTGTCCGTCACCTTCTTCGCCCAGTAGTCGAGATGGCTTTGCGGAACCTTTTCGCCGCGCTCGCGCGCCTCATCCGTACCAAGGTGGATGATCGGCATGTCTGCAACAGGCGCGAGCGAGCAAAGCTCGTCGATCAGCTCGCCAAGGATGACCTTCGCCTCCTCGCAGGAGAGGTCGTCTATGCCTGTCGCCTTGCGGAACGCAAGCGTGTGGCCTGGCATGTCGAGCTCTGGGATGACGGTCACGCCGCGCTTCTTAGCGAATGCGAGCACATCCTTGAACTCTTGCTGCGTGTAGAACTTTCCGACATTCCGAGAAAACGCCTCTTTCTTCTGGAGCTCGGGATGCTTCTTCGACTCCAGCCGCCAGCCGTAGTTGTCGGTGAGATGCCAGTGGAAGACGTTGAACTTGTAGGCGGCGAGCATGGCGATGACGTCCTTGATCGACTCCACGCTCTGGTAGTTGCGCCCGCAGTCGAGCATCAGCCCGCGGTACTTGAACTCCGGCCAGTCGACTATCGTGCAGTCGGGGACAGACCCTGCCCCGGCTAGCTTCCTAAGCTGCTCCCATGTCGCGAACGCGTAACGCTTGCCCTCGTCGTCACCATATATCATCGGCTTGCCGGCGCGCACGAGAAGTCGGTAGAAGCCAGGGAGACCGCGAGGGGTCAGACCCCTATGGTCTTCGACCAGCGGGGTCTGACCCCGTCGGTCTCCGCGTTCCACGATCCTCGGACGCGGCATCAGCTCGTCAATGCAGTCTGCATTAGCATCGCCATACTTCAATATCCACTCATCCACCGAGCCGAACATCGGGTGACAATTTGAATATACGTTGTCCGACTCCTCCCATGTCTCCCACAGCGTCGTTGCGCCGCGCTCGATCATGTGAAGCCACCCGGGGAAGCCCTTGTGCAGGACGATCTTCCGCGCCAGGTCGACGCGCCCATGCTCCGAAAGGTACATCAGCATGTATCTGGTCGAGAAGATGCCGGTCGTAGGCCCGCAGCCCTTCTCCTCCACCGCCGCGACGAGCCGCGCAAGCGCGGCCTCGCGCTGGTCGTCTGGCACAAGCCCGAGGTAGAGCCCTATCGCCTGCGCGGACTGCGTTCCGTTCGCGACAACGCCGTCCTTGACGTATTTCGCCACGAAGGCGACGCGAATCTTCTCGGCGAGCGCCGTGAACTCCTTTTCGTCGTCCGTGCGTCCGAGCATCTTCGCGAACTTCGCGGTCAGCTCGACGAAGCGGTGCCAGTGCGCGGTCGCGGTGCATCCGTCCGGCGCGCGCTCCAGCGCCTCGTGGTCGCCGATGCAGTTGGGGACAAGTCCGTCGGGGCACTTCTCGGCGACGAGCCGCACATACCGCGCGCAGACGGGATAGAAGTCCAGCGCGCGCTTGTCGTCGTAGTGGCGCAGGATGCCGTCCATAAGCTCCGGGACTGCGAGCGACCACGAAATCGGACCCGAGCGCCCGCCGAAGCCCCTGTCCGCGATGCCGACGTAGGGCGCGGTCTCGGTGATCCATCCGTCGTCCTCCGCCTCGTCCGCGAAGTCGCGCAGTATCTTGAGGTAGATTTCGCGCATGTCCCAGTTCATCATGTACGCCTCGCACGTCGCGACGATGTCGCCGCCGTAGCCAAGCCGCTCGCGCCCGGGGCAGTCAGACTGCACGCCGCCGATCAGGTTCGAGCGGAAAGTCCTCACGCACACGTCGTGCAGCGCGTCGAGCTTCGGATCGTCTGCCTTGAACCGCTTCGGCTCTCGCAGCGTCGAGACTAAGTTTCGGAAGGCCCTTCCCCGAACAAGAAGGTTCTTTGCGCCGCGTATCTCGGCGTAGCGGAACACATGCCATGTGAACGGCGGCCTAAAAGTGTCCCACGGGAAGGCGATAGGCGGCTCATGCCGTCCGCCGCACACGAACACATCGCGCTGGCAGGCAAGGTCGGGTGCACCCGGCCCGCCCATTCCAGGGCTCTTTATCTGGCCTGCCGTCTGCGTGAGCGGATTCACGGACCCGTCTGCATTCAGACGCTCACCATAGACGATCTCGATTCGCGTGCCAGGCGCCTCTTCATAGAAATAGAACTCCGGCACGGCGGATGCGTTTCTCCCGAAATCGACAACCTGCACTTCACCTTCTTTGAGCCAATGCGCCTTTCCGAGACTATCCGGATTGTCGCTTACTGTTGTTGGAGGAAGCCCCAAAAGCCGCCATTTGACTATCTTGCCCTTCGGCCCCGCAACGACTGCAGCCGGTTTCCACTCTTTGTCGGCTGGGCGAGACGCGTCCACCTCCACGCCAAGGTATACGGAGTTGCGCAGGATGTTCGTCTTCCGCCATTTCCATTCAAGCGGCTTGTCGAGTCCGTCGATCGAAAACTTGAAGCAGGGGCGCCCGTGCGCCAGCGTCTCGCGGAAACACTTCGCACCCCAGAACCTAAGCGGCGGCAGGTTGTAGAATCCGTTGCCGAGCCGGACATGGACGGTGTTGGTGGCTGGATACGGCAGCAACCACATGTCAAATGGATCCTTCTTGGATGCGACCTTGACATTCCTGGACGTCGAATAGACAGTTTTGTCGTAGACGCTCCAGACCGTCTCAAGTCCGTTTATCTTCCTGGCCGGGTCGCCGTTAAACACGAACCCTCCGAAGCCGGCGCAGGCGAAATGGGCCTTCGTCTCCGTCACGCCTTCCGGCAGCACGAACTCGGCCATGAACTCGGGCGCGGGGTCTTCGTCGTACCAGTCCGCGCCGTTGCGCTCGGGCTGTCCGTCGCCGATCCACGGCACGGAGTCCAATGAATGTTCGCAGTCTGCATGCGCGGCAAGGCAACCTGCCGCCGCCATACAAGCAGACAACACAGTGGCAATCCCGCGATGTGGATTGCAAACATCAACCCCTTTTTTCATGGCAACATTATACCAAAATCAATTAGACTTCGCACGAAAGAACTTGCCTTCAAAAACCGCGAAGGCCCACCATTATCGGCAGGCCTTCGCGATTTGGCTAGCTACCTTTCTGAAATTAGCGCAGGCGGATGAAAAGCGGATTGGGGCAGATCTCTCGCTTGATGGCTCGAATTTCAGCATGCACCATCGCAGCGTCGTAGATACGGAAGTCGTCCACAAGGAAACCTGCGGCACCAACAAGGTTCGCGCCAGGGGCATCTACGTTCTGCGCCCCGCTATGGAACGACCCAAGCTGACCATACTGCTCGATTCCCTTGGGAAGAGTCTTCTCCGACGACGCCCACGCGTTGTCGACATAAAGCGTCGTCCCCGAAGCGTTCGCGACCACTGCGAAGAAATGATAGCCCTTAGTGAGATCGGGAGTGTTGGATATCGTCACAACCGTATCGACAACATTTGCTTCGGTCTTAGTTACAACCGCAGCGGAAGTCGGCGAGAGAGCAACCAACCCTATCACGGCGGTACCAGAAAGCGCCTTGCCAAGGCCCCAAATGATCATATCCGTTTGCTTCAACCTTGCGACAGTGGTGACAGTCATCTCGCAGGCATGCATCGGAGACTTGCCTGTCGCAGAAAGATCGACAGGCGTGTAAGTGTCCCACCACGGGGTATAGCGGGTGCTGCCGTCATTATAGACAATCGCCGCACGGCCATTCGACCCGCCACCTCCAGCCTCGCCGCCAATATCAATCTTCGCAAAGCTGTCGGCAGCTCTCGCCGTGTCCTTGTTAGTGCCGCCATTAAAGTCATAGTGCACGTAGTTCGCCGGCATTCCCGCCTTGAACGTCGCGACCACGGCGTTGTCAACTATCGTGGTCGTGAAGCGTCCGCCCGCATTGACAGAAATCGTGTCTGCTGAAAGCGCCGAAGGCGCGGTAAAGAGCGTCAGCACCTGCCCGCCGCTAAGGCCAGTCGGATCGACGTTTGATGTATCAAGCGACGGAACGAATCCAGACGGCAGGCTCCAGTTCGACGCCGTGGTGCCTGTGGCGGACGGCTTGAGCATCAACGAACCAAGAGCCGAGGGTGCCGTCGCAACGTTGATGGTGTCGCATCCCTTGGCGACGACGTTGATGCCCGCGAGATTGCTGGCGGCATTGCTCAACTCAAGCGTCGCGCCGTCCAGAACGAGCGTACCCGTCGTGGCCGCGCCATTGTTCGCGTTGACGACCGGGAACGTTCCCGTCCCACGCACCGTAAGCGTATGGCCGTTGAGCCCAAGCCGCGCATTTTGCCAGCCACTGTGCACCAGACCCCAACCCGCTCCGACATCGACAAGCGCGTCGTCCATCAGAACGATAGACGAGATCTGGCGACTTCCGCTCGTGATAGCGTTTGGACCGGAATACTTGACCGCTCCGGCATATACACCATCTACAAGAACGCCCTTGCCGGCAATCGTAAGCGCGACGGCAGCATCGGCATTGGCGATGTAGTTGATGTCCACCGTGCCGCCGTTCTCGACAATCACCCGCCTCTGCGACGTATAGGCCCAGCCGGACTGATACTCTCCATACGCGCCAGCTGCCGACGCGGAAAGAAGACTGCCCGTCTTCACGGTTATCCCACCGGTCATGGTATTAGCGTGGGCAAGCACGACCGTTCCGTACGTTACCACCGCACCCTCTCCAGAGATAGCCGCGCTCTCTGTGACGCCATCAATCTTAAGCACCGTGCCAGAATCAAGGGCAATGCCCGCTGTCGCGGAAATATTTGAATTTCGGACTAGCTTAGCCCCATTCTTTAGCGAGATATTGGCCGCCGTCACAGATCCGCTCCCCGAAAACGCGACTGTGCCCGCACCAGAAATCGTAAGAGTTCCAATCTGATAAGTGCCGTCAACCGTAATTCTCACATCACCAGAAAACTCGATGATGGCGTCGCCGTTTGCGGACGGCATAAGCGAGTCATTCCAGCTCCCGGGCGTGTCGAACGAAACCGCGCCGCTAGCCGAAAGCGTGGGAACATGAGCCATTATCGTCAGAACTCCCTCTGAATACGTCACGCGCGGATTGCCCAGCGGAACCCCATCTGCGTCATACACGACCAGGTTTGCCGGCTCCGCGTTGACGGAAAGACTGACGACGTCAGCATTGTTCTGCAACTGGACAGAAAGAGTTGCCTGATTATCGACAGTAATCTCACCCGTCGGACGGTTCGTGCCGAGATTAAGCGTGACACCCGCGCCAACAGAAATCGCGCCAGACGAAGACATTGTGCCCGAAGCCGTCACCACAACATCATTAGCAGCATTCTCATCCTTGGTGAAAGACATAGCACCGTCAAGCGTCAGAGCAGTGGTGACGGTAAGATCACCTGTCAACGAAGCAGTTGCCCCATCCGCAAAAGTGAGGTTTGCAGTTTCGCCGGCACCGGTCAAGAGCGTCTTAACCTTGAAGGCCCTGGTTGTCGTCAAGGTTCCGCCGAGCAACTTGAGCGTCCCCATAGGAACAACGCGATCCGTTCCATTGGCAAGACTTGTGCCCGAATGCAAAATCACAGTCGTGTCGCCATCGTTATTGTTGAGATTGTTCCACTGGTTGACACTCATGGCACCGCCCTGCACATCTATCGTACCGGTTCCCGGGGTGTTCATGTTTGTTCCCGTAAATGCACCGGCACCTGTCTTTGTGAGGGTGAAGCCCTGCAGATAGCAGTAATACCCTGCACCCGTCTGGCCGACCTTGAGTTCGTTCGCGCCGCCGATGGTCGCGTTCGCCGAGAGATACAGACCGCCGAGAATCGCACCGCCCGCGCCGCTGGACGAGGTGAGCGCCCACGGCCAGTTGCCCGCGCCCGCACCCGCAATCGTAACCGCATTGGCCGCGTTGACGTCCATGCCGTTCTCATCGAACGTCGCGCCGCTCGCCACGACGATTGAAGGCGTCGCGCCGAGAACGGCGGGCGAACCCTGCTGGAACACGCCGCTTTCGACCGTCGCCTTGATCGCATAAAGCGAACCGGTGTCGTTGGTGGCGATGTTGACGACAATGTTTTCGCCGCCGCGCACCTTGAGGTCTGTAAGGCTTACCGCCTGGTCAACCGTCAATGCGGTGGAGGCGGAGGCCACAATCTCGACATAGCCATCTGCGGGCGCATCGACCGTCTGGTCGTTCAGCGTCCACGTACCACCGCTCCAGGTCGTCGCCGTGCCGTTAAGCGCAAGCTTATAGGTGGGGATATTGTCCGGCGTGTTGGGCGGCATGATCTCAATCGCCGCGATGCCGCCGCGATTGCTGCCGTTGCGAGCACCGCCATAGATCGTCAGCGGACCAGACAGATTCTTGATGCGCAGGGCGTTTACGCCATAGACGGGCGTCGAAAGAGCGGCCTTGCCCCATGCCGCATTGCCGGCAACAACCGCGCCGGCCGCGGAATCCCACGTGTACGTCGTGCCGTTCACGGTCTTCGCGAGGAACTGTCCGGGATTGCTGTCGGACGAGCAATAGACGATGACGTCATACGTTTCGTAAGGAACGTTGGAAAGCGTTACCGTAGCGCCATTCCCGCCATTGGCGCCGTCATCGAGATAGCCGCTGATGATCGTGCTGCCGGAGCAAGCCCAAGTATTGGCCGACGACCACTTCAAAGTCGAAAGGCCGTCGGCGAACATGCTCGTGGAAGTGCCGCTCGCGGAATTGTTGTCGTGAATCCAATTGTCAGTTGTGGCAAGAGCGCCGGAAACATCCGTTCCACTTGCGCTCCTGAAGTTGAAGCCAACCACGCCAGGCGTGAGCCAGGAACGGAGCAGTGCGCCCTGAACACCGGAGAAGTCGACGTTGGCAAGATTATAGGAGGCATCGGGCTGCGACGCGGCGGAGAGCGTGATGCTGCCAGTACTGGAAACGGATTGAATCTTCGCGTTGAACGCCGCATCAACCGTGATCGTCACGCCGCTGGCGACCGTAACCTTCGCCGCCTTGTATGTAGTGGAATTGTACTGGGCGTTGATGGCAGAAACAGACGTATTGGCATTCACGTCTATCGTCTGGATTTCAGACGGGAAGTAATACCCTTTCATCTCCGCTTCGGAAAGCGTACCCGAAAATACGGCCAACGATGTGATTTTGAGTCCTGTCGCAGGCAGAAGAGTTGAGCTCGTCGTTCCGCGCAGGCCACCAATATTGAAGCCGTGATAAGTCGTGCCTGAAGAACGCAGTCCTACAACACTATAAAGGGTTGTTCGAACCACCGTCTCATCCTCGCCTGATGTTGGGCCAAGGGCGTAGCCATAAGTGCCGTTCGTCTGCTGATGATTGTAAATCAGCGTCGTGTAGTTCCCGGGGATCGAGCCCTGTACCGCGTCGTTGTTGTTCCAATCCGCAGCTGACCAAATGCCGCGACAAATGGCATTATTTGTCGGGAGGTTCACACCTGTCAGGTTGCGATAGTCATTATTGTCAACAGTGTCACTCGCATACGAGGTAAAGAGTACCTGTGCTTTGTCGGCTGCGAGATTTAACCCAGAGCAGCGCATAATCACCGTAAAGACATTGAGTGCATCGGTGCTCGTGACCGTGATACCGTTGTCGCCGGAGATCTGGAGATACGAATCGGTCTTCGTATTGCCATTCTCACTCAAGGTAAACGTTCCCTTGGTCAGGGTCGTGAAATCCCTATCCCATACCGCGAGCGGTGTTGCAGCGCTTGCTGAAATTGGCAACGCGGCGGCGAGCGCCAGAGTGGCGGCGAGAAATGCGGAAGAGCGGACAAAACCGCGCTTTGAGGTTAGAATCGTTAATGCCGACATGAATATCCTCCCCATCTATGACATGCACAATCGCATGTCGCGTGAATTGTATCAATTACGCCGAAAAATGTCAATTCGGCAAATTTAGACCGTGCTCATTCCTGTCGCTCGGTTAAACCCACCTAATCTCACGTCTTTCTGCGCATTATGACGGCAGAAAGGAGAGAAAGGACGAGCGGAGCAAGGACAAAGTCGGCCGCAAAAGTCCCAAGCGCGTCCTTGGACTCGACGCAATCGTCGGCGGCGAGCGCGGAAAGCGGCGAAAGCGCGCTCGGCGGCTTCGCGCACGCCCCGACGGCGCGGACCACCGAAAGCCCAAACCTGTCAATGGCGTCAGTCTCGAGACTGTCGGGATACTGCTCGACGACGCTCGGCCCCATCTCGACGACAATAAGCATGACAAAGGCGACGAAAAGCGCGACCGGCCGCGAAAGCCCCGTGCCGAGGAAGACGCCAAAGGCGGCTATGAGCGCGAGGATCGACGCCATGACGACATACGAGCGAAAGAGATTCCATGCAAACGAGTCGGCCGGCACAAGCAGCTCCACGTCCTGCCGCGGGCGAAGCATAACCGGCTTGTCGCCCCTGTTCTTAAACGAAAGGACGTCATGATCCCACCCAAGCTGGCAAAGGTGCAGCGGCACCGTCACCGCCGTCTGCGTTATGTTGCTGACGATGCCAAAGAAGCCATTCGCCATAATCGTCCCGTTGACCTCGTCGCGCATGCTGAAAGTGTTGGAGAACTTGAACCTCGCGGACGGCTCGACGAACGGATTGCCGTTGCTCCAGTCGTAGAAGCCGGGGAACGTCCACGAAGCGGTCTCGTTCGTCTGCACCGTCTGGTAGTGGTCCTTCGCGCGCTGCTCGAGTATCCTGAGGACAATGGACTTGTGCGCCTTCTTCACCATGGGAGAAGTCTCGGGGTCGGCCATGTAGGCGTCGTACATCTTGAGCGCCTCTTCCTTCGGCGATTCGAGAAGCGGGCGGTAGACGTGGTTGCACCGGCGATCCGAGAACTCCGACGAGACGAGGAGCGTCGCACACGGCAAGGCGAGAACTGCCGCGGCGACTGTGGCAAGCGCGAGGAATTTGCCCCACGCGATCGAAAAAGCGGACACCGGACGCACCTGAGTCAGCTGAAGGCGCTTCGACTCCCGCTCCGACGCGATGAGGCCGGTGGCCGCGGCAAGGACTACGATGACAAGAAAGGTAAAGACGCCGCCAAGCCCGTAGCGGACGAGCATCTCCCTCTTGCCCTCCTCGGTCGCGTCCGTGACGAGGACGAAATTGGCGGCGAACATCCACCCGAGCGACGCCACGAGGAGCATCAGCGCGGTCCACGACCGGACGAGCGCGACGACCTCAAGCCAGAAAATCCGCCAGAGCGAAATCATCTCCGCTTCCCACCTTGGCGAGGAAGAACTCCTCGAGCGACTCGCCGAGTTCCGAGACCTTCCCTTCCGCGGCGGATTTGCCGCGGTTCAGGATCATCACGCGGTCGCAGATGTCCTCGGAGTCCGCGAGGAGATGCGACGTGGTGAGCACCGTCATGCCCTTCTTCGCAAGCGCCTTGACGAGAGTCTTGACCTCCTTCGTCGACACAGGGTCGAGGCCCGAAGTCGGCTCGTCGAGGACGAGAAGCTCGGGCTTCCCGATGAGCGCCGACGCGAGCGCGACGCGGCGCGCCATGCCCTTGGAAAAGCCGCCGACAGCGCGCGTGGCGACGTCGGAGAGCTTTACCATTTCAAGAAGCTGGTCCGTGCGCTCGCGCGCGACCTTGTGCGGCAGGTTGCAAAGCCCCGCGTAGTACATAAGCGTCTCGCGGGCCGTGAGGAATGGATGAAGATAGCTGAGTTCGGGGAGATACCCGAGTCGCGCGCGCGCGGCCTTCGCCTGCGGCGGAAGCCCGAAGAGGGAAATCTTTCCCGACGACGGCGCGAGAAGCCCGAGCATCATCTTTATAGTCGTGGACTTGCCTGAGCCGTTTGGGCCAAGCAGACCAAAGACCTCGCCGCGGCGGACCTCGAGGTCGAGACCCGACACGGCCTCGACCGTCGGCCTCAGCCAGAAGTCGCGGAAAGTCTT
>LXOW01007944.1_pt1 | contig 13194 bp, 17 predicted proteins | sample 1368591 | NCBI WGS metagenome assembly LXOW01 (sample SAMN04884650, study PRJNA319009) | bovine gut metagenome | isolation source: Cow rumen | host: Bos taurus | place: Italy: Legnaro (PD) | collected 2014-07-09
GTCTGCTTCTTTTCTATGTAATCGATGGCAGAAGATTGTTTCGAAGAAGCCCTATCAATACTTCTTTGCAGACGTTCCATCTCTTTGGCATGACGCAGGTCATCGCGCAACTCACGCTTGCGTTCTCGTTCCCATTTCTTTTCCCATTCTCTTTTGGCTTTCTCAAATGCGTCCATTGTGTTGATATTCTATTTGATTTTTTGCAGTAAAGATACTTTTGTTTAATACTCTCCTCTGGCGGCCTGGCCGATGGTGATGTTGTTGGGGACGCAGACTTTGCCGGCCTTGTCCTTGATCTGGACGGTGACACCGAACTTCTGGTCGAACAGTTTCTCGGCATCGCCCACCTTGGTGCTGCCCTTGATCTTCAGGCCGTCGGCCTTGGTGTTCACCTCCTTGGTGGTCTTTTTGTTGAGGGCCGCAAGTGTCATCTCAGGGTCGGCAAGGACGGAGCCCTTGTAGAATGCCAGCGTGAGGTCGAAGGTCTTTTTGAAGTCGGCCGAGATGGTCTTGAGTTTCTTGTTCGGCGCCACTGTGAATTCAGCCTTGTTGAAGGCGTCCTTGATGTTGTTGAGAAGTCCCATAGTTTTCTATTTTTTATATTGCAAATTTGATATTTATTTCCTCTCGTTGCGCATCCATTTTGACCCACTTTACATTGCTCTGGATTACTATTGTTTAGCATTTGGTTTACCTTCATAAATTGGCGGGTTATGGTCAGGAGGACAATAAAAAAAAGAACCGCGAACTTTTTGTGGTGTCCGAGGTTCTGCAAAACCCACTCCTGCAACAAGAAAGTTCACGGCTATCCGCAAACATTCTTACTTTCATGAGCAGGAGGGTTTAGTGAAATTTGCAGATTTCGGACACTCCTTATGACAGCAAAAACGCTAATATGTGTACTATGTTTTTTCTTTTTAAGGCATAATGGGTCAATATGGATTTACGACCACAAAATTATGAAAAGTTTCTTAAATATGCAAGGCGGAAGCTATAAATCTTGCTCAGGTCACGCCTCGAGCGGTTTTCGCCTTGCCTAGCTGCGTGTACGTGAAACGATGAGTTAATCCATCATGGATTATTTTTCTGGACTGACAATGCAACGCAATCACAAACCTGACAACCAGAAACATACAAAGCAAACAACACAAAGTTCACAACTTTGTGGTCCACAAAGTTGTGAACTTTGTAAAAATAGTTGCATCTTTGTACTCTGAAAGCACAATAAAAAAGAAAAATGAAAAAAGCATTCGTATACGGAGTTGCTGTTGAAGGCGAGAATTTTACAGACCGCGTAATTGAAACGCGAAGACTGAAACGCGATTTTGAAAACGGCCAAAATGTGGTACTTATTTCCCCTCGTCGAATGGGAAAAACATCCTTGGTGAGACGTGTAATTTCGCAGGTCGACACCGACAAGGTGGCCGTTGTACATCTCGACATCTACGATTGCCGTACAGAATATGAATTCTACAACAAGCTGGCCACTGCAATTCTGAAGCAAACATCAGGAAAAAGCGAACTCATGTTGCGTAACATCAAAGAATTTCTAACCCGGTTGACGCCAAAGATTTCATTCAGTGTGGATCCTGCCAACGAAATGTTTGTTTCATTAGGCATCGCACCCGAAAACTACACGCCCGAAGAGATATTACAATTGCCGGAGAAAATTGCCCACAAGATGGGAAAAGACATTGTGGTCTGCATTGACGAATTCCAACAAATTGGCAACTTTCCAAACACACTGGAGGTTCAAAAACGGGTACGTGGCGTATGGCAACTGCAACAGAATGTCTCCTATTGTCTCTACGGGAGTAAGAAACAGATGTTGACTAAATTATTCCAAAGCAAACGAATGCCATTTTATCAGTTTGGCGACATCCGTTTCCTTCAACCCATTGATTTGGCAAATTGGACACCATTTATTCGCGGCAAGTTCAAGGAAAACGGACAAACAATTACTGACGAACAAATTGAAAGGATATGCAAGACGGTGGAGTATCAGTCGTCATACGTGCAACAACTGGCTTGGAATGTGATGCTCTGCAGCGATACTACCATTAGCGACAGGGCATTAGACGAAGCCGAGAATGACCTGATTGACCAAAACTCGGCACTTTTCCTGCAACAAACCGAAGGGTTGTCCTCCTTCCAGCTGAACTTCCTCAAGGCTCTTGCCGCAGGCGAAACCGGAGATTTAACCTCGACAGCAGTCCTAAAGAAATACAACTTAGGGTCGAAATCAAATATCAGCCGCATGCAGGAGACGCTGATAAAAAAAGAACTCGTAGAGAAAAATGGCCGTACAGTGACCATTGCCGACCCAGTCTTCCGGTTGTGGATGCTTCGAGAAAACAAAAAATAATAACTATTTCCCATTACAGCGCTGCGCTTGCGAGTATTCTTCAATCTCGCAGATGATTCCATATTCAAATATTGTTTTTCTGCAAAATTTCCATATTTGAATATTGTTTTTTACATTTGCATGCGACACAGATCATCTTTATGAACAAAATTGAAGATAAGATAAGCAACGCTCCGTCGGGGCCGGTGAGCGGCTCTTATAATGTGACGACTCCTTATTTCACTGACTATAGCCTGCTGGCGACGGGCGAGAGCCATGTGCTGTACAAGGCACGGCGCTTTGGACGCTACTATGTGCTGAAGGGGCTGCAGCCACAGCTGCGCAACAACCCCGCCCAGGAGGAGTGGCTCTACAAGGAGTACTGCATCGGCGTGAGCCTGAACCATCCGAATATCGCCCGTGTGGAGAGTCTGGAGGAGGACCCCGTGGCGGGTCGCTGCATCGTGATGGAGTATGTGGAGGGCGTGCCACTGGACGAGTGGATGCGCTGCCACCGCCGCCGCTCACGTCGGCAGGCGGTATTACAACAACTGCTGGATGCCATCGCGCACTGCCACAGCCGCCAGGTGTGCCACCGCGACCTGAAGCCCGCCAATGTACTGGTGGCCACGGAGGGCGACACCGTAAAGGTGATTGACTTCGGCCTTGCCGACGGTCCGCAGTATGCCGCTTTCAAGCAGGCCGCCGGAACGGCGGGCTGGAGCGCCCCCGAACAGTCGGAAGGGCTGCCCGCCCATGCCGAGGCCGACCTCTATGCCGTGGGACTGATGCTGCAACGGCTGGCGCCACGACAGTTCCGTCGCGCAGCACGTCACGCCACACGTCGCATCCCCAGCCGACGGCCACAGACGGCCGAGGCGTTGGCACGGCTGCTGCGTAGCCGGTGGCAGCGGTGGACGCTGCTGGCCGTGCTGCTCGTCGCAGCACTGGCGACAGGGCTGATGCTGTGGATGCAGCCGGAAGAGACGGTCTACGCCTGCACGGCGGAGTCGGGACAGACGTTGCACTACCGTGTGCTGTCGCACTGGCACCGCGAGGTGGCACTGGTGCGTCCCTCGGAGTGGGACAGCGCCGGCGCCGACACCCTGACATGGCCCAAGGGCGATTTGGTAATTCCCGCCACAGTAAGACATCGTCACCAAGACTACCGCGTGCTGACCATCGAAAAACAAGTGTTCAAAGAGTGCCGCGGATTGACCCATCTGCTGCTGCCCGAAGGGCTACAACGCATCGAAGAGGGCGCCTTCAACAGTTGCACCGGCATCGAGGACACGCTGGTCATCCCCAGCACACTGCAATGGATTGGCGTCGACGCCTTCCGCGGCTGCATCAAACTGAAGCACCTGGTATGGAAAGCTGAGGACTGCCTGAACGAGGGTCGCGAGTTTATGTATTACTTCAGCGAGTGCCCCCTGCTGACGCAGGTGGAGGTGTGCGACGGGGTGCGGCGACTGCCGGCAGGACTGTTTGCCTGGATGGTGGGACTGACCCAAGCGACGTTGCCCGAAGGACTTGTACAGATTCCCGACTTCCTCTTCATGAGTTCGACCATGCTGCACAACGTAACACTGCCATCCACGCTGCAAACCATCGGCTGCAAGGCATTCTACAACAATGCACATACAAAAATAACGCTGCCCGACGGCATGAAAATCATCGGCAACGAGGCTTTTGCCTACAACGCCTACCTGAAGCGGATGACGCTGGGACCCCATGTCACCGAAATTGGAAAACAGGCGTTCTACTGCCAGAGCCAATTAGAGCACCTGTACATCGGCAGCGAACAGCCGCCCACCACCGGCGAGGACGCCATGCTGTTCCAACTGGCGGCCAAAATCATGCCGAAAGAAATGCTGTTGAGTCTGCTACCGGTCCTGCACGTGCCGAAAGGATCGGCAAAGGATTATCGCCAGATGCCCGAATACCGCCGCAATTTCAAAGCCATTGTTGAGTAGGTTATGGGTTATTGGTTATAGAGTATCGAATAGGGTTAAGATTTACAGTGAATTTTATGTACACTTCCATGTTGTACGGTGGAAAAAACGTATTTTTGCAGTTTATTGAAGCAAAACAGACTACACCATGATTACCTTTATTATCAGCGTCATCCTCTTGCTGTTGGGCTACTGGCTCTATTCGAAAATGATTGAGCGCATCATCGGCGTGGACCCGAAGCGGGTGACACCCGCCGTGGCGCATCCCGACGGCGTGGACTATGTGCCCATGAAACCGTGGCGCATGTTCCTTATCCAGTTTCTGAACATCGCCGGCGTGGGTCCCATCTGCGGCGCCATCATGGGTGCGCAGTTCGGCACGGCATCGTTTCTCTGGATTGTCTTCGGCTGCATCTTCGCCGGAGCGGTACACGATTTCATCGCGGGCTTCATCTCCATCCGCCACAACGGCGCGTCGCTGCCCGAGATACATGGCAAGTTTCTTGGCCGCCGTGTGAAGCACTTCATGGCCTATTTCACCATCATCCTCATGGTGCTGGTGGGTGCCGTCTTCGTCAAAACACCCGCCCAGCTCATCGTGGACAACTTCACCCCCGGATGGCCGCTATGGATATGGCCCGTCATCATCTTCGCCTACTACCTGATGGCCACACTGCTGCCCATCGACAAGGTCATCGGCAAGATATACCCCATCTTTGGCTTTCTGCTGCTGGCCATGGCTGTGATGCTGGTGGTGGCCTTCTTCGTCGTCCCCGACGTGCACCTCGTCGAGATCTGGGACGGTCTTGAGAACCGTCATCCGAAGGCGGAGACCAACCCCATCTTCCCGATGATGTTCGTCTCGATAGCCTGCGGTGCCATCAGCGGCTTCCACGCCACACAGTCGCCCTTGATGGCCCGCTGCATGGTGAACGAAAAGCAGACGCGTCCCATCTTCTACGGAGCGATGATCACCGAAGGCATCGTGGCCCTGATATGGGCTGCCGCCGCTGCCTATTTCTTCCACGACAAAGCGGAGCTCTGCATCGGCAAGAGTGGCGACGCCATGGTGGGTGTCATCTGCAACGAATGGTTCCCGCCGGCATTGGCGGTCATCTCCATCCTCGGCGTCATCTGTGCCGCCATCACCTCGGGCGACACCGCACTGCGCTCGGCACGCCTCATCGTCGCCGACCAGTTCCACATCAACCAGAAACCCATCGCCAAACGTATCGCCGTGGCGCTGCCCCTCTTCATACTGGCCGGCGGCATACTGATCTATGCCTTCAGCGACGCCGACGGATTCCAGACCATCTGGCGTTACTTTGCCTGGTGCAACCAGATATTGGCGGTATTCACCCTGTGGGCCGTCACCTCGTTCCTGGCGCTGAAAGGCAACTACAAAGCCACCATCCTCACCCTGCTGCCTGCCAACTTCATGACCTATATCTGCGCCTGCTTCATCCTGGTGGCACAGAAAGAGGGATTCGGCAACCTCATTCCCCGCGAATGGGGCTACATTCTGGCGGGCGCCATCACCATCATTGGCGGTGCGATGGCACCCTTCTGGCTGAAAATATTCAAATGGAGCGCGAGAAATAAAAAATAATGCTTAATTTTGTACTTCTAAATAGTAACAACACAACACTAGTAATATGAAGAAAGTTATTGCTTATACGCTGATGATGGTTGTCGCTGCAACCGTAATGGCCGCAACCCCGAAACGTCACACCAACTCCCGTTCGGAGATGGGTATCAACGGCAACGCCATCTATGTGGTGGAGTACACCTACAACCTCTACGGCGGCAGGGACGGCGGTAGGCAGCTCATCTGCATCGACTCCATCACCTTCGACAAACGTGGCAACCTGCAGGACAAATTCCGTCGCAAAGATGGTGAATACACCTGGTATTCCTACTACTTCGACGTCAACGGCTACTCGCTGGGCTGGAACGAATACAACCGCGCCAAGGTGCTGACGGGTCGCACCGCCTATCTGAACGACAAGAACGGCAACCGCATCGAGCGCACCGTTTTCCTCGGCGACCACATGACCAAGCGCGAGTCGGCCCGCTACGAAAACAACCGACTGGTGGAAGAGCAGAGCTTCGAGTCGAACGGCGCCATGACCGAGAAGCGGCTGTACAAGTACGACAACGCCGGCAACAACGTCGAGATGGAGTTCTACAACCGCAACGGCGAGCTGATGCAGCGCTATCTGTACAAATACGACAACCGCGGCAACCGCATCGAATGGCGTTTCTACGATGCCGACGAGTTTCTGGTGATGCTCACCACCTACTACTATGACGACCACGACAACCTCATCGAGGTCAGCTCGTTCAACTACGACGAGCATCTGAACTGGAAGCACAGCTATGTCTACGAGTACGATGAGGACGACAACTGGGTGCGCCAGACCATCTACCGCAACAACTCGCCCTACCAGGTCATCGAGCGTGAGATCGCCTTCCCGATGTACTAAGTTGTGAAAATGTGAAATTGTGAAGATGTGAACTTAACACCTTAACATCTTCTCATATCAACAAAGCGACCTATCAACGAAAAAAGTAAACTTATGAAAAAAGCCAAAATCATCACTGCCGTTATTTTTAGCGTGGCTATCATTGCTTCCGTTTGGATTGCCGGCCACTACCTGAACAAAGCCAAGGGGCAGGTGAAGACCGTCAGCGTCGTCGGCATGGCCGAGCGCGACTTCGACTCCGACCTCATCGTTTGGGACATCAGCTACAATGTCCTGAACATGAATGTCAAAGATGGCTACGCTTCACTGAAAGAGATGACCAAGATTGTGAAAGATTATCTGGTCAAATTAGGGGTCTCCGAAAATGAGATGGACTTCAAGGCCATCACCAACTACAAGGAGACGGAATACCAGTACGACAGCCAGACCAACCGCAGCTACAGCGTGTTCAAAGGCTACCGTCTGACACAGCGCGTCCGTATCGAGTCGAGCAACGTGGAGAATATCGAGAAAATCCAACGCCAGATTTCCGAACTCCTCGACCGCGGCATCAATATCGACGACAACGATGTGTCGTACTACTACACCAAGCTCAGCGACCTGAAGATCGAGATGCTGGCCGAAGCTACCGAGAACGCCCGCAACCGTGCCGAGACCATCACCGAGAGTGCCGGCGCACGCCTCGGCGGTCTCAAGACTGCCAACATGGGTGTCTTCCAGATCACGGCCCCCAACTCGACGGATGAGGACTATTCCTGGGGCGGCACCTTCAACACCTCCTCCAAGAAGAAACGCGCCAGCATCAACATGCGACTGACGTACAACGTGAGATAAAGTATGCCTGAAATAAGCCGATTTTATGGCGTCAGCATTCTGATGTTCATCGACGACCACAACCCGCCGCACATCCATGTGCGATATGCGGGCGACGAACAAGTATCAATATTGACAACAAGGAAGTAAAGGGCGACCTACCCAAGCGGTATTTGAATATTGTACTCAAATGAATGGACGAACACCACGACGAACTGGTCGAGAACTGGAATAGACTAAAGAGAATGCAGGATCCGTACCCCGTAGAACCATTTGAGAAATGATAAATAACGATTACGAAGAAACTGGGCTATTGCGAGTGACAGACGCGGAATACATTGATGATTTCACGTTGAAACTTGAGTTCAACCACAAAGAGTGGCGCGAGGTTGACTTTGAGCCACTCATGCAAGGCAGGCATTTCTATACTGAGTTGCTTGAGCACAAACACTTCATACAATATGCCATTACAATGGATACCATCGAGTGGTATAATGGTGTTGATTTCTCTCCAGACTATCTGTATGCGAACAGCAAGCCCACCCCAAAACCCTACTTTGTAGACGACACTCTCCCCACCGCGGCGGAAGAGACTGCGGCATACGGGAAGTAATAACGATAATAAAACAGATGTTTAACGAAAACGACTGCCAATGAAGCATAGCGCATAGATTAGTATGCACATCATAGAATAGGAAAAAGCGAAACGAGCTTATCTGGTCATTCTGAAAACTTCGACACTTTTCAAGTAACATTCCAGACCGAGCGACGACGCTCCCGCCATTTGGCGTGGGCTTTGTCCGTTGAAATTGGAATGTTAAGGTAGTCGAAGACCTCAGAATGACCAATGGAGACAAAAAAGGCCACGCTCTTTTTATGTGTATACTTCACCGGCATAGAACAGCAAGACCAGTATCATAAAAAACAAAAACATGAATAAAATAAAAAAAATTACAATGTCATTCTTTGTAGCAGCGGCCATATTTGCCGTTTCCTGCAGCAAAGACAAAGACAACGACAGCAGTTCTGACACCAACAAGGATAACCCTCCTGTAGGAATATGGAAAGTAGATGGCGGCAATTATTTATACAAGATTTCGTCCAATGGAACTTTTGTAGCTTTCATTGGCTGGGATGACGGCAGATGGAGTTCATACGAAAGCGTGAAAAGCGGGACATGGGCACTAGATGCCTCGGAAACTTCACTGTCGTTTACAAGCGGGGGAACCTCTTCGGTCTATGTCGTCCAATCAATGAGCGAAAATACAATTGTTTTGCTCAGTCTTTCCAGCGGGGATGTCATGACTTTCTTAAAAGTCAACAACGACTACTCCCTCAATGACTTTGCCGGAACATGGAAATGCACCAAATACATCACTCGCTGGTATTCAAACGAGGGGTTGGAGGAAAGAACAGGGAACGGCAATAGTTACGAGGACTATACCTTTACCTCCGACGGTATGTGCGGCTATAAACAATTCGCTTACATAGACGGAAAACTATTAATTTATAGCGGTTCGTCATGTACATCCTATATTGTGAATAGTTTGGGAACAACCATGATCTTGGATCTTTTCCATGGATACACTTCATACGGTAACAAAGAAAGATATACAAGACTCTACTACGAAAAACAATAACCGCAGAAAAAAAAGAAAAAGCCCCCAGGAGTATTAGTCCTGCTTCTGGGGGTATTGTATCATGAGGCTGCAATCAAGGTCATGCGGTTGCAATCGGGAGCAGTTTTCTAACACGGGTGCAACCTCATAAATATCGTAAAAAATAATTGCCAGATCACATTTCATGGCATCTAAGAGAAAGAGTTCACACAAACATGAATAAGCCCCTGTCTTAGAGGGAGTCTCTTCTTTTGTTCAGAACAACGCCAGCTGGCGGATGCCGCTTTGGCAATAGTGCTGGTAGGGGCAAGCGTAAGGATCCAAGCAGTGCTGACCCGTGGGGGTGTCGGGCTCGGCAGTGGCAAGAACAATTTGTTTCATGGCGGCGATGTGGACGGCAATCTCATCGTGGGCGGCAGCCAGCTCTGTGGTGAGGTCAACGATGGTGAAGGGGCTGGCAGCTGGGTCGGACTTGTCGGACGGGGCAGCAGCGTGGACGATGCTGAAGCTGCGTACCTCGCGGCAGTGGGAGATGATGTAGTGCTGCAGGGCCGCATCGCGGCGGTAAGTATCGCTGAGGGTGTTGCCGCTCTTTACTTCAAAAACATCCAACGTGCCATCGGGGTTCTGTTTCACCACGTCGGCCAGCACCAACACGTCATCGTAGAGGAAGCCCGCCTCGAAGAGCACCACATCGTCCAGCTGGTCGAGGAGCGCGGCCGTGCGTTCGGGATAGGCATCCACATTGCGCTTCAACTCGGCACTGAGGTCGATACCTGCCGGGAACTGACTTTTGAAAGCATATTCGAAATCGCGGCCACGGTCAAAGCGACGCATCTGCTCGGTAGTGTAGCGGGCCAGGCGGGGGTTGTGCACATCGAGCCACAGGGCGCGGTCGCACTGCAGACCCCGGATGTACTTGCTTTTGCTGAGCAGGTGGGGCATAAGCTACTTCTCCAGATTATCTAGAAGTTCTATAATATCTAGAACACTATCCACCGCCACCAGGCCGGCGTCCGAGCGCATGAGACCCTCCTCGTGGGCGCGCTGTATCTGGGCAAGGAAAGAATTAAAGTAGCCGTCGATGTTGAGCAGTACCACGGGCTTCGGACGGAAGGTGCCGTCCATTACCCGCTTGCCGTCGAAGATCTGCAACTGATTGGCCACCATAATCTCGGCGACCTCGTCGAGGGTGCCGATGCCGCCGGGGAGGGCGACGAAGGCGTCGCTGTGGGCGATGAGGTATTCCTTGCGCTCGGCCATGCTGCGGACGCGGACAAGCTCAGTGACGGTCTGCGAAAGGATGATATCCTCGCTGAAAAGCGTGGGGATGACACCGACGACACGGCCGCCGTTGTCCAGTGCGGCGCCGCTGACGGTGCCCATAAGACCAAGATTACTGCCGCCATACAACAGCGTATGTCCGCCGCGGGCAATGCTGCGCCCAAGTTCGGCGGCAGCTTCGGCGATGCGGGGATTACGTGGCTGCGACGAGGCGCAGAAGACGGAGATGTTCATTTGTTTACCCCTTTCTTTATACACCAAGTATTTGCCAAAAGGATGCCAACCATAGAGCCAACAAAAATCAAAACGACTTCCAGCACAACCGCACCCACCTCATCGGCAGGGCTGATAATCACAGGAAGCCAGGATACAATTGTAACATAAACCAATATTCCGGCAATAACGCCGCGCAGCCGACGTATATTGACCTGCTCGCGTTCCTTGGGGGTGGCCGTATTATAGCCAGCTATCAACTTGTCGCCTTTGCCCGCCGCCAGAACAACGGCCAACGTCATCATGGCCACAGAGAAAAACGACAAAATCCAAACCTCAATCATCTTCTTGTTTTTTAACGTTACCGCTGCAGTCGCTTTTCTTTCTATCAAAGAGGTAGCCCACACCCGTCATAAACCCGGAACCCAACAACACTTTGAGACGCGGCGGCCTCGACGATTTCCTTGTTGCACGGCAGCGACGAGCCGCAGAAGACTGCTATGTGTTTACCTGCCATCATCTCGAATGAAAAACCGATGTATCACATCGAAATAGTCAACATCATGCTCGGATTCGTCCCGATACCAGTTGTGGCGACCACCTATCACCTCTAACAGCTGGAATTCGGCATCGTCACCGCTGTAGATGTGACGCACAAAGCGCAGTCCGTCGTCCACACGGTCGGGCAGCGTGTCCACCATTGGTGTGGTCTCGCAGCCGTTCCAGCCAACCCAATAATGCGTCAACGAATCCACACTGATGCCGATGGTACCAAAATAGAGCGAGTGACCGCTCCAGCCCACCACATCGTCAGTGGTACCGTGGATATGCATCATGCGTACAGGTGCCGCCGGGACATCCTCCGCCAATGGGAATGCCATCAGTCCACTCACTGGGGCACAGGCCGTGATACGGTCGCCATACTCGATAGCCATGCGGTGGGTCATGAAGCCTCCCATCGAAAAACCGGTGAAAAAGACGCTGTCGGCATTGACTCGTCCCGCTTCCGACAAAGCGTCGAGCAGCGCCATCAGAAAGCCCGCATCGTCGGCGTTGCCGCCGAGGCCGGCGTTCCACATGGTGGAGCCGCGCACCTTCAAGGCCTGCGGCACAACGATAGCCCAGCCGTAACGCGCAGACAAGCTGTCGAAATGCATCTCTGTGGCACAACGTTCGACATTGTCGCCCAAACCATGCAGGAAGAACATCACCGGCACTGCCCCCTCACGACCGGCAGGCTCATAAAGCAGGTATTCCCGCTGGGTGCCCTGCCAAACAAATGTCCGCACCTGCGCCACAGACGGGACCGCCACCGCAGCCAGAAGAAACAAGAAGAGGTGTTTCAAAAGGCGTGACATCTTACTTCTCCTCACGCTTGCGATCGGCTTCGTCTTCCTTGGCAGCGGACTTTATCTGCTCGTGGCCTTGGTCGAGAAACCACCAAAGGATAGTGAAGATAACTCCACTTACCAACCCACTGATAATAGAGTACCGAAGATTGTGGTCAAATAATAAAATATCCACAAGGCAATCCACCGAAGTGAATATGACGAACAGGAACAGGTAGAATGCCCAGCCCCTTTTCTTGTACGCTTTCATATTCATGTCACTGAATGGGTTATTCCTTGCGCCAGCGCTTGAGCGTGGGGAAGTACTGGCGGAGCTGCTGGCGGTACTCGTCGGCGGTGAGGTGCTGGCCGGTGTTCTTGTTGAACTCGTCAAGGAACTGCACGCAGACCTCTATCATCTCGTCCATGGTGCAGTCCTGCGTGAAGTGGCCGTCGGCGAAGCAGTATTTGCAGTAGTCGGGATTGTCGCTCGTGACCTCGTCGGTAAGCGGCATACCGCAGCTCTGGCAGAAACGCTGATAGTTTGGGAAGGGATTATCCATTGTTTTTGCCTTTTTTGTTAGGGATAAGTGAAAGCCCGGTGAATACGACACCACCTACCAGTGCTCCGATAATGGTGCTTTTCCAGCTGTCACCAATAGTACCAAAAATTGCGCACATAAGGATGAAAGTTGCAACAAATATGGCAAAGGTCAGCATGTAATTCACCCAATCGTTTTTAAAAGGTTTTTTCATACAATCAATATTATTTACGGGTTAATACTTTATGCACTTTCTCGATGATGTCGGCAGCGCGGAGGNNATGATGTCGGCGGCGCGGAGGTGGTAGTTGGTGAGCATCTCGTCGGGGGTGCCGCTCTCGCCAAACTTGTCGTCCACGGCCACGTACTCCATGGGCGTGGGGCAGTGGAGGGCGAGGGTCTGGGCCACGCTGTCGCCGAGGCCGCCGTTGAAGAGGTGCTCCTCGCAGGTGACGACGGCGCCGGTCTTGCGGGCGCTGGCCACGATGGCCTCCACGTCGAGCGGCTTGATGGTGTGGATGTTGATGACCTCGCAGCTGATGCCGACCTTCTCGAGCATCTCGGCGGCCTGCAGGGCTTCCCACACAAGGTGGCCGCAGGCGAAGAGGGT